>Ga0209611_10002228_pt1 | contig 33998 bp, 34 predicted proteins | sample S1TSphgellanicum_3_FD_187693 | JGI IMG/M metagenome (GOLD analysis project Ga0209611, IMG submission 187693) | Host-associated microbial communities from peat moss isolated from Minnesota, USA - S1T2_Fc - Sphagnum magellanicum MG (SPAdes) (version 2) | ecosystem: Host-associated > Plants > Peat...
GGTCGCCGGTGGTGGCGCGGTAGAGCGCGGAAAGTTCCCGCAGAAACGATCGGTTGGTCTTGCGCGGGCCCTTGACCTCGATGAAGCCGAGCATTTCCTCAAGCTTCTGCCAGCGCGGACGGCCTTTGCGGATGAAGGTGCCGAGTGTCATGACGGATCAGGTGCGCTTCGACAATGCCACCAGCCACTCCTCCGGCGGCAGGGGCGAGAGCGCTAGTTCAGTGCCGTGCACGGCAGGCTTGAGCGAGTCGTGGAGCGATTTCGCCAGGCGCGCGCGGGCGTCGGGCTGGAGCTTGTCGCGGCGGTTGAGGTAACGGTGCAGCAATTCCCATTGCGCGGAGCTGAGCCGGATCGCGGGCGCGAGCCGTGGCGTGTCGCCCTCGCCGGGGAGTTGGTCGAAGATGGACCAGTCGATCTTCGTTTCGTGGATGACCAGCGTGCGCGCCATCAGATCGCCGAGCCGCTGCGCCTTGCGGCTGGCAAAAATCATGACCAGGCCGATGAGGCCCATCGGCCCGAGCGTGTCGATGGGCCGCGAGAGATTGCGCAGCATGACGTCAACGGCGCTGACCGGCGAACCATCGACCTTGATCACGCGCAGGTGGAGCAGCCGCTTGCCGGGCGTCTGGCCGTTCCAGAGCCACTCGAAAAAATTGAAGTAGCCCCACTGGAAGCCGAAGATGAGAAGCATCAGCACCGTCTTGAGAGCGTTGGCGCTGAAGTTGGTCAGCCAATCGTCGATCCGATTTCGCCCGAGCACTATCGAGAGCGCATAGAAGATGAAGAGGACGAGGCCGCCCAGGGAAAGATCGACAAGGATGGCCAGCGTACGGCTGCCGACGTTGGCGAGCTCGACCTGCAGGTCGATTTCCTCCGGCAGCTCGAGTTCGGTCCTGCGGGCGTCCCAGGTTGGATTGAACGCGCTCATGAAGTTGAGGTCAGACCGGAGGCTGACGCTGCATTACCATTCGAGAATGACGCTCGCCCAGGTGAGGCCGCCGCCGAAGGAGACCATGAGGACGAGGTCGCCGCGATCGAGCTTGCCGGCGGTCACGGTTTCGTGCAGCGCGATGGGCATGCAGGCCGCGCTGGTGTTGCCGTAGCGGTCGAGGTTCATCACGAAGTGCTCCATGCCGACGTTCATGCGCTGCGCCACGGCATCGAGGATGCGGAAGTTGGCCTGATGCGGAACGAACCAGCGGATTTGCTCGGGCTTCACGCCGGCCTTCTCGAGGCAAATTTCGGTGGAACGGTTCATGGCGGTGACGGCGTACTTGAAAACTTCCTTGCCGGACATCTGCAGGTAATTCAGGCGCTGGTCGAGCACTTCGGGCGTGATCGGCAGACGGCAGCCGCTGGCCGGCACGGAAAGAATGTTGGTCTGCGAACCATCCGCGCCGAGATCGTAGGCCAGCAAACCGCGCCCGCCGTCGCGATGGCGCAGGATGACCGCGCCCGCGCCGTCCCCGAAGAGCACGCAGGTGTTGCGGTCCTGCCAGTTGACGATGGATGAAAGTTTCTCGGCCCCGACGACCATGACGGTCTTGTAGACGCCCGCGGCGATGAACTGGTCCGCCGTGACGAGCGCGTAAAGAAAGCCGGAACAGGCCGCCTGCACGTCGAAGGCCGCCGCGCGCATCGCGCCGATCTTGCTCTGGATGTAGCAGGCGGTGGAGGGAAAAACGGTATCGCTGGTGCAGGTGGCGACGATGATGAGATCGATCTCCTGCGCGTCGACGCCGCCAAGTTCCAGCGCCTGCTGCGCGGCCTTCGCGCCCATGTCGGAGGTGAATTCATCGTCGGCGGCGATGCGGCGCTCGCGGATGCCGGTGCGGCTCATGATCCACTCGTCGGTGGTATCGACCATCTTCTCGAGCTCGGCGTTGGTCAGCACCCGGCTGGGCACGTACATGCCGGTGGAGACGATGGACGCGCTGATGCGCGCGCTGCCGGTCGGAGTGGTGCTGTTACCCATTTTGTTCGAGCGTGGAAATAGCGGACACGATAGCTGGATTTACCTTCTGCGTCACGGCTTCCCTCGCGACGCGGATGGCGTTCTTGATCGCCTTGGGCGAGGAGTTGCCGTGGGCCTTGATGCAAATGCCGTTGACGCCGAGCAGAGGCGACCCGCCGTATTCCTCGGTGTTGGTGCGGCGGCGGATGGACGAGAACGCATCGCGCGCCAGCACGGCGCCGACCGTCCGCACGAGATTCTGCTTGAGCTCCGTGCGCAGCCAGCTCGAGATCGCCTTGGCCAGCCGCTCGCAGCTCTTGAGCGTGACGTTGCCGACGAAGCCGTCGCACACCACCACATCGACGCTGTTGCCGCCGAAAAGATCGTGCCCCTCGACGTTGCCGATGAAATTGATCGGCGCCTTGGCCAGCAGCGGGTACGCGGCCTTGGTGAGTTCGTTGCCCTTGTTCGACTCCGAGCCGATGTTGAGCAGGCCCACGCGCGGCTTGGTGACCTTGAGCACATCGCGCGAGTAGACCGAGCCCATGATGCCGTAGTGGAGCAGGTGCTTCGGGTCGGAATCGAGGTTCGCACCGGCGTCGAGCAGCAGGAAGAAATGGTTCTGCGTGGGCATGAGCGCCGCGAGGCCGGGCCGGTCCACGCCGGGCAGCATGCGCAGGCGAATGGTTGACGCGGCCACGAGCGCTCCGGTGTGGCCGGCGGAAACGAGCGCGTCCACGCTGCCGGCGGCGAGCAGTTCCGCCGCGCGGGAAATCGACGAGTCCTTCTTCTTGCGGAGGGCGTCGATCGCCTGGTCGGCCATGTCGACGACCTGCGAGGCGTGGTGGATGGAACAGCGCTTGTCCATCGGCCAGGCATCGAGGAAGTTCAATTCCTTCTCGATGCGCGCCTGATCGCCGACAAAAACGATCTCGATGTCGGGGTACTTCTTGAGGGCCTCGATCGCGCCCGCGACAATGCTCTCGGGGGCGTGGTCGCCGCCCATGGCATCAAGCGCGATCTTCATCCGGGCTAAGATGGGAAAAAAAGAGGCGGCGACGCGAGACAAATCGCATCGCCGCCGTCAGCGAAAAACTTATTCCTCGACCGTGCGCGACAGGACCTGGCGGCCCTTGTACATGCCCGTCTTCAGATCGACACAGTGGCCGTGGTGCTTGCTGCCGGTCTTCGGGTCGACGTACAGGCCGGGCGATTTCCAGGCGTTGGCGGCCTTGCGGGTGCGCAGGCGCATCTTCGATGTTTTACGTTTGGGTACTCCCATAATCTTGTCCTTCCAGTTTGATGTCCCCTTTCCGGCCCAAAGCCGCGTCAGGAGAAGCTAGCGAAACTATCGGGTGAGGCGTGGAGAGTCAAGCCGGGGCTGGCTACTTCTTCGGCTTGGTCTTGCGCGCTTTGGGCTTGGCGGGCTCGAGCTTGCTCAGTTCGGCCCAGACGTCCTGGGGGACGATGGCCTCGGTCGATTCCTTGCGCGGCTTGATGATCTCGTTGGTGATGGGGCAGCGGTTGCCGGCCTTAAGCTGGCAGACGGCGCTGAGCGGGATTTCCAGCAGGATATCCTCGCGGATGAAGGGCGTGAGGTCGATCTGCGCCGGGTGCGGCGCCTCGAAGTGATGCTCAACCGTGGCGCGGATCTTCTGCGGAAACATCTCGCCGTCGCGGCCGCAGCGCAGCAGCAGCGTGGTGCGAGCCCAGCCGGTGACGATAAACACGTCCTCGTCCTTCTGCACGCTGACCTCGACGTTAATCGGCTCCCCGGCGCGGGCGGTCGCGTCGTCGAGGGCGAGGACTTGCGGCGGAATTTGCTCGTGGATTTCGAGCGGTTCGCGCTCGGTCACCAGCGCGGGCGAAAACGTCAGGCTCATTTCACATTATACTTCGCGCGCAGGGCATCCGCCACGCTCTTTGGCACGAAGGAGGAAAGATCGCCGCCCAGCCGCCCGATTTCCTTGATGATGGTCGAGCTGAGATAGGTGTACGCGCCGCGCGGCATGAGGAAAAGCGTTTCGATCGAATCGTTGAGCTTGCGGTTCATCAGCGCCATCTGGAACTCGAACTCAAAGTCGGAGATGGCCCGCAGGCCGCGCAAGATCGCGCGCGAATTTTCCTGCCGCACGAAATCGATAAGCAGGCCGTTGAACGGGGTCACGCGTACCTTCGCGCCAAAACTGGCCAGCGCCTGTTCGGCCAGCGCCTTGCGTTCCTCTATGGAAAAGAGTGGCTTCTTGGTGGAGTCCGCGGCGATGGCGAGGACGACCTCGTCGAAGAGTTGCAGCGCGCGGCCGACGACGTCGATGTGGCCGTTGGTAATCGGGTCAAACGTGCCCGGATAGATGATCCGGCGCAGGTTCGCGCTCACCGCACCCTCTCGATCTCCGCCCCGAGCTTGCGCAGCTTCTCGTCGATGTGCTCGTAGCCGCGGTCGATGTGATAGACGCGATTTACCTCGGTCGTGCCCTTGGCCACGAGCCCGGCCAGCACGAGCGCGGCGGAGGCCCGCAGGTCGGACGCCATCACCGGCGCGCCGCTGAGATGATCGACGCCGTGCAGGATGGCCGTGGCGCCCTCGAGCTCGATCTGCGCACCCATGCGCCGCAGCTCGCTGACGTGCATGAAGCGGCTGGGGAAAATCTTCTCCGTGATCGCGCTGATGCCGGGCGTCACGGACATGAGCGCGCAGAGCTGCGCCTGCATGTCGGTGGGAAAGCCGGGATAAGTTTCCGTGACGAGGTCGATGGAGGCGAGCTTGCGCGAGGCCGAGACCTGAATGCCGTCGCCATTGGCCTTGATGTTAGCGCCGCAGCTTTTCATGCGGTCGAGCACGTTGACGAGATGGTCCGGATCCGCCCCGGCGAGGAAAACGTCGCCCTGCGTGATGAGCGCCGCCACTAAAAACGTGCCGGCCTCGATGCGGTCCGGAATAACCGTGTGCTCGCAGCCGCCAAGGCCGCTCACGCCGTCGATCTCCAGGCGGCGCGTGCCGTGGCCCGTGATTTTCGCGCCCATCTTGATCAGAAAATCCGCGAGGTCCTTCACCTCGGGCTCGCAGGCCGCGCTCTCGATGATGGTGTGGCCCTTGGCGGCCGTCGCGGCCATCATCACGTTGTCCGTGCCGAGCACCGTCGAGCCGAACTTGCCGCCGAGGAAAATCTCCTTACCGATGAGCTCGGCCTTCGGAATGTGGACGTTGCCGCCCTCGCTGTGCGAAGCCGCGCCGAGCTCGGCCAGTCCGCGCAGGTGAATGTCGATCGGCCGGTCGCCGATGGAGCAGCCGCCCGGCTCGGAAATCGTCGCGTGGCCGTTGCGCGCGACGATGGGCCCGAGCACGCAGATCGAGGCGCGCATCTTGCGCACGAGATCGTAGGGCACCTCGGAAATCACCTTCTCCGCGCGCGTCGTCACCGTGCCGTGGTCGAAGGTCACTTCCGCGCCGAGCTGGCGCAGGATTTCGAGCATGAAGCGGATGTCCGAAAGATCGGGCACGTTGTGGATCACGCACTTCTCCGGGGTGAGAAGCGACGCGGCCAGGATGGGCAGCGCGGAGTTCTTGGAGCCGCTGACTTTGACGCGGCCGGTGAGGCGCGCGCCACCTTTTACTACGAGTTTATCCATTGTCGTTCTGTTGTTCTGCCACGAGAATTCTCTCGCGTTGCGTGAAGTCGGGCAAGGTTTCGATTAAAGCGTATCCGGCCTGCAAACAAAGCGTTTTCGTCTCCTGCGCCTGGCCGTCGCCGAGTTCCAGAAGAAGGCAACGGGTGCGGCCCACGCTTTGCGCAATCAATTTGCGGACGAGATCGAGGCCGTCCTTGCCGCCGTCCAGCGCGCCGCGCGGCTCGTGGCGCACTTCGCGCTGCAGCGTGTCGATGGCAGCGGTGGGGATGTAGGGAAGGTTGGCGACGATCATCTGGAAGCGCTCCGGCAGCGCGGGGTTTTCCATCAAATCGCTTTCGAGAAACTGAATCTTACCCGCATCGCCGGCGTTTTTCTTCGCCACCGCGAGTGCGGCAGGACTGATATCGACGGCGATGATTTCCAGCCCGGGAAATTTTTTCGCCAGCGCAATCGGAAGGATGCCCGAGCCTGTGCCGACATCGAGCACCGGCGCGCCCTTCGGATCAATGCGCTTGATCGCCTGCTCGAGGAGAATCTCCGTTTCCGGACGCGGGATGAGCACGTCGGGCGTGACCATGATGCGATGCCCGGCGAAGGTTGTAACGCCGAGCACATATTCGAGCGGCTCGCCATCGGCGCGTCGTTTCACCAGCGGGCGCAACTGGCTGAGCACGGCCTCGGGCACTTCCTTGTCGAACTCGAGGTAGAGCTGCATGCGCGTCTTCTTGAGCATCTCGGCAAGCATCAGCTCGATGGTCAGCCGCGGCGAGGCCACGCCGTGATCGGCGAAATATTTCGTCGTGCGCTCGAGCAGCTCCAGGACGGTCATGGTGAACTGAATTTTTGACAGGATTAAGGGGATTAAAAGGATTTTTGGGAACCAATTCAGTCTCCGCCAATCCTGATAATCCTCTTAATCCTGTCAAATTCCCCCTCGGTACTCCCCGGTCATGCCACGTTGGCGGTTTCGAGTTCCGCGAACTTCTGCTCGAGCGCGTTGGCCGCGAGCACGTCGAAAATCTCGTCGAGATCGCCTTCCATCACGTAGGCGAGATTGTGCGCGGTGTAGCGCACGCGATGATCGGTCAGCCGGTTGTCGGGGAAATTGTAGGTGCGGATCTTCTCGTTGCGGTCGCCGGAACCGATCTGGTTCTTGCGATGCTCGGCGTATTTCGCCTCCTCGTCGGCGATTTTTTTCTCAAGCAGGCGCGTGCGCAAAATCTGCATCGCCTTGTCCTTGTTCTTGAGCTGCGATCGCCCGTCCTGGCAGCGCACGGTGACGCCGGTCGGCTTGTGGGTGATCTGCACGGCCGAGTCGGTCGTGTTGACCCCCTGCCCGCCGGGACCGCCCGAGCGGCAAACGCTGATCTCGAGGTCTTCGGGCTTCAGCACGACGTCAACCTCCTTCGCCTCCGGCATCACGGCCACCGTCGCGGTGGACGTGTGGACGCGTCCCTGCGCCTCGGTCGCCGGCACGCGCTGCACGCGATGCACACCGCTTTCGTAACGAAGCTTCTTGAAAACGTCGTCGCCGGTGACGATAAAAATGGTTTCCTTCACGCCGCCTTTGTCCGCCGGGCTGAACTCGAGCGTCTCGGTCTTCCAGCCGACGCGCTCGGCGTAACGCTGGTACATGCGCGCCAGCTCGGACGCAAAGAGCGCCGCTTCCTCGCCGCCGACTCCCGCGCGGATTTCGATGATGGTGTTGCGCGAGTCGTTCTCGTCCGGCGGCACGATGCCGAAACGGATTTTCTGCTCGGCCTTCTCGTAGGCGGGACGGAGCGTGACCAGTTCCTCATTGGCCATTTCGGCCATCTCGGGATCCGAGGTGTTCTTCGCCATCGCCTCGGTTTCGCCGAGATGCTTCTGGAGCTTGAGCCACTGGTCGGCGTCGGCCAGGAGCTGCTTGAGGCGCGAATGCTCGCGGGTCAGCTCCTGCGCCTTCTGCGGATTGTCGTAAAGGTCGGGCTTGGACATCAGTTCCTCCAGCTCGGCAAAGCGGCGGCGAAACCGGTCGAGATGCGGCAAAAGGTCCATTTTAGAGCTGGGCGATGGGAAAGTTAAAAGCTGGCCTGTCGGATCGTGACAACAAAAAGGGCGCAGGCGCCGTATTAACGGCGGTCTGCGCCCAATGGAAAGTCGCTATTTGCTTTTCGTGGGAGCCATCTTGGCCTGCGTGGCCTTGGTGGCGCCGAAGCGCTTGGTGAATTTCTCGACGCGACCGGCGGTATCGACGAACTTCTGCTGGCCGGTGAAAAACGGATGGCAGGCCGCGCAAATGCCGAGGCGCAGGTTCTGCTTGGTGGAACGGGTGTGATAGACGGCGCCGCAGGCGCAGACGATCTGGCTTTCCACGTATTCGGGGTGGATATTCGGTTTCATGGGAGTCGGAAAAGATATCCAAATATGGACGGGGCGCAAGCTTCAACTGTAAGGCAGGGACGCGAGTCTCTTTGCGTCCTTTGCCTAATGGCTGCTTTGCGCCGTATCGAGGATGGCGGCGATATCGCTAAAAATCACCACGATGCGGGCGCCAAGCAGGCGCATGCAGAAAATCATGACCACGGTCAGGACGGCGAGAATCAGCGCGTACTCCACCAGCGTCTGGCCCCGCTTGCGCCGGGGGCGCACCCCCTGCGCGGCGTGCGGAGGAGCAAAGGGCAAACGCATGACAGGAAATCTGATTAAGAAGGAGTCTACTTGAAGCAAAGACGGAGGACAACGCCGGAGATAAAGGGGGTAAAAGCGAGAGAGGCTTGGAAGGGATAACCCTCCCAAGCCTCCGCGCCAACCTATGAGATTTAGTGGCTGCTGGATGCGACTGCGAGCTGGCTCGTGATGGTCGTAAACACGCTCTTAACCTGGTTGCCCAGGGCAATAAGAACGGAAATGGCGACCACGGAAATGAAGGCGAGAATCAAGGCGTACTCCACGAGAGTTTGGCCCTTCTTGCTCTTCATCCGGCGCAGCGCGCTCTTGGCGCGAGTAATAACTTTGTTGATCATTGTGTATTCACCTCCCTTCTTGAAGAAATCGTTTTTGGGGGAAAATGGGTTGGGCGACGGGGGCTCGCGGGGCGGTTGGATGGGGTGAGTTTTTTGTTTCAGCGAGTCCCAGGGGATTGAACCCAGGGGCTCGGTTTAAGGCTTAATTTAAGTTTAGTGGCTGCTCGAGGCGACCGCCAGCTGGCTGGTGATCGTGGTGAACACGCCCTTGACCTGGTTACCCAGGGCAATCAGGACGGAGATGGCGACCACGGAAATGAAGGCGAGGATCAAGGCGTACTCCACGAGAGTTTGGCCCTTCTTGCTCTTCATCCGGCGCAAGGCGCTTTTGGCGCGAGTGATTACTGTGTTGATCATAATTTTTTCACCACCTTTCATTGAAACCTGTTTCTTTATGGGAAAATCTTGGCGCGCCCTTCTACGCTATTGCTTCGGTCTTTCCACTGGGAAAATAAGATCATTTCGTATGCCAAGGGAAACGGCCCTAAATTAGTTTGTTTCTAAAAAAACGTAAATGCTGATGTAAAAGCCTTAGATCAAGTTAATTGAATACAGGGAAAAGACTGTAGAATTCTCCCCCAATGTCCAGAAGAAAATTTTTAGTTTGGCTTACGACGCCTGATTACACAGGAGTCATACCGGAAGGCCAGCGCTTTTTGCCTAGCCTTTTTTCCTAATTCAGGAAATAGCTGCCTTGTCCCCGAGAAAATCCCCGTCCAGGACGAGGGGCGCCATGGTGGCTTCCTTGGCCTGCGCCTGCTGCAAGAGTTCGTTGAGCAAACCCGTCGCCTGCTGCGCGTAGAAGCGCACCAGCCCGATATTCGTCCGCTCGCCGAAAATAGTCACCAGAAGGCACTCGTGGGTCAGGGCGCTCATCAGGATATGCTGCCCGTGCCCTTCGTGGTAGAGCGCGCTGAATTCCGACTCGCCCAGCCGCTTGGCCAGCTCGTGCGTCGCGGCGAAGGAGCCGGCCGCCAGGGCGGAGAGAATGCTCAGGTCCAGGCTGCCCGTGTTACCCGACTGCGCGAAGAGGTTGCCGCCCTTGTCCACCAGCGCCGACCATTGCGCCTCGGACTTGGCGAGAAAATCGGCCAGCCGCTGCTCGATGGCCATCTGGTCCTCGGCCGTTAGCATTCCAATCGAGCTCATAGGTCAATCATATCACGCTGCTGTTTTTCCGCTGGCAGAAACTTGCGAGTCGGCCGGGGGTACGGCGACCGAGAGGTTGGGCTGGCTCATGCCGGTCACGTTGGCGTTCGGGGTCTTCGAATACTTCGCGAGCAGGAGACGGGCCGCCGCGTTCAGTGTTTCCAGCACGCCGGAGCCGGTCGCGGCCACGGCCTCGAAGGCCAGCACGCGATTGGCGCGGTTGTTGAACGTGAACTCCAGGTAGTTGATCGGCGCCGCATTGGGAATGTCGCGCTTGTTGTACTGCAGCACGTAGGGAATCTGGACCAGGCTGAGATGATTCTCGATCAGGTTCTCCTGCAGATTGGCGAAGGATTCGACATTGTCCGCCATCCGGTCCCAGTGCGAATCGACACAGAAAACGATGCCGTCCACGCCCTTGAGCACCAGCTGCCGCGTCGTGTTGTAGATCGCCTGCCCCGGCACGGTGTAGAGCTGAAACCGGGTGGTGAAGCCCGGCAGCGTCTTGGTGTTGAGCGAGAGGAAGTCGAAGAACAGCGTGCGGTCCGCGTCCGTGGCCAGCGAGACCAGCTCCCCCTTCTGCGCGTGCGTGATCTGCTTGTGCAGGGTCACGAGGTTCGTCGTCTTGCCGCAGAGAGCCGCGCCATAATAGACGATCTTGAGCTGGATTTCCCGGCTCGAATAGTTGATGAAGGCCATACTTCTCTGACTATCGGCAGCAACGCCTCACATTTCTATTCCTTGCGATTGCTCAGCCCCGTCAATACCATCCTCGCCACCTTGACATGGCGCTCGGGCATCAGTGGGAGACGGGTCATGATGATCAAATAGAGGTCCTTGCAGCGGAAGAGGTGGAAGCTCGTCCCGGCCGACGGGATGATGAGCACATCGGTCTCCTCCCCGCTGATCTCGGAGTAGGATTTGTTCAGCGTGTCGAACATCCGCGGCGCGAAGGCCACGATGGCTTCCTTATCCAGCCCGGCCGGCGCCGTGCCCACCAGCGAAAGGCCGCTGCTCTGGCTCAGCAGGCAGCCCGTGACGTCGGGCCAGCAGGAGATGCGGTCGGTCACGTCCTTGAGCGAGAGCGTGATGCCCTCCGGGAAGCCGAGCAAGTCATTGACGGACACGGGCGGCTTGGCGGCCGGCGGTTCTTCGCCGGTTAGGCCGATGTACGCCTCGCGCGTCATGCCCGGCACCTTGAGCAGGTCCTCGAGTTTGGCGAAGTTGCCGTTCTTCTCGCGATAGGCGATGATCGCCCCGGCCAGCGCGGTCGTGACGCCCGGGATGTGGTGCATCAGATCGTCGGCGGTGCAGGTGTTGAGATTGAACGCGACGGCGGCGGCGGAGCCATCGACCGCGGGCTCGGCCGCCACCGGCTCGGGCGCGCGAATCGGCTCCGGGGCGCGAATGGGCTCCGGCGCAGGCGAAACAGCTTCCGGCGCGGGCGCGCGGATCGGCTCCGCTGCGCGAACGGGCTCGGGCACAGGCGGGAAGGCCGCCGGCTCCGGCGCTCGGATCGGCTCGAAGGGGGAAGCGGCCGGGGAACTCGTCGCCTCGGGCGCGCTCGTTCCGGGCAGGATCGTCACGGGCTGCGTTTGCCGCTCCGACGCCGGCGGAAATGAGGTGACCGGGAACGGTTTGCCGGGCGGGGGCTCGGGGGTCGCGGGTGCCTCTTCCGATTCGCCCAACTGGGCCATGGCCAGGGCGGCGAGGCGCTGCAAGTCATCCTTGTTCGCATCCGGGGCGTGGGGCGTGACGGCTTCCGCGGCGGCCTCCGTAGTTTCCGGCTCGGGCGTCGCCGCGACTGGCTCCGGCGCGGGCGGCTCCGGAGTGGGCACCGGGGTCGGCGCCGGGGTCGGCGCCGGGATTTTCGCCTCTTCGTTTTCGAGAATCAATCCACCGGCGGCAACGCCACTCGCGGCGGCGGCGATGGCGGCGGCTTTCGCGGCGCCGGTGAGCGACTGGCTCAGCGAGGCCAGCGTGCCGGTGCGGCGGGCCGCCGTTGGCAGCGACGTGGTGTGACGCGGCGGCGGCGGGGCGGGAATCGGCCCCGTCGCGCGCGGCACGGGCGGCACCGGCGCGTTGGCCAGGGCGACCGGCGGCAGCGAAGGCGTGCCCGTGATGGCCGACGAAGGCGCCTGCCGCGGGGGCAGCGGGGCGGACATCCGCGTCGGCGTCGGAATCTGCCCGGTGGGCGTGCGCGCCCCGGTCGACGGAAACGCGGGCGCAGTGGCGGCGGGCGGCAGCGGCGGCTTGGAAAGCGGCGCCGGGGGACGCTGCGGCGCAAGGCCGGGCGGCATGGCCCGCGCCGTGGGGATCGTGGGCGCGGCCAGGGTCGTCGCCGCCGTGCGGGATGGCGCCAGCGGCTCGACCGTGGGACGGCGTGGCGGCGCGACCGAACGCGTCGCGCCACTGGGCACAAATTCTTCGTGCGGCGCCTGGCTCTCGTCGATGATGTTCGCGCCACTCTGGCGGCGCGCGGCATCCGCCTGCTCGCGCAACACTTCCTCGCTGAACGGATCGGCCATGTTGATGACCGCCGCGTCGACTTCCTTCTGGTCCGGCCGCAGCGCCAGCAAATCCGGCGGAATGCGCATGACCACGTCCATCAGCGGCAGGCTCACCACGGTGCCAAGCTCATCACCCAGGGCCTCCACCGGCTTCAGAAAGCCCGGAGGAATGTGCGGCACGAGATCCTGCACGGTCATCTCGACCTTGCCGGACGGAAGCTGGCCGAGGATCATGCTCATCGGCAGCCCCACCTCCGTCGCCGCCGCGCCGGTCCGCTCCAGCTCGGCAATGTCGGTCGAAAGGGTCTCCGCCGGCAAACAGCGCAGGATCATGCCGGCCGGGAGGTTGATTTTGCCGGACGGCGACGCCGCGGCCAGCAACCGGGTGTTGTCGTTGCGGGCGCCCGGAGGGGTGGGCAAAACAATCCGCTGCGTGGATCGCGTGGACTGTCCCGTGCCCGCTTTGGCGGGCCGAAGGCCGGTCGGCCCCGTACGAGGCATCGCCATCGGCTGCGTCGTTGCGACACTCCCCGGCGCCACGCTGCCGGGCATCATTCCGGTCGGTTGCGGGGGCTTGATTGTCGGAAAGGAAGCCGTGGCCGGAGGATTCTGGACTTTCGGGGCCGCCGACGGCGTTTTACTCACTGGCGCAGAGACTTCCGGCTGTTTTTCTTTCTTTTTGCCAAACGAAAACAAGGCCATAGATTAGAAGGGGGGATGCGACGGCTTGTAAAGCTTGTCAAGCTCCCGTGATGGTGCACTATTATCTTCTTCTTGCAACTGCAATCTCATCCCGATGAGCCAGCCTAATTCCAACCCGGGTCCGACACCTGATTCCACAGGGGCCACGGGGTTTAGCGCGCAGTCGCAGATGGGGCTGCCCGAAGTCCTGCAGATGTGTTGCCTAAGCCGCCGCAGTGGGCAAATAACGTTCCGATCCGGTGAATCATATGGATTTATTTACATCCAACATGGGCGAGTTTTGCACGCCCTTTGCGGAACGATCGAGGGCGAAGAGGCAATTTACACCATGCTCACCTGGCCCGGCGGCGGTTTCTCGCTCGACGAGGACATCCTGCCCCACAAGAAGACCGTGACCGCCACTTGGGAGCAGCTCCTCTTTGAAGGAGCCCGCCGCGCCGATACCGGCACGGTTCGTCTCACCAAAGCGGCCGGACCGACCATCACCACGGCCGAGCCGATGACCATCCGGATGTATGACAGTCAGCCAAAGCTGACCATCACGCGGCCCGATTTGCCCGAGATGACGTACAACCTCGATCTGGAATATACCCACGTGGGCCGCGCGCAAGGGAACGAGATTTGCCTGCCGTATCCCTCGATCTCCAACCGCCACTGCATCTTCATCCATAGTGGCCCCGACATCGTCCTGCGCGATCTCAACTCCTCCAACGGCACCTACGTCAACGGCGAGATCATCAGCGAGGCCATCCTCCGCCCCGGCGACTGCGTCCAGTGCGGCGTCGTCTTCATGAAGTTCGAGCCCGGCGTCAAGCGGCCGAAGCTCAAGCCCGAGGTCGTCTCCAGCCGGACCTCCAAGGAACCGATGGGCCAGCTCAAGACCCAGGCCAGCACCGGCACGATTTACTACCAGACCTCCAAGCTCCCCCCCGCTCCCGAGCGTCCCAGGGTCGTCGCCAAGGTGAAGGAAGACAGCGCCTACGTGAAGGGCGAGTCGGCCATCAGCTACGAAACGATCGCCAAGCCTGAGGTGAAGAAGGACAACCGCATGTACTACATCATCGGCGGCGCGGTCATCTTCGCACTCCTGATTTTCCTCGCCTACTACTTCGCCGGCGGCCATCACGCGCATTAAGCGCGCGTAGAGCGGTAGCCCGCGACCTCCGGGCGCGGGGCGAGTGGCGTATTCACAATCCCCTGCCCCGGTCTCGCATCACCAAGAAGCACGCCCGGCCGACGGCATGCGACGCGCCTCCGCGAACTAAGTGGTAGACTACTCCACCCGACTTCCCTATTCCTTAACGCTCCCGTTTTTCCGATGATCCCCCCCGAATCCCTCGCCCCGCTCCAGAAGCTCGTCGACCAAAACACGCGCTTCCTCGTCGTCTCGCACATGCGGCCCGACGGCGACGCCTACGGTTCCACCCTCGGCCTCGCCCTCGCCTTGCGCGCGCTGGGCAAGGACGTTTGGATGGCCAATGACGATGGCCTTTCTCCGCTTTTTGCATTTCTGCCGGGCAGCCAGGAGCTCACGAAACTTCCGACTCGCTTGCCGCCCGACCGTCTCCTCATCGCCGTCGATTGCGCGGACATGAAGAGGCTGGGCAGCGCCTTGGGAAAACCCTTGAGCGGCTGGGACCGCCTGCCCGACGTCAACATCGACCACCACATCAGCAATCCCGGCTACGCGAAAATCAACCTCATCGACGCCGAATCACCCGCCACCGCGCAGGTGCTTTTCGACATCATCACCGCGCTCAAATGGCCGCTCGATGCCGACATCGCCGCCAATCTCTACGTCGGCATCATGACCGACACCGGCAGCTTCCGCTATCGCCAGACCACCGCGCGCACCTTCGAGATCGCCGCCAAGCTCGTCGCCGCCGGCGCCGATCCCACCGACCTCGCCGAGGGCTGCTACAACAGCTTCCGCGCCGAGCGCCTGCTCCTCGTCGCCGAGGTGCTCAAGGGCATCCACTTCACCAACCAGAACCGCATCGCCTGGTTCACGCTCACAACGGAAATGTACGCGCGCAGCGGCGCCATCCCCGAGGAAAGCGAAGGCCTCATCGAGCACCTGCAAGCCGTGAAATCGGTCGAATGCTCGTTCCTGCTCGAAGCCCTGCCCGACGGCCTCACCCGCGCCAGCCTGCGCTCGCGCGGCGCGGTCGACGTCCAGAAAATCTGCCAGGAATTCGGCGGCGGCGGCCATCGCCTCGCCGCCGGCCTGCGCACCAAACTTTCGCCGGCCGAGCTCGGGAAACAGCTCATCGAGAAAATCTCGCAGCAGTTGCCGGCATGACAGACGCCTAATTCGACAGGATTAAAAGGATTCAGAGGATGGGTTGCTCTCAATCATTTCCCCTAAAATCCTGTCAATCCTCTTAATCCTGTAAAAACTTTTTCATTTATGGAAGCAGACGGAGTACTCCTCATCGATAAACCCACCGGTTGCACCTCGCACGACGTCGTCGACTTCGTGCGCCGCCGGTTTCATTTCAAGAAGGTCGGCCATTGCGGCACGCTCGATCCCCTCGCCACCGGCCTGCTCATGCTCGTCATCGGCAAGGCCACGAAAATCCAGGACCTGCTCATGGCCGAGGACAAAGAATACGCCGGCACGATGAAGCTCGGCGCCTCCACCGACTCGCAGGACAGCGACGGCAAAATCCTCGAGGAAAAACCCGTGCCCGCGCTCACGCCCGAGCAACTCGACGCCGCCTTCCGCAAATACCTCGGCGATTTCTACCAGACGCCGCCGATGGTCTCCGCGCTCAAGAAGGACGGCGTGCCGCTCTACAAGCTCGCCCGCGCCGGCAAGACCGTTGAGCGCGAGCCGCGTCTCGTCCACATCAACGCCTTCAAGATCGAGGACATCGCGCTGCCGCTGATCAAATTCCGCATCGAGTGCAGCAAGGGCTTCTACGTTCGCACCTACTGCCACGACATCGGCAACGATCTCGGCTGCGGCGCGCATCTCGTGCAGCTCAGCCGCACCAAGTCCGGCAACTTCTCCCTCGACCGCGCGCTTTCCTGGGACACGCTGCAAAATACCCCCGATGCCCACGCGCTGCTGCCCTCGCTGCTGACTTTGCCCGAGGTCTCGAGGCTGCGCAGGAGATAGAAGCAACGGCGCGAAAATTTATTAGGCGCTCTAGGCTGCGCAGTCTTTCCAGAGCTAACGGTTTTCGCGGAAGTGTGCGATAATGTCTGCCATGACGATCCGCCTCGAAAATAAATTCCGAAAAGTTTGTGTAATGGCGAGTGTAATGGCACGCGAAATGACATACGGCTCACACGCCTGACACGCCTCGCACGCTTCACACGCTTATTTTTTTCCAACCCTCGTGCTCATCGGCCCCGTTCCCCTCACCCAGCTTCAGCCGCACCCCGGCGTCACCGGCCTCGCCGTCGGCGTCTTCGACGGCGTGCACCTCGGCCACCAGGCCGTGGTGAAGAGCCTCGCCGGCCGCATCGACGCCCTCACCTTCGAGCCGCATCCCCTCGCCGTCATCGCGCCCGACCGCGTCCCGCCGCGCCTCACCACGCTCGAGCAAAAGGTCGCCTACATGCGCGCGCAGGGCACGGTCACCGTCGTCGCCGTCAAATTCGAGGACGCGCTCCGCAATATGGAGCCCTCCCAGTTTGTCGACGAAATCGCCCGCGTCTTCCCCGACCTCAAGGAAATCGCCGTCGGCGAAGGCTGGTCCTTCGGCAGGAACCGCGCCGGCACCACCGACCGTCTCTCCGCCCTCGCCGACAAGCACGGCTTCAGCGTCAACGCCATCCCGCCGGTGATGTACGAAGGCGCGCCGGTCAGCAGCACGCGCATCCGCGAAGCCATCGCGCAACGCAACTTCGAGCTCGCCGCGAAACTCCTCGGCCGCAGCTACGCCGTCACCGGCAAGGTCATCCGCGGCGACCAGCGCGGCCGCACCCTCGGCTTCCCCACCGCCAACGTCGCCGAGGTCGAGCAACTCCTGCCCCCGCGCGGCGTCTACGCCTGCCGCGCCCGCCTCGCCGCGCACCTCACCCGCTACAAGGCCGTGATGAATCTCGGCGCCCGCCCCACCTTCACCTCCAACGGCACCGACGCCCTCGAAGTCCACATCCTCGACTTCGACGCCGACCTCTACGGCCAAAAACTCTGGGTCTCCGACCTCCACTGGCTCCGCAACGAGCAAGCCTTCCCCGACGGCAACGCCCTCAAAACGCAAATCGAGGAAGACGTCGCCCGGGCGCGCGCTGTGCTGGTTTAACTTTACAGAAAAATGAACCCTGGGGACGCCTACTGGAAGTTAGTCGAGCCGATCTGGAACTCGATCTCGATCGAAAGCGCTCAACGCTTCGCAAGCACCTTTAATTCAGTACGGATAGTACCCCGCACACTTTACGCAGCGCACTTTTGCCAAAGTGAAGTTTGCAACGGCGGCTTCCACCAATTTTTTTACAATTCAACCGGCGTTCTCGCTCCCGAAGCCTCCGCTGCCTTTGCGACCATCGGCATGCCGCAGACCTCAGCGGTTATTCAAAGAGCCTTGAGCTGGTTCGGCGATCCGTATCCGCGCCAAAAGAACCTGCGTGTTGAGAGACTACGTGCAGCCAACGACCTGTCCCTATTCAGTCCGCTCGACCAAGAATTCTTTGAACTTTGGGGCTCGGAAAACGGTGGCTTTTTGGCCTCCGCAGATGCCTACGCGCTTTGGTAGCTCGCCCTTGACACATCAACCCGCCTTTTATCCCGAAGGGATAACGGATCTGTAGCCGGTGGTAGAGCGAGTCCGCGAGCGACACCACCGGTAAAATATAAAAAGCGAGTCGCATCCTGAAGGGATGCGAGCATCTGTGCAACCCCTCCCGGGGTTGGGAACCAAGGGAACGGTAACCGGTGGTATCGGCCCGCGACGGGCCTCAACCACCGGCTACAGACCCAGCAAGCCTACCGGCTTGCTCAGATATATGACATGCCTATTTACTCACACGCATCTTCCTCGCCGCCGCGACGAGGTTGACCAGCGACTTCTCCACCTCCGGCCAGCCGCGGGTCTTGAGGCCGCAGTCGGGATTGACCCAAAGCTGCTCGCGCGGCAGCACCTGCAGCGCGCGCTCGAGAAGCGAGGTCATTTCCTCCACCGGCGGCACGCGCGGCGAGTGAATGTCCCAGATGCCCGGCCCGACCTCGTTCGGGTAGCGGAAAGTCTGGAACGCTTTCAGCAGCTCCATCTCCGAGCGCGAGCTCTCAATGGAGATGACGTCGGCGTCCAGCTCCGCGATCGCATCCCGCACGAAGCTCCATTGCATTCAGGCCAGCGGACGCGAAGCAACCATGGTCCGCGCATCGTGCAGCTCCAGGACGGGACGCACGGCGGCATCGACATGCTCCGGTCCGGCTGTCTCCACGAATTCACACACGGCGAAGCCGCTGCTTTTCTGCCGGTACTTTTCCAGCCAGCCGGCCATGCGCTGCTCGTCCTTCGCGGTTATGAAGGGAAAGCGCACGTCCGGCTGCTTGAACCCGCAGCGCCACGGCTTCGGCGTCAGGCGCGCGCGAAACGACTTTTGGTCCACGCACCGCCGCTGGTAAAGCGGATCGCTGCCGATACTCGCGAGCCACGACTTCGCCTCCGCATCCGCTCGCACCAGACGCGACGTGACCAGCACGCGCAGGCCGCCCGCCGTGCGGTAGATGCGGAAGCCCCACGCGGCGTTGCCCCGCTGCCAGGCGCGCAACCTGTCCAGCGCGTCCCGCTCCCAGTTGAGCCGATGCTCCGCCTGCACCTTCTTCGCTCCACCGAAGAGACGCGCGAAAAGGGAGGTGCGTACGGGCTCGCAGTCGAGGTCGGCGAAGCCGACGCCATCCGTGTTGAGAACGTCGCAACCGAGCGAGTTGCGCGTGACCAGCGTCCGGACTCCGTCACGCGATGCGTCCTCAAGAATCAGCTCGCGAAACGGGCGGCCCTCGTAGTAAGTCGCCGGCCCTCGATGCCCCTGCGGCAATCGCGCCAGCGCCATCCGGGCCCGTTCAGTCGCCTTGGCCAGCGCCTCCTCATTGCTGGCGTCGGACCAGCCCCACGCCATGGTTTCGAAGATTGCGCCCTCGCGATTGGGGCCCTTGACCGTTGCGCGCTGCCAGTACCGCGGAAAGTACATGCTTCTGTTCTACGCGCGGGACGCGCCCGCACAAGCGAACTAAACTTCGAGGAACTCGCGGACGAAGTCGTTCGTCGGGTTCTCGCGCAACAGGGAGGGCGCACCGACTTGCTGGATCTTGCCCTGGTTGAAGACGGCGACGCGGTCGGCGAGCTCGAAGGCTTCCTCCTGGTCGTGCGTGACGAAGAGCGTGGTCAGGTGCGTCTGGTCGTGGAAATGGCGGAGCCACTTGCGCAGGTCCTTGCGCACCTTGGCATCGAGCGCGCCGAACGGCTCGTCGAGCAGCAGCACGCGCGGCTCAATGGCCAGCGAACGCGCGAGCGCCACGCGCTGCCGCTGGCCGCCGGAAAGCTGCGACGGCAGGCGGTCGCCGAAGCCTTCGAGCTGGATGAGCTGGAGCAGTTCCTCGACGCGCTTCTTGATCGCCGCCGCATGGGGACGCTTCTTGCGCGCCATGACGCGCAGGCCGAAGGCGATGTTCTCGAAAACGGTCATGTGCTGGAACAGTGCGTAGGCCTGGAAGACGAAGCCGGCGCGGCGCTCGTAGGCGTTCTTGTTCGTCACGTCCTCGCCCTGGAACAGGACGCGGCCCTCGTCGGGAATCTCCAACCCGGCGATGACGCGCAGCAGGGTGGTCTTGCCGCTGCCGCTCGGGCCGAGCAACGCGACGAGCTCGCCGGTGGCGACCTCGAGTGAGACTTCGCGCAAGGCGGCAAACTTCTCGAACTTCTTGGAGATTTGGGTGACGGTGACGCTCATAAGTTCAATGCGGACGCACGAGGTTCGGCGCGAGGCGCCGCGACTCGAGCGCGATCTTGATGACCAGCGTGATCGCGGCAAGCAGCAGCAGCACCGAGGCCAGCGCGAAGGCTTGCTGCAGGTCGAAGTCGAGGAAGTAGTGCTCGATCTGCAGCGGAATGGTCAGGCGATTGTCGACGCTGCCGGCCACGACCGAGACGGCGCCGAATTCGCCCATCGCACGCGCGTTGCAGAGGATCATGCCATAGAGAATGCCCCACTTGATCTTCGGGAAACTCACGCGCCAAAAAAGCTGCCAGCCGCTCGCTCCCAGCGTGAGCGCGGCCTCCTCCTCCGCGTGACCCTGCTGCTGCATGAGCGGGATCAACCCACGCGCGACCAAGGGAAACGTGACAAACGCCGTCGCGAGCACCATGCCGGGATAGGCGAACATGATCTGGATGTCGTGCGCGTCGAGCCACGGCCCGAGCAGCCCCTGCCGTCCGAAGAGCAGCGCGAAGACGAGACCGCCGATGACCGGCGAGACCCACAGCGGGATCTCGATCAGCGAGATCAGCAGCGCTTTGCCCCGGAACTGAAAGTGGGTGACGGCCCACGCCGCGCAGATGCCAAAAAGGGTGTTGAGCGGCACGACCGCGACCGCGACGAGGAGCGTCAACCGCACCGCGCTAAGGCTCAACGGCGCGGCCAGCGCGTGGCCGTAGGCGGCAACCCCGAGCCGGAACGCCTCGTAAAGCACCACGAAGACCGGAAAGACAAGGAAGGAGAGGACGAAAGCGAACACCGTGCCGACGAGCAGCCATTTCGCCACCGGGCCGTCCTGCGTTGCGCGCTTCACGCGGCCCTCCCGCGGCGATTGGCGAAGTACTGGATGGCGTTGACCGAAATAACGATGAGGAACGAGAGAATCAACATGGCGAGGCCGATGCCGGCCGCGCCGACGTAGTCGAATTCCTCCAGCTTCACGATGATGAGCTGCGGCGTGATCTCGTTGCGGAACGGCTGCATGCCGCCAATGAAAACGATGCTGCCGTACTCGCCCACGCCACGGCCGAAGGCAAGCATGACGCCGGTGATGAGCGCCGTTCGCACCGCAGGCAGGATGACGCGGCGGAACGTCTGCCAGCGGTTGGCGCCGAGGCAGGCCGCCGCTTCCTCGACCTCAACGGCCAGCGAGGCCAGCACCGGCTGGAGCGTGCGCACGACAAAGGGAAAGCCGATGAACGTGAGCGCAATGAGAATGCCCCACGACGTGTAGGCGATGCGCCAGCCGAAAGCATGGTTGAGCCACTGGCCGATGTAGCCGCCGTTGGCCGCGAAGACCTGCGTCAACGCGAGGCCCGCCACCGACGTCGGCATGGCAAAGGGCAGGTCGACCAGGGCGTCGATGATCTTGCGGCCGGGAAAGGTGTAGCGCGTCAGCGCCCAGGCCGCGATGAAGCCGAAGACGCCGTTGAGCAGCGCGGCGGCGAACGATAGCCCGAAGCTGAGCTTGTAGCTCGCGATGGCGCGGTCGCTCGCCGCGGATTCCCATACATGCTGCACCACGGCGGAGACGCTCGGATAATCGACCGTGGGCGTGACGCACTTGAGCACCAGCGCGCTGAGCGGGATCAGGACTACGGCACTTAGGTAGAAGATCGCCAAGCCGAGCGTAAGATGAAAGCCCGGCAGGATGCGCCGGCGGCGTGGACGCGGCAGCTCCCCGGGCGGCGCGAGGGCGGCATCGTCCAGGGTTTGGGGAAGTTCGGCTAGTGCGTCCACGGGAGGGAAAACTAGATCGGAAGCACCCCAGATAAAAGCTAAATCTATTGATTTAGTCGGTTTTACTCAGGGAGAACCTCAGGCAATATACAATGAGCCCGGCTTTGGGCTAGTGTGGAGTAAGGCAGGGCAAACCGAACTCGTTCAAGTCCTGCCGCAGAATCGTGCTATATACGTCAGCATTCTTGTCGAACTTCTTCCGGTTGTTCTCGAACTGATCCACAATGCCGGGTTGCTGCACGCAGAAGAAAACGGTCGTGAGTTTGTGATAGAACTGCTGCTCGGCCTTCGTTGCCGTCCCGCTGTCGATGTCGCCGAGCACTTGCTTGAGCTTGCAGTTGTAGGGCTGAAGCGTCTCGAGAATCTGCTGCAGGACGACCTGCGGCTTGCAGTCCGGATGGTCGTGGCGCCCGCCCTTTCCGCCATCTGCTCCAACGTGATTGTCATCGTTGTCGTCTCGGCAGAAAACTTGATGACGGATGTTGTCGGACTGAACCGGGCCGCCGGACTGACAATAATAGAAATAGGTGTTTGGGCTGCCCTTCCCGGCATCCTGATTGTCGTCTTTCTGACCGCCCTTTTGATCATCGTCCTTGTTCTTGGAATCGACATTGGCCAAATCCCAGCCCGGCACGTCGCTGATGAGCCCATGCGTTGGGGCCGGATCCCACGCGAGCAGGGTCCGCGTATCCAGATTCAGCTTCGCCTTGGTAACGCTATGCACGCGAACGTCATCGGGCGTGCCGCGGAAGGCCATCATGTCGTTCGCCTCGGCGCCGGTGACACCCTCGGGCGTGCTGACCGAATAATTCTCCGTCTCACCCTCGCGATGGCCGATGCGGGAGAAGACCGCGCCCGACTTCAAGTCGATCACGTTCGTCCGTATCGGGCCGATGAGCGTCTGGGTGACAACCAACTCGCAGCCCGGCATCAGGCGCGCGGAATTCACGCCGCCCATGAAGAGCGCGGCCGAGGAACTATCCGCCGTGCGCACCGTGGCGCCGCTCGGCACCAGCATGCCCTCGGTGCCGGTCTGCTCCTGGCCACCCGGCGCGACAATCGTCACCGTGCCGTGCACTTCCACGAGCCGGATTTCATTCGAAGCGACCGCGGGCGCGCTGCCGTCGGGCGAAGTAATCGGCTCCGACCAGTAAAGTTTCTGAATCGTCGTGGCACCGGGCGCAATCGGCTGCATCGTGCTGATCAGCCGCTGCTGCACCGATTCGTAGTGTGAAGCCGCAGCCGGGGTGCCCGTGGAAGAAGGGGACGTCGGCGCAAGGATCGGCGTGATCTGGCTGGCCAGCGGGACAAGCGAACCCGGCGAGCTGCTGCTTGCGGTTGGGGCCAGCTCGGAAGTGGGAGCGTTGGCTGCGGGGAGAGCGGTCGCATCGGTTGGCGAAGCGGACACAGCCGTGGTCGCCGCCATGGTGGTATCCGGCGGCGTGGCCGGCGTGAGGGACTGTTCCGGCGTCGCAGAGCCCGTCGGGCTGGAGGCCACGGCTGGGGTTTCGCTATTCGCGAGCATGGACGATGGCGGAAGATTGGGCGCAACCACATCGGACGGCCCGCTGGCGGGCACGGGCAGATCGTCCGCCAGGCTGCGAGCGCGCAGCACGTGCGAGTCGACTTCCACCGTGCCCACGTAACCGGGATCGACCAATACGCCCTTGAGATCAGGCGAGAACGTGACGGCCACGACCGCCTTGTCGGCGTCGATGCTTTTGCCACCGGCGGAAAAATGAAAGGAGACAGAATCCTGACGGGGAGCGGTCAGGATCGCCGTCAACTGACCGTTTGCATCGCGGCCATAGCTGACTTGCAGGGGAGTGCCCCCCACCGTGACGTTCTGGGCGACCGTCGGCACCGGGAGATCGGCGACAGATCGGCCATCAAAACTGGAAATAACGAGGCTGCCGTGGGAGCCAATGGAGAGCGAAAAGCGACCCTCATCCGCCGCCAAGAGAGGAGAAGCGGCGAAGCAAGCCAAGGCGACCAACGTGCCCAGATTTCGCTTGAAGGAAGACATTCTTGTTGCTTGTCGAATATTTAGCGGTTTATCAAATTTATGCAACACGATTTCCATCTGGAAGTCCCTTTAATTCTCGGCGTTGTCCATTATTACCTTAGTCTCGTCCCAGCGCTTCCGCAACTTTCGCACTAATTGCCGCAAATTCCTCCTCCGTCGCGTGCTCGGGCACCGTTATCGGTCCGCGTGTTACAAGCCTGCAGGGCGAAAAAGGCAGCGGTATCTGGAAACGGTCCCAGCTCTTCAGTTCGCGCTTCCACTTTAAATGATACGTGACCGCGACAATCGGCCGGCCGGTGGTCTGCGCCAGCCGCAGCAGGCCGGGTTGGATTTGATAGCGCGGTCCGCGCGGGCCATCCGGCGTGATGGCGAGATCGGCTCGGGGATCGCGTGCGGCGCGGACGGCCTCCAGCGCCGCCTTCGTTCCCTTGCGCGAGGTGCTGCCCCGCACCGCCTTCACGCCGAAGCATTCGGCCACTTCCGTGATGAATTGGCCGTCACGGCTCAGGCTGATGAAGACGAAGAGCGGCCGTCCGCTCCGGTCGCGCTCATAGAAATAGGGAATGAGCCCGACCCGGTTGTGCCAGAACGCATAAATCAGCGGCGGATGATCCGGGCGGCGCAGGATGTTCGCGCCATCGTCCTCCGTCACGCGAAGCGTCGCGCCGATCACGCGAACGATCGTCGCGCAAAGCCAGACAAAAAACCTTCTCATCCGATGCCCGGTCCGCGCAGGCGGACGATGAGCCGGGAGATCGACCGGCTCGGAGTTTTCACCAGGAGTTCCGTCATGAACTCATCCCACGACATCGTCACCGGCTCGACCACTCGGCGTAGCAGCAGCAGTCCGACGACAATCGTTGCCGCCAGGCTGACGTAAAAAACGCTGAAACAGTTCCACTCCCACCAGCCCCATGCGTGATGCCACTGCGCCAGCGCGTCCATCACCATTCCCCACGCCAGCGGCGAGAGCCCGAGGGCGAGATTTCCCGCCACTGAGTAGAGCGCCAGGAAATGGGCCCGGCCCATGTGCGGCACAATGCCCATGACGATCCGCACGTTGGCGAGGTTCCACAGCGCCCCGGCGAGACCCGCCGTCAGCGTTTGGATCGTGAACATCACCAGGTTCGGCGGCAGCACATGCGCCGCCACCAGCGCCCAGCCGCTGAAGTGACAAACGAAGACCAGCCCCGAGGCCGCCAGCGCCGGCTTGTTACCCGTGCGGTCGAGCAGCGGTCCAATCATGACGAGGTTGACCGCGAGCACCAGCATCGTCGCCGCCGCAATGTACAACACCACGGTGTTGCTTTCCTGCAACCCCACGCGAAAGAAGCGCACCCAAAAAACATTCGATGCGCCGAAGGCCACGTTCGTCACCATGTTGTAGAGGATGTACTGGAAAAACGGCGGATAGAAAATCATCTCCTTCCACGGGAGCGGATTCGGGTTGGGCGCAATTTTCTCCACCGGGACATCGGGAATCCGGCGCAGGTAAAGCAGGCTCATGAAGGCGCAGCACGCGCTGATCCCAAAGACGACGCCGAATGAATACCACGCCATGTGCTCCAACAACGTGCCGGCGACGAAGAGGCAGGTGATCGCCGCCAGCGCGCCCGCGAACTGATCGCGCGCCAGGAACTCGCCGCGGCGGCTCTCCGGCACGATGTGGGTGAACCACGGCAGAAAGCCCGCGGACGAGATGCCGCGCAGGGCGTTGTAGACGAGCGCCAGGCCGAGCATCAGGATCATGCGCGTGGCCGTGTCGACGCGGTCCGGCAACAGCGCCACCATCGTCATCCCCACCACGATCAAACTGCGCAGTGTCCAGCCGCTGAGCACGAACTTCCGGTAGCCCACGCGCTCCACATAATGGGCCGCGGGCAGTTGCAGGAAATTGAGCATGGGCGCGAGGCAGGCCGCGACGGCCAGCACGGTCGCCGAGGCCTTGAGCTGCTGAAAAAAGAGCAGCATGGGCGAGCCGAGCACAACGCTAAACGACGCCGTGTTGAAGGCCTCATAGATATAGACATTCCCGATGTCCGGCGGCATCGGGTCCCGCATCGCGGGTTCATGCCGGGGAGCGGAAGCTTCGCTCATGCCATCGGTGCTTTCATCGAAGGGGCGATGATACGGCAACGTGGCGTGCTCGCAAGAGCATCGTGGACGCATGGTAATTGGAGTTTCATGCGCCAGGCAAACGCGCTATGTTTTCCGATTGTGTCGCGCCGTTCCCCTGCCCGTCCCCAGCGTCTGGTCGCCCTCGGCGGCGATGGCGCGGCCATTCTGCACCGGCTCGGCGTATGGCAGCAGGTCGCCGGCGTGACCGCCTTCTATCAGCTGCCGAAAGGCGCCGAGCCCAAGCCGCGCGTGAGCGGTTTCAGCAGCGGCAATCTCGAGGCCATCCTTAAGCTCGAGCCCGACCTCGTCATCACCTCCACCGACGTGCAGCACCAGCTCGCCGCCGATCTCATCAAGGCCGGCGTCAACGTCTGGGCCATGAACACGCGCTGCCTTGGCGAAATCTACGACGCCATCCGCAACCTCGGCCAGCTCGTGCGCCGCCCGAACGAGGCCGAGTGCCTCGTCTCCGAAATGGAGCGCGCTCTGGAACCGGCCGATTTCAACGGCGAGGAGCGCCCACAGGTCTACTTCGAGGAATGGCCCGAGCCGCTCATCACCGGCATCGGCTGGGTTTCGGAGCTGATCGAGCGCGCCGGGGGCAACGACATCTTCGAGGAACTGCGCGGCGAGAAGCAGGCGGCCAGGCGCGTCGTTGCGCCGGAGGACGTCGTCGCGCGCCGGCCGGAAGTCATCTTCGCCTCGTGGTGCGGCAAGCCGGTGCAGTTCGACGACATTTCCTCCCGCCGCGACTGGGACAAAATCCCCGCCGTGCGCCATGGCCGTCTCGTGGAAATTCCCTCCGACGACATCCTGCAGGCCGGACCGGCGCTCGTGCGCGGCTACGCGGCGCTCAAGCGCGAGATCGCCGCCGTCGCGCGCCAGGCGTCACCCAACCGTCACAAATCGCGCGTTGCCCGCCGCCCGCGCAAGGGAGTAACTTCATCCCTCGCCATGTCCAAGTCCACGACCACGCCCAAGCTTTCCGACCCGAAACTTTTCATCAATCGCGAACTGAGCTGGCTGGCTTTTAATCGCCGCGTGCTCGAGGAAGCGCAGGACGTTACGCAGCCACTGCTCGAGCGCGTCCGCTTCCTCGGCATCGTCACGTCCAACCTCGACGAGTTCTTCGAGGTGCGCGTCGCCGGCATCAAGCAGCAGATCGAGCATGAGTCGGATGATTCCGGTCCCGACGGGCTCACGCCGCGCCAGGTTTTTGAAGCCATCCGGCAGGACGTGCTCAAGCTGATCGGCGACCAGTACGAGCTCTGGAACAGCGAGCTCCTGCCCGCCCTCGGCAAGCACGGCGTCTTCCTGCACGACTTCAAGTCGATGAGCAAGGCTGACAAGGAATGGGCCACGAAGTATTTCCACGACGAGGTTTTTCCGGTCCTCACACCGCTCGCCGTCGACGCGAGCCATCCCTTCCCGCAACTGCAGAACAAGAGCCACAACTTGTTCCTCACCCTCAAGCGCCCCGAGCGTCCGAACGAGACGCTTCACGCCGTCGTCGCCATCCCGCGCGTGCTGCCGCGCCTCGTCCGCGTCCCACATCCGAACGCGGAGGAGTGGCACTACATTCTCATCCAGAACCTGATTCAGAACCACATCGCGCAGCTCTTCCCCGGTCTCACCGTCGAGGAAGTCTACGGCTTCCGCCTCACCCGCAACAGCGACCTCTACATCGACGAGGAAGAAGCGGAAAATCTGCTCCGCACCATCGAGGACGAACTGCGCAAGCGCGCCCGCGGCAACGCCGTCCGCCTCGAGATCGAGCACGGCTGCCCGCCCGAGATGCGCCGCGTGCTGCTCGACATCTTCAAGCTCACCGAGCACGACGCCTACCTCGTCAACGGCCCGCTCAATTTCCTCCATCTCATGCCGCTCGCCTCGATCGAGGCCCTCGCCTCGCTGCGCGACAAGCCCTACGTCCCCATCGTCTCGCAGATCCTTTCCCAAGGTGTCGACTTCTTCAAAATCATCCGCGAGCGCGACGTCCTCCTGCACCATCCCTACCAGAGCTTCTCCAGCGTGGTGGAATTCCTCGAGCACGCCGCGTCCGATCCCGCCGTGCTCGCGATCAAGATGACGCTCTACCGCACCAGCGGCGACTCGCCCATCGTCCACTCCCTCATCCACGCAGCCGAGCTCGGCAAGCAGGTCACCGTGCTCGTCGAGCTGCGCGCGCGCTTCGACGAGGCCAACAACATCCTCTGGGCGCGGCAGCTCGAGGAAGCCGGTGTCCACGTCGTCTACGGCCTCGTCGGCCTCAAGACCCACTGCAAGGTGCTCATGATCGTCCGCCGCGACGAGGACCACATCCGCCACTACCTCCACCTCGGCACCGGTAATTATCATCCCAGCACCGCGCGTTTTTACACCGACTTGAGCCTCTTCACCGCGAACCACGAAATGGGCGAGGAAGTCGCCATGCTCTTCAACACGCTCACCGGCCTGAGCGAATTCGCCGGCGCGAAGGAACTCCTCGTCGCGCCGTTCCAGTTGCACGATAGCTTCGTGAAGCTCATCCAGCACGAGCGCGACCTGGCCAAGGCGGGCAAGGAGGGCCGCATCGTGGTGAAGCTCAACTCGCTGGTCGAGGAAACACTCATCCAGGCGCTCTACGAGGCCTCGCAGGCCGGGGTGAAAATCGACCTCGTCATCCGCGGCATCTGCTGCCTGCGCCCCGGCGTGCCCGGCGTCAGCGACAACATCCGCGTCATCAGCATCGTCGGCCGCTTCCTCGAGCACAGCCGCATCTTCTACTTCGGCAACGGCGGCGATCCCAAGGTCTACCTCGGCAGCGCCGACTGGATGCCGCGCAATCTCTTCCGCCGCGTCGAGGTCGTCTTCCCCGTCCTCGATCCCGGCCTCAAGAAGCGCATCACCGACGTCATCATCCCCGCCTATCTCACCGACTGCGTGAAGGCCCGCGTCCTCGGTTCCGATGGCATCTACACGCGGGCCGTCTGTCCCAAGGGCCAGGAGCCGCAACAAGCGCAGCTCCACTTCCGCAACCTCGCCCGCCAGCACGCCCAGCGCAGCCTCGAGCCCAAGACCAGTGCCCCCAGCACCCACCTCATCGAGCCGGTCAAGAAAACCAGCGAGCACCACACCACCAGGCTGCCCTACGTGAAACCGTAGCGCGCACTTGCCGTCAGGATCGAATCGGAGGAAGATCAAGTAATGATAAAGGTCACAGCAGCACGAGCGCTGGAGGACTATCGGCTCTGGCTCCGCTTTTCCGACGGCGTCGAGGGCACCGCCGACTTGCGCGATCTCGTCGGCCAGGGCGTCTTCGCAGCGTGGACAGTCCCCGGCGCCTTCGCAACGGTTTCCGTGACGGATTTCGGGGCGGTTGCCTGGGGCGACGACATCGATCTCTGCCCCGACGCGCTCTACCTCCGCGTCACCGGCAAGTCTGCCTCCGATCTTTTCCCTTCTCTTCGCGAGACCGCGGCGCATGCCTGAGATCAGCCGCTTTTACGGCATTATTGTCCGCATGTATTTTGCGGATCACAACCCTCCGCACTTCCATGCCTATTATGGCGACGCTTCCGTCGAGATCGATATCGTCCGATTAGCGGTCATGGCAGGGGAATTTCCGCCACGGGCTCTGGCTCTCGTATTGGAGTGGGCGGCCCTTCATCAGGCAGAGTTAGTCGCCCTCTTCAATACGGCCCAGCAAAACCAGCCGATCCACAAAATCGATCCGCTTCCGTAATGGCTAAATCTTCACCTTAAAAGTCTCACCCGGCTTCAGGTCGAGGATGAAAGCCGTCAGCCACTCGGCGAGATTTTCCAGGTCCTTCAGGTGCACCGCCTCGACCGGCGTGTGCATGTAACGGTTCGGCACACCGATGGCCACGGTGGCGATGCCGCCCTTTTGCAGGAAGATCGCGTCGGCATCCGTGCCCGAGCGGCGCGGATCGATTCCGCGCTGGAAAGGCAGCTTGGCTTTCTTCGCCACGTCCTCCAGCCGCCGCACCAGCACCGGATGATTCACGCTCCCGCGGCTCAGGATCGGCCCCTTGCCCAGCTTCGTCTCGCCAAACCGCTTCTTGTTCGTTACCGGGATGTCCGTCGCCTGCCCGACATCGATGACCAGCGCCGCGTCGGGATGCACCGAGTAGCCGATCATCTCCGCGCCATAAAGCCCGTTCTCCTCGCCGATGGCCGACGCCGCGATCACCTGCGCCTTGCACTTCTTGCCTGCCTTCGCGCACAACCTCAGCACCTCCGCTGCCACGAACGTGCCGATGCGGTTGTCGCACGCGCGCGCGATGTAAATGTCGCCGTTGAGCTGCTGCCAGCCCACAATGTAGGTGATCAAGTCGCCCACCGCCACGCGCTCCTCCGCCTCCTTGCGGCTCGACGCGCCGATGTCGATGAACAGCTCGTGCAGCTCGGGGACTTCCTGCTTCTTGCCGCCCTGCATGTGAATCGCCAGCGCGCCGATCACGCCCAGCACCTCGCCGTTGCGCCCGTGAATGTGCACCCGCTGCCCGCGCGCGAGACTCGGATCATGCCCGCCCACGCCGCTGAACCAGATGAACCCGTCGTCGTCGATATAGCAGACCTGAAAGGCGATCTCGTCCGCGTGCCCCTCCACCATAATTCGCGGCGAGCCCTTCGGGTTCAGCACCGCCAGCGCGTTGCCGTACGTATCGGTCTCCACCTTGTCCGCGAACGGCTTCACATAATCGAGCCAAACGCGCTGTCCGCGATGCTCCTCGCTCGAAGGCGTGGGTGTGTTGAGAAGTTTGCCAAGAAATTGCAGGGATTCAGGACGCATTCCCGACTAATAGTCTCTCTCCTGCCGATGTCCAGACGCACCGCGCGTCAACTTCTTCGTCCCATAAGTCCCATCGGTCCCCTATGTCCCATCCGTCCCATGGAAAGGCGCGTTGACACCCCAGCCGCACGCGAGAAACCATATCCCATGAGCTGCTTCGTCTGCGGAAAACCCCGCGCCGAATTCCACGCCAGCAGCATCTTCATGCCCGGTGAGCTGCCGGAAAGCCGCGCCTACTGCGAAGCCTGCTTCGTCGCCACCTTCGACGGCCTTCCCCAGATGGACGAACTCCGCGCCCACGCCCGCAAACTCCGCGAAAAGGAACTCGACGACAAGATCGCGCGCGACATGGAAAAACTCCGCGCCCACTTCCGTCCCAAGCTCGAGGAACTCATCGCCCAGAACCCGCGCTTCTCCTTCGAGTCCTACGAATTTATCTACGCCTCTCTCCGCCGCGCCGTGCACGACACCGCGCCCGAGCCGGGCAGTTGCGGCCGCCACGCCAACGCCGCCGAACTCGTCCGCGCCGCGGAAGAGCAAGCCCGCCGCGCATGGGGTGAAGCCGCGCTGACCGTCGCGCAGTCCCTCGGCTTCAGCAGCGCCTCCGATATCCGCGACATCGTCTTCTACCTGGTCGAAAACGGCTGCCTCGGCCGCCGCGACGGCGACAACCCCACCGATTTCGACGGCCTTCCCTTTCTCAATGCACCCTCCCCTTAGTCCCATTTGACACACCCGCCACACGCACGGACATTCCCAAGCCATGATCAAACGACTCCTCCACACCCGCTATCGCGTCAACGACCTCGAAAAGACCGTCAACTTTTACAAGGAAGTCTTCGGCCTCAAGGAGACCGGCCGCCACCAATCGCCGCGCGGCTCGACCGTCGTCTTCCTCGACGTGCCCAACGGCCAGGAACAAATCGAGATCTGCCACTATCCCAAGAGCGGCCCCGTACAGGTCCAGCCCGACCTCACCCACCTCGCCTTCGAAGTCGACGACATCGAGGCCTTCGCCAAGGAAGCCGAGAAGAAAGGCTACCCGCTCAGCGACGGCCCCACCGTCACCAGCTCCGGCAGCAAAATCGCCTTCATCGACGGCCCCGAAGGCTACGAATTCGAACTCATCGAAAAAAAGAAGTAACCGCCCGTCGAGCACCCCTTCCCTAATGCGTAGCCCGGACACTTACAAGTTGTCCGGGCTACCGATCTCAATCCTTCGCCGCCGATTTTACCGATGCTCCGGCGTCCGGAACGAATTGAGCGTCTTCAGGTCGTGCACGAAGGGATCGTCGAGGTGGATCTGCTTCCCCTCACCGATGTAGATCAGGTCCCAATCGATGACGTAGCTCAGGCGCTTGTGCAGGATCGTCCGCATCGCCTCGCTGCGCAGGTTGGCGCGCGTGTTCGGCGGCGGCTGGATGAAAAAGTCGCGCTTGGCGAGGCCCGGCAGCTTCAAATCCACGATCGACGTGCCCGGCAACCCGGCCAGCAGCGACTTCGACGGATCGACCGAGTGATACTCCAAATCGAGGCTCTCCAACCACGTATCGCGCCACGTGATCCCCTCCGACTTCACGAACGCATCCAGCAGATAATGCTTCGTAATCCAGTCCAGCTTGCCCACCAGCGCCAGCGGATCATGCCGCAGTTTCTCCAGCGTCGTGCGCCAGGCCTCAACCGTCCACTTCCCGTCCGCATCCAGTTCGATCTTGCCCGACGTCGCCGCGTCCAGAAATTCCTGCAGCAGATCGAGCGCCGAGCGCTCCGACTTGTCCGCCATCTGCACTTTCCACGGTCCCTGCGGCTGGTGCGACAACCGCCGCATGGCACACACCGGCTCATAGAGCGCGATTTCCGGCAGCGCGTCAGCCTCCAGCAAATCGAGCATCAGCGCGGTCGTGCCCACCTTCAGCGCGTTGGCGAACGGCAACAGGTTCGAATCGCCCAAGAGCAAGTGCAACCGCCGGAAGCGGCGATAATCGGCCAGCGGCTCGTCGCGGGCGTTGATCAGCGCGCGGTTGAACTGCACCCACTCGTAAATATCGGTCTGGATGAAATCCGCGCGCTGCGAAATCTGGTACGGCACGAACTCGCTCGAATCCATCTTGCCATAGCGGCGCGGCGCCTGCGTCATGCCCACGCGCCCCGCGCCGACCAGCAAAATGCGCACGGCCAGGAAAGTCAGCAGCGTGTCGATGTTGCGCTTGGTCAGCGGCGCGTCGCGATTGAGCAGGTAGTTTTCATGGCAGCCGAACGTCGCGCTGGTGTAGTGGTCGATGTTGTTCTTGATGAACGAAACCTCCGGCAACAGGTGCAGCTCCTGCAACGCCTGCTGCAGCAACACTTCGCCCACCTGGTCGTAAGCAACCACATCCGCCAGCGAAAGACACTCCGGCGTGCAGTACTCGACGTGCCCCATGTCCAGATAAAGCCGGCCGCCGTTGAAGAGAAATCCGCCGTTGCCCGCCGGCTCGTCGTAGTCGCGGTCGTGCAGGTCGATCAGGCCCAGCTTCTTCTTCTTGAAGATATAATCGCGCACCCGCGTCGGCACCGCGGGGAGACCAAACGACTCCGGGGCCATGCAACCGTATTCGGTCTCAAGTCCAGCGAGCCGCTTCATTACTCCAATTCTATCGTGCTTTTCGCGACTGCCAACTGGCGACTGAAAATTTTGTGCGACCATTTTTCGTGACGAACACCCGTCGCACGCACATTCTTTCCTCGCGTGGCCCTCGACAGTTCGACATCATCCGGCGCCGTTGGCGCATCCGATCCCGCGCCTCCTTCCGCGCCCTCGCGCCCCGCGATCAAGCCCGGCACGTTCCTCAAGCGGCTCTCGTCCTGGATCGCCCTCTGGCTCGTCGCGCTCTGGTTCATCTTCTACGGATGGGACAACGCCTGCCTCATCCTCATCGCGCTCTTCGGCCTCGCCGGCCAATGGGAATTCTACCGCGCGCAGGAGGAGAAAGGGCACAAGGTCTTCGAGAAAAGCGGTCTCTTCTGCGGCGCGCTGATTTTCATCGCCACGTGGTATTTCCTCCTGCTCAATCCCGCGCGCGCCGACTACATCCATTTCGGTCTCGAGCTCGTGCTCGTCTTCTCCATCCTCGGCGGACTCATCCGCCTCGTCATCGTCGATGAACATCACAAGACGCCCATCGTCACCGCCGCCCTCACCGTGCTCGGCCTGCTTTACGTCCCGTTCCTCTTCAACTTCGTCGCCTTGCTCGCCTTCATGCCGGGCCACACGTGGGAGAACCGCTACCTGCTCATCTACCTGCTCGCGGTCACGAAATTCTCCGACGTCGGCGCCTACGTCATCGGCTCGCTCATCGGCCGGCATAAGATGATCCCGCGCATCAGCCCGGGCAAGACGTGGGAAGGCTTCGCCGGCGCGATTGCCACGTCGCTCGTCATCAGTGTGCTGATGAAC
>Ga0209611_10002229_pt1 | contig 33982 bp, 11 predicted proteins | sample S1TSphgellanicum_3_FD_187693 | JGI IMG/M metagenome (GOLD analysis project Ga0209611, IMG submission 187693) | Host-associated microbial communities from peat moss isolated from Minnesota, USA - S1T2_Fc - Sphagnum magellanicum MG (SPAdes) (version 2) | ecosystem: Host-associated > Plants > Peat...
AATCAAACCAGGAAGGCAACTGAAAACTTTTGGTTGAGAAAGTATTTTTATTATATTTAGTTTATACCTGGTGAAATTCTTAAATTAAAACTAAGTTGTTGCATTAAAATTCCCAAAATATTACTTATTTGGCGAGTTATGGCCAAAGCTGCCAAAATATTAGGATACCTTTGTTGACAAATTATGGGATTTATGTAGGTCCAAGGTCCAAGCTATCACGTGTTCTAAGGTGTTTGGACCACAGCTTCCTAGTTTTATTAGAGTCACCATTGAAACCCAACCAAGTGATCACCCTCTTTTCAAAATTGACTTAGAACCTAAACTAGGTGTGCTACCTCATTTTGAATATGTACAAGTTCTCTAAGTAAATGAAGACAACTTTATTTTTAAAAAGTATAAGCTTGGCCCTACATTGTAGGCATGTTATTGTATTTAATTAGTTGTACATAATTAATGTTATATATTTTTTATGTTAAACTATGTGCACTAATTGAACAAAAAAATAAAATTTAATTGTGTGTAATGGAAATGGAAATGAAACTGAACTTGGTCTTAAGCCAAGACCAATTCTAAAGTCTTTGTGAAAATGATTTGAACCATAGGTTTTAGAAATTTTAAAAAATTGGTCCAGACTTGAAGTTCCATTAAAGAAAAAATAATTAAGTTAAAACTGGACCAGAGCTTCCTTTTGAAATCGAGAATCAAACAATACTAATAATTATCTGGATAGGGGAAGTAAGATGGTTTATAGCATATGATACCAAGGTTCATCCACCATTGAGTGGGTTTCAGAGGAACAGGCACTGGTGGCCTGAGCACCGGGTCACATAAGCCTACGATTTTGTGGCTCAATCAAATAAGTACCTGGTCTTTTCAAACATTTTTCTCCATGAGTTTCAACATGGAGCTCTTGCAAGTGTTACCATTTCCATCCAATTGAGCTAATCCATCCCTGGGCCAAAATGGACATATCGCACCACATACCCATTCAATAAATTACCAATGAGAAACTTGCAGATAATTGCCTACTTCCTCCAAATACAACCTATGAGAATGACTTGATTGGTTGAGTTATAGATATTATAACATACCTTCAACACACAAGCTTATGGCTGTTAGGAGGGCTTTACCACGCAAGCGATTTGCAACCTAGGTTTACCCATGGCTAGCTAGCAAGTCTCTTCATAAATTGCCAAGAAAGATCCTGATAATGCTCTCTTGAAATCTAGGTGTGGGGATAAAGCCCCTCTGTGGGGCATTCCAAAAATAAGGGACCTAGGACAAGGTGGTAGACCCATTTGAGCTTCACATTTTGTGAATGATGAAGGTTCCAATGAACCTATACATAAGTAGACCACCACATATGGAGGAGGGGTTCTTACACTTACTCCTTAAGAGTGGGAGGGATCTGCCTGCTGTAAAGCATGCAAACAAGCTCCTTAATCTACTGGGAGGGCACCTTACACCCCATGAATATTAATCCTAAAAAGAAGGAGAAATCTTATGCCTACTCCTGAGGCGTGTGCCTAATTAAAGTTTCTTATTTAAGCTGAAATTCACAATAATTGGAGGTGATTAATTATGTGATAAACACCTGCAAAGAATTTTCCTTACACAAGATTGAAACCAGTGTTGGCCATTTATTGATAATTGACCACCATTTATTTTATTGGTGATATATTGCCAGAATGAGAAATTAAGACTCCAATTATTATTTTTAAAATGATTTTGGAGGTTTTCATTCACCAGAAGGTGGAAACATAAAGAGTAAAAATTACCACATTAGTATATGTGGTTTTCATTGTGTAACCAAACATATCTATCTATGAAGCAAGGTAGTTTGTTTTGTTTTGTAGATATGAGATCCACCAAACTGGGGCACTGCAGATTGTGTTCTTGATATCTTTAAAAAGCTCTTGATGAAGAGGTGTGCATCTACTTGGTTTCATGACATTTGGACTTGTGATGTAAAAGTTCTTGGATATTGAATGATTTTTTCATTGAAAATTAAATTAATTCATAACTGAAAATTTTAGAGGAATTGGGATGTGCCTTTAGTGTTGTTGGAAAGATCTTGAAAGTAGGATTTAATGGAATACATTTTGTAAGATTTGGAATTAGGATGGGAGAGATATTGAATTTTAAGTCATTTTTGTCACGAAAATTTCAAATAAATCACAGAAAACTAGGTTTTGGAAGGAAAAATCAGTTGAAAATATGGTCACACTTGAAAGTCTACTATTCAATTCAAGTACGAGGAATTCAGATGTGCCTTTGGTATTGTTGGAAAGATTTCAATGAGAAGATTTAATAAAATTTATTTCATAATCGGTTTGGATTTAAGATGTGGGAGATATCAAAACTTAAATGATTTATATCATTGCAATTTCAAATAAATTACAAAAAACTAGGTTTTGGAAGGAAAAATCAGTTGAGAATGTGGTCACACTTGCAAGTCATATTTACCTCTTCAAAAATTGGATATAAGGTATAGAGCTTAGGGTTTAATTTAACCTTCATAAATCCTAAACCCTACAAAACAATTTTCATATGTTGAGTTTCCCCTATTTTGAAAAAGGTTCACTTGGGCCAATAGCACATGCCACACTAGTAAAAGGATGATTAAAGATTTGTACTTTATTTATGGTTTATAGCCATATTTTATTAAATCTTCCTAAAAATAATTTCACGACCTTTTTTACATCATCCAATGAATGAATGCCATGTTAGTTACAAATAGACTTCTTTAAAAAAACACTAAAATTTACCCAAGTAACCCCAACCAACATTATATGTGCATATAGTTTTTAGTGCAACTAATACAAAAATATTGTCTGGTTTTTTCTTTTTCCTTGATTGCCGTTTCACCCCTCCAAAAAGTGTTTAGTGATGCCCATACACATTTTGGGTCTTGTTAGTCAAGTTTTGGGCTTGTGCTAGAGCCCATTAGAAGCCCAAAACATTCATATCATCCATGAGTCTTGAAGTGTGTTTCGGTAGGATGGATTAAGCCATACTTGGCCAAGGACATACAAGGAAAGAAGTAGCTAGTAAGAGTGCTTACAATAACTTCTATGTGCATATATACAATTGGGGGTAACCAATAACCAATCAAGGTAACCAACATGCCAAGTAACATTATTTAGGAGAATTGGGTAGAGACTAATGTTGGGAAATTCTCTCTTTTTTTATGAGAATTTTAAGTTTCAATTTTTTCCAACACTTGAAAGAACCAACTTGGTTTTTTTTTAGATTTATTTTTTAGACTTGCGAGATTGATCAAGGTATCACATTTTAAAAATAAATTAATCAAGTTGGTTCTCAAATAGGGTGATTTTCAAAAACATGATAATAATCAATTTTCATGCCCAAATTTCACAAAATGGATTTCAAATTTATGGGGAAGATACAAGGTGTTTGGTGTAAGGGTGTACAATGCTTAGTGATAGGTGGATTTAAAAAAATTAGGACTATAACTTAAAATCCTAAATAGTTGCATTTTTGCTTTTGAAATATAAAAAGGTTTTGTGAAGGCCTAATTGGTGCACCCATTAGGTTTTTAATCATTCAAAATGGGCTAAAATTGAAAAAGATATGGGGCTAGAGCTATTTTTTCAAAAAAAATTGAAGCAAACCATCATTTCTTAACTTCTAACAATCAAAAAACATTTGTAGTGTGTCCAATCACACATTCATCAAAGAATGAGAAAAATATTGGAAAGTGTTTGGTTATAGATACATGTTCATTGATGGGAAATTTTATCTTATTGCCCTTAATAATCAAATCTTTTTTTTTTCCATAGAATCAACCCCATTCTCCAAAAAATATTTATCACATTTAAAAAGTAAATAAATGCTTCTTAATAACCTAGTCACATCACAAATTTACAGGCTTCATGGGTTCATTCCAAATTTGTGCAAAATTTGTTATTTCATAGGTTCATATCGTTTACACACGAATGTCATGCATTATTTAAACACAGAAGATGTGTGCATGACTTTCATATGTAAACAACACAAATAAACACACAACATTCATGTTTAAATGATATGAATGGGCATATGACATTCGTGTCTAAATAATGCACATGACATCAATGTTCAAACAATAGAAGTAGATGAATGACATTCGTGTCTATTTCATACAAACCTATGAAAAACAAATTTCATATGACTATTATTGTCAAATCATGACCCATGAAGTTTGTAATGGTTTTCATTTGGGTGAGAACCATCAGTTTAGTTTTCAAATCATACCACCAAATGTGATACCATTTAATTTTCATTGTGAAATCCAACTTGAAAATCGATTTGAAAATCAAAAGTCCGAATAAAAATTGCCCAACATTGGCAAAGACCCTACCTCCCTAATTAGTATTAATGTTCATCATACCCACAAGAATTTATCTAATCTAATATTTTTTTGAAAAAAAATTGATACTTTACTTGTACATGTGCATGTTTAAACATGTGTTTCACCTTGTTTGGTGATTTCTAAATCCTAAACCCTTTTTTTTAATGCTTAAACTTCTCTATGGTATGGCATTCTTTGATTACAACCCAACCTTCAATTCTTGTAGATTAACAACTACTAGATTTTTTTGTCATTGTCATATGTTTTTGTGCTACCACAAAGTCTATCTTGCTTGAAAAGTTCAATTCAAAGGCAATACGATAAATTCATGCATCACCAAACACCCATCAATGAATGAACACAAACAATTCAAAAAACGATCCATTAACAAACATTTGTTTAGCTAGTATTAATTGTTCAATGATACCCTCTAACCAAATAACCGTTTTTTAAAACTTATGGTTAGGGTTTTTAAACCTTCCATTCAAAGATGGGGTTTTTGTGTTTGTTGGTGGGCTTCAAATTCCCCTTTGCCAAAATACTTTGCTTATTCATTTACCTCTTTGTGTTCAATGTAAAATCATTCATTGCAATCAAAAATATTGATTATTGGGCATTTCCACCACATGTTTGGTCACAAGTGGGGAACTTTGTGATAACTGAAAATAAAGGTGAACACAAATGTCTCCCCTTATGTTTCATAATCATGGATGTGATTAGAAAAAATGAAATAAAAAGTGAATAGAGGTATCTTTACCTTTATTTCCTTACGGGTGAGGTTTGATTTATTTATTTATTAAGTTGAATACACAATCCCCATCTCCTTTGTTTGGTAATGGGTGTGGGTTGTAAAAAATGTCACAAATAGTGACTTGAAATGTCTCTAGTTACTTTTTTTTTTTAATGACAAGTGGGTTTTTTTCTTTTCTAAAAATTGAACACATATGTCCCCATTGTTTCATAATGCGTTGGGTTGTCAAAAATGACTAGAGGTGCCTTTAGTCCATCCTTATAAAAATGGGTGCAACATCTTTTGTTTATATTTTATAAAATTTATTAATTCCACCCATCATTGAACATTATTTCATAGATTAACAAGGAGGACTATCCAATATGGGCCATTATTTATTGGTGATGGGAGGGGAGATTTCAAGAACACCACAAACAAGCAAATCCTTGCATATATAATTTACCACTTAAATCATAACAAATCCCATTAATCATAACCATATTTTAGATTTCCTAATCTTACAAAGGAGCCAATTATTAACCCTACAAAAAATGTAAGCATCTACAAATTGAAAACATTTTAAAGAGCCTAGTTTTAATTTTCCTTTTCCCACCAAAATTGACAATCAAATTGACAAGTTTAAGATCAACAAAAAAAATTCATTTTGTCATATCTCATTCACCTCCTTTTGTCAATTGCATCAAATCATGACCTCTCCACTAGTAGAAATGATAGATGAACTAACGAATTTTTTAAGTTAATAATCCTTATTACAAATGTGTTGAGATCAGGGAAAACACATAGGAGTAAAAATAAAACCATCTAGCTCTTAATGCAAATAAGTTGAAAAAAAAAAAAGTAAAATCAAAATTATCCTAGTGCAAATGTACATTAAAAGCAAAAGAAGCGCACTTAAAAGTAAAAATAGAATCAAAGTTGAATGGGGTGAATCTACTAGACAAATTTTACTCAAGAAGGTTCTCCAAATTTTTAAATATTACCATTGATTCCAACAAAAGGTAGTCCAATCAACACCTCCACCACCAAAGAGACCAAAATCTCACATATTCTAACTTCAACTTCCATTTCACCATTTTGAAATTCATCCCCACTACTTACAAACAACTACATATGTAAACTTAATGTGGGAGGATTTTTTTGAATTATTTAGTCTAATATCTTCCCTATAAATGACACTAGAAAGAAATGTAATAACCTACATGCCAAGTTGATAACTTAGCTTTTTATTTCATGGGATTTATACATGAAGGAATAGGGGTTACCTCTTGTGGGACCTAGGCACATACCCCCAACTTGTTGGAGGTTGGGACCAAGATGTCAAAGCTAAGCATGAACTTGACCATTCCTTGCAAGCAATCAAGTGGCATGATGAACTATGAAAATCTAAAGAAGGAAAACAACCCACATGGGTCCACCACACACAAATCATTTGTTAATTTGTTATTGTTGTTGTTGTGGTACATGGAAAATGGATAGACCTTGGAATCTAAAGGTAGCCATGGATGCTACATGGAAAGAGGGCATGCCTCTGTAAAGAAGGCCAATTAGTTGCGGAACATACCTTTAACATCCTTTTCAGACAACTTGAATGGAAAAGTAAGTCATCAAAAATGGGACTAATGGGTGTGCTAATAAAAGGTGAGGATAAAACAATTATTAAATGGGTTTTTGGTACGCAAAAATTGAGGCCCTATCCATTACCATGCAATAATTAAAATTTAAAGTTGATGAACTCACACAACTAAACTAGGGCCATTCTATGATGGGGTACATGAGTGCAAACATAATAAAAAGAACCACTAAAGGGTGTGGATAATGCTTAAAACTATAATCTTTGATTTTTAAAATCACAAAGGGGCACAATAATTTGGATGTTTAAAAAAAAATGGATCTATATGTTACAATAATTGGAAAGTTTCAAAAGTTCTTAAATCACTACCATTTTTCAAATAAAATGTAACCCTTTAATTTTAAATGGGCATGGCCTCATACATGATGTTAGAGGTAGTAAACATTATGAAAAATAAAAAGATTTAGCAATTGGCCTTACAACTAGATTTTTGAATTGTAATGACCACTTGCAACTCATGGTATTTCTATAGTTCATGAATGTTATCAAACAAATTGCAATAGTTGCACTAGATGCAACTTGTTGTATATGGAATTGTATACATATAAAAATACATATAACTAAAATGCGACTATGTTACAACTAAAGGAATAGACATAATGTTGACATGATTTTTCATTCATCTATCATGGATGAAATTTGTGAATGTCTGTTGCAACTCCTTTGCAATTAAAGGGTCATTCATAGCAAAGGAATTTAAGATGTTATCACCATTTAAAAATATGTTCCTTTCAATTGAAATATTATTTGACTATTAATCTAAATATAATCCCAAGCTACTTGATTTTCCTCTTTCCATACAAAGGGTCATCACAAAAATGATGAATCACAACAATCAAATTTTGTTATTTAAAATTCTTAGATTGTATTTACATTTTGTGAGACTTTTTTTTTTAATGGTTGAAATGGAACGTGAACCACAATTTTTTCATTGGACATTTTGTCTACTTGAAATTTGTCATATTCTAATAGTCATTGCCACATGTGAAACGAGGTCAATAACATATATATAACATTATAATGTGGAAGATATCTAGATATTCATATTTTTAACTTATATGAATTTTTTTAAACTATAGTGCCATTAACTTTGTTCTAGCAAGTAACATACATAAATAATTATATTTCATTTATCATTGAAATGAAACATACATAACACATTATGATTACATTGCAACTAACATTCACATAATGTGACAACAATAACACAAAAAATACATGCAACTCCAATGCAAATTAAACTACAACCTACACTCTTACACAATGATGGGTTTCAAATGAAATGCATCACATAATTGAAATATTGAAATTAGTCTTATCATATTTTGTCTTTTGCTTCACCTTTGTTGTTTTGACATTTGATTTACATGTTTTGATTTGATTCACTACACAATAAACAACACATTTAATGACATAGTTATTAGCAAACTAGCAAAATTTATAACATCACATGTGCATGTTCTTTTACTTAACTATATATTTAAACACAACCACCATTTTATTTTTGAAAAACCCATACCTTGAAGCTTGTATGTACAACTTTGATTTTGATGGATTCAAACATTATCAACGAACCCCTATATAACACAAAAAACAAACAAAAACAATGAAAGTTAGAATAAATGCCCAAAATAACATATGTGTTTGAACAAACTAGTTTTGTTTCAAGTTTGCCTTTCACTCCAAAATCCAAATGCTCAAACACAAACAAATTCATAAGATGATTCTCATCACAATTTTTTTCAACCTTCCCAATCCTTCACCATTGTAAATAACATCTTACAAATCAATTTTTAAACAAAATGGATGTATTCTTAACACCATTTTTCTTTTATGCAAATAAATAAAATAACATGAATGGTGGACCTTCAAATCTTCAAGTTTTAAAATTGAACAATACAACTTGCAACAACCTTTGATCTGTAGTTCTAAATTGAAAGTAACAAAGAGAAATAAACTAAGCTATGTAGCACATATCATAATTTCATCACCAAAACACAAGAAATGCACAAAATGTTTAAAGAAAAGCCTGCTCCTTTTTAGTTCACCTTGAATTTTTTGACAATAAACACAAGCACATGAAGGTCATTGATGCACAAGGGGAAATCTATTCACTTATTACCATGTGTCACTTGCTTAAAGGTTTCCCACCTAAATTTCATACTTTCAAATTTCAAATTCCAAGTTGAAATGTATTTGCATATTAGTTGTTCACAATGACCACATGTATGATTTGATTAACAGGGATGATTTGGCTATTGTGTCTAAATACTCATTTAGCAGATTTGGTTATTTGGGCCCACATGTCTATTAAATGTTGGGTGTTGAAAAAAATAAATTGAGTCCAAATTCTTTAAGGTGTACCAAAATCTTGTCACAACATCACCCATTTTTGTTTTTTTTACCTAGTCTTTTTTATCATGTAAAGACACATTTATGGATGATTATGATGGAATCTATAATTGTAATGGTTTAAAATATAGTCTTTTTGAAATTTTTGACAACTTTTGACTCATTATTTTTTATGGGGATCAAACCATAAGGTAAAAAAGGATTGCAATAAGGACTAGGCCTTTTTCATCTTGTGTGGTACACCTTAAAGGATTTTCAACCAACCACCTCTCCTTCTTGGTTCATCTTGAATTTCTTGAAAATAAGGAAAGGCACAGGAAGAGTGATGATGTAAAAGGGAAGATCTACTAACTTATTACCACATGTCATTTGCTTTTACATATCTAGCCTAAATTTCATTTTTCACATTTCAAAATTTTAATTGAAATTGCATATTAATTATTCATAATGACCATGTGTATATGTGAATATTAATTTTAATAACAGTAATAATGTATCTATATCCTAAGGGACAAGGTTGTCAAAACCAGCATGACACGACCATTTTGTGTTGGGCATCACATTGGCATCTATCTTGATGTGTCCATTGCATTTATCAAGATGGATGCATGAAAAAATTTGTCGACATTCGGGCTACCCCCATTACAATTGGCAATCAAAAATAGATTTCAATCACCACTCCTATGGCGATCAAAATGTTTGGTTGCCAACCCTATGGTGATTGAGGAATTTCAATCGCTAAGCATGTGATAACCAAAAAATTTCATACGCCAAGCATGCGACGATTGAAATTTATCAAAAAATTTCAATTGCTAATCATGCGACGACTAAAAACTTTTGGTTGCCACATGGTTGGTGACTAAAAATTTTCAATTAGCATATTTTATGTGTCACACTATGACATTTCCATTTACATTAGAAAATATATTAGAGCAAAAGAAGAATTATGGAAATTCTAATATTTCACTATGCAAAAAATTAATCTTTAGAAAATATCCTTTAAATGAAACCAAAATACTTCAAGATATCACAACTTATCATTAGTCCCAAGTTTTAACACAAGCCAAAATATTGTCTTAAAAAGATCCTCATATTTAAAAATAGACCTACTACCTAGGGGCCAAAATCCATTAAGCTACTATACTTTATAATGAATATAATTTAACATAATATCCTTGCCTTGGTAGGCAATGCCAAAAAAAGAATGAAAATCAAAACAAAAGTCTACAAAGTGAATGCCTTGTATTTGCATTAAAAAATGTTGCTTCAAATGAATTTCTATTGATTCTTTTTCATTACTTGATGCCTATCAAATATATGAGAGCATTTATCAGAACAAATTATCAATGGTAAGTCCAATCATTCATAATTTTAAAATATAAGAAATAGATGGGCAACACTTGTGTAAAATTATAAATGATCATTATAGCTTATGTTTACAAGAAACCCATCATCATTATAAAGCATAGATATAGACAAAAATTTCAAATGTGTAAAAGGATGGATTCAAAAATCTCAAATTTGATTACACATGATAACACGATTTGCTTACAAAATTGGGTTTTATAAAATCTGCAAGTCCAAAACATGTCATTTTTGAAAGATCATGCAAATTACACCATATTCCATATGTAGCAATTACAAACTATTTATGGTTGCTTTTAATAACATTCATCAAGTGTAGTCTAATTGTATGGAGGCCCCATCAATGTGCGCACAACATGTTGAATAGTTCTTCATGCCTCTGAGTCCAATCACACACAAAGGAACCAATTATTACAAGGTTTCCTTGCTTGGGAAAGAATGATTGTTGGAAAAAATAATTTAGTGAACCACGTGGCAAAAAATGGGTGGTTCATTAAAGTTAGCCACCTAATGGAAGGAGGTCGATGAAAATTAAAAGTTTGTCCATGAACTTTCACAAAAAAGTTCAAGTTTTTTCTCAGGTCTTCTAGTCCCGCCAAAGTGCACGCAACTTGCTTCACATGAGATGGTTCACTTCTTAGATTAGGTGCGAAGACTTTGTGAGTGAAACCCTAATTCATTACATACTTGCGGGTGTGGGAGACAAAGTTTGCTTGAACTATTGAACTTGGGAGCTTCACACATGAGGAAGCTTAAGGCTACAAAATCAAGGTAAAAAGTTTTGATGACTTGGTCCAGACACACATTTGGCCCTATATTAAGAAAACCCAACCATGGAAAATTTAAGTCCATTTGTTGTTTAGTTTGCATCTATGTAACAAGGCCTAGAAACAAATGATAGATGCAAGTGAGGATTGGTTTGTTTATAGGTTGGAGTGTGTTGAGTTTCTATTTGTTGTGTGCATAAACTTGAAGAAGTTAGAGAAGAAAAGGATTGTCAACCAAAGGACTGTGATTCTAATGATTGGTTGTATTATTCAGATAAGGAGCCGAATGAGTGGTAGTATTTGAGTCATCTTCTTTGTTGAGAGGCTTTCAAATGCCTAAGCACAAAGTAAGCTTTAACAACTTTGTGTATGTATAAGACTTGATACATGCAAATTTTGGTTTTAGGGTTTAGGGTATATGTTAAGAATGTAAATAAGATTTCTACAAGTTAATGGCCTTGAACATTTTTGTGTATAAAAGATCCCCTATGCACATGTCTTTTGGCAAGTTATTGAAACTGGGTCAAAAATGTAAAGAAGCTTTGTGCTTGAGTTAATGGCCTTGAGAATCTTTGTGTATAAAAAATCCCCTATGTAGATCCAGCTTTGGCTTATTGAAACTAGGTTAGAAATACAAGGAAGCTTGCTATAAGTTAAAGGCTTTGTGCATTTTTATGTATAGACTTGATCCCATATGCACATGGCTTTTTTATTATTAAAAATAGGTTAAAAATGTAAGGAAGCTTTCTACAAGTTAGTGGTCTTGAGCATCTTTGCGTATAAAAGATCTCATATGCACATGGTTTTTGGCTTATTGAAACTAGGTAAAAAATTCAAGGAAACTTTTTGCAAGTTATTGGTCTTGAACATCTTTGTATATAGAAGATCCCATATGCACATGGCTTTTAGCTTATTGAATTTAAGTCAGAAATTCAAACTTGAAGCTTTCTACAAGTTAATGGCCATGAGCATCTTTGTGTATACACATGGCTAAATTGGCTTATTGAAACTAGGTTAGGAGTAGAAGGGAACTAATCAATCACTAATTAATGATGTTTCTACATTCTTGAAGTGCAAAAGCGTGATCGAGATTTAAAGCGCATTAGTGACAGTGTGTGGGAGACCTTAAATAGGTTGCGATGTGCAAATGAGAAACTAGCATGGGGAGACACCAATCTAGAGAATGAGCATGAATAGTTTTTCACTCCCCCACAAAGTCCAAAAATAGGTCAACTTGAACTTGAAAAAGTTGATCTCAATCATGGAATAATAAGATTTCTACACATTTAGAAGTCAATTCTTGCAGCCATGTTAGTGTTGTTAAACAACTCAACTCAATTTATTGTATTGATTCAACACACCATCCCTCATTTGAGAACTTGAAAATTCAAAAAATGCGTCATAAGAAACTAGTCCAAGTAGGTTCTATAGTCCCCAGTTCAATAAATGTTAATGTGGACGCACACCTTGTACATACTCATAATAGCACTATAGGTTTATATGCAAGCTCCTTTGGTTCTAGAACTTGCTAAAAAAAATCATACAAATTGGACCAATTAGTTTTGACTTTAGTGTACATTCCAAAGGAAATCCAAATCCTACAAATATAATGAGATAACATCACCATAGCATCAAGCTCATAAAGCCACAAAGGGCTAGGTACTTTTCCAAGTTCTTGCAATTTTGAACCTTTCTTTTTAGGTATATTTTATATCAAATGTTGGCTCATTCAATAGCAAATGGAAGCTAATAAAGCAATTTGTGTTGATCATGTACATGTTCTTAATTTGTAGCTTGTTTTCATTGATTTTTGTTGGAACTTGGCATTTGAAAGCTAGTTTTTAAGCATTCAATGGGTTTATTGAGGCAATGGATGGTGCTCAGGAGGAAAATAATCAATACTAATAACTGAGGTGCTTTGCCCATGAATTTGTCTTTAGCAAAATACTAAGTAGTTATTTTCTACAATTGTGGACTTGGGGTAAGGAGTATGTGATTTGTTCATCACTACATTAAACTAAGGGGTGCTTAGGTGGACATTTATGGACTTCTTGAAAGGACATATTGCTTTCTTCACAACCCATTAGAACTTGGTGTTTTGAAAAAACACTACCAAGTGCTTCCACAAAGCAATAAGTATTTTCTTACTTCCTTTTCCAATGACACCTTGCTTAGTAATGATTTAGATTCCTTGATTATAAATGCTCTATCTTTTTTATTTCAATTGGAAAGAGAGGTTGCTGAAATTGTGAACTTGTAAGGAGGTTAATGTACTTAATAATGACACATTGTTTTTATCACTCCTTTCTTGATTTTGTTGGAAGGAGAGGCTAGTTGTGAGGAGCTTTATGTCCTTAATAAATGAGACAATGAGCTTGTATCACTCCTTTCTTGATGTTGTTGGAAAGAAAGGTTGCTCAACTAACCCCATGTTAATGCCCTTAATAAATGAACATAGTTCTTACCATCATTCCCTCCTTGATGTTGTTGACTCCTTATTTATGCATACATACCAAAATCCTTTTGGCAACAACCAAGATCATTTGAATACATGAATTTGCATTGCAAGTGTAAACCATGGTGAAAGAGGAAAAGGAAAGGAAGCCACGGAAAAGGGATATTGATGGTGAGTACCCCAAGTGGCCATGGGTTGATTATAAGTTCTTTGAGGAAGTGAGGAAGTTGCCAATGATGGGATTGGATCCCAAAGGATCTATTACAGATGAACATGTGACAACTGTTGATATTGCCAAGATTTTTGGCAATGTTTAGAAGTTTAGGATCACAAATCCTATGTTATCAAAGGAGCACAAAAAACAATTGGAACACCTATATTGGAAGATATATGGTAGTGGCCACATCACAAATAATGAGTTGTATTTGCGGTTTGTGAAGGGTTGGATAGCAAAAAACGAGGAACATCCTGTATTGGGTTGAAGCACCAGCTATTATTACTCGAGAGAAAACACGACGAATGACCTCAGGCTCATTGTCAAGAGGTCTCGGTGATAATTCAAACTTCAATGATGGCTTTAGACAACCATCATGTGTAGGTACTTCTTTCCAATTCGACTATCCAACAATTTTGGATGTTAATATTTCTGCATAGGAAGGATCAATTTTTACTAGAAAACCTCCCATCATAGAGGATATCAAGGAGGCGGAAAAATTGTTGGATTTCAAGCATGACCTATAGAAGATGTTTAAGGCAAATCTAAAACAATTAAAGGAAAAGAAACAAAAGTTGCAAAAATGGCTAGTAGGGTTATGTTACAGTATGGAAGATTGGAGGGGCTCATATGTTAAGGTTCAAGGCAACATGCAGGCTATTGAAGCAAACCTTCAACAATATAAAAATCAACAAAAACTGCATGACTAGGTTATTATCATCTACAAAATTTTGAAGTCCAATCATTTCCTAAGTACTTTGTTCTTCAAGTCCAAAGTCTATGCATCCTTCTATTTGAACTTTTGGTGGTGTTTTACAATAAACTTGTGGTGTAAGTTCATGCTAGACTAGCTTTTTCATTTAACTTTATAATTTTATTTTTTTTAAAGGAAATGCACATTACACCCAAATTGAGATAGGGGCCACATCAAGAGACCTCAAATTTGAAACTAAGGTTGGGGAATTAGAAGAGCAAAATCACTTGAAGTTGGAGTAGCAGCTTGACAAGTTGAGGATTTTGGTGGAGGATAGGCAAGAAATGGCCATTCGTGGGCAAACATTGTTTGATGAGGCAAAAACTAATTGTCAACTCCTTGACCAAGAGATGCAAGTGGTTTTGTTTCATTTGAAGCAATTGTAAAATGAAATGAATAGCATTACAATCCAATGTGAAAAAATGAAAAGAAGATATGGCATGACTTTCAAGCTTAAGCCAATTTCCTACATTTTGAAGATGCTATGGAGGATAATGGGAGGAGCTTCATTCTTGTTAAAGCATGTGGATTCTGTAATTTGGGGTTTCATTGTATGTATGTTGCTATTGCATCTTGTAAACATATATTTCACCCATTCTGCATAGGTGTAATGTTGAAAGATTCTAACAAATGTTGTGTATGCAATGTTATGCTTCATCTTGATTGGTGGACAAGTTGGGGAATCTGGGAACCAGATGAAGATCTTGTTGAACTTGCAAAGCAAATGGACCTTGAACAAACTCGGGAGGAGATCATGAAGAAGACCAAAGAAGCTACTACATCTAGGCTTGATTTGAAATATGAAGGTATGGTTTTTCTAATGTTGTTTTACAAAGAATGGAAATTACATACATACTATATGTAGCACCTCCAACCTTCAGAAGCTTTAGTAATTTGGACAGTTTTGGAAAACTATTGCAAAAAATTGATTGATTATATTCTTTGATGTACACATCTATTACAATAGCTTTGAACAAATTTCTTCTATTTCTTCTTGATTATCTTTTCTTTTTTCACTTACTCTTGAACTTTGGCAAAGTGTTTTCAGCCACAATAATGTTTTAGTCTTTCAATTATTGATGTTATTGTGACAAAATCTTAGTATGTTGAAGGTTAATGTGGCATCACTAGAAGAAATCTTGTCATTTGTAACCAAGAATTCAATGATTAAATGTCCTAAACAACTAGTTTTTGACTATAGTAATAGGATATTACTTCAAATCCTACATGTAAAAAGTTGTAGTCATATATTAATGGTGCATTTCATTAATAGATGATGACATGGTAATAAGAAGGATGATGTGATTTTTTCATTACAAGTTTTCAACTATATGGCATCCATGATTGATGACAAAATGACGTGAATGTCCAAAATATCATACAAAAATGTGACTAAGATAAAATCATTTCAAATATAACTAAAAAATGACAATGCAAATGATGTGAACAAAATGATGTGTCATTACATACATAATGTGATTATAAAATTACTTTATAATGATTCAAAAATGACTATTAATATAATTTCACACATAAGAAATTATGACATGTAGGGAATTGATTTCAATTAATATTATACACATAAGTAATATAAAAACTTTGGTAATATTTTTCTTGAATATATTTGATGTATGACACATTTAAAAATATTTTATATGAATAAATTAATTATTACACATTGAAACAAATTTTATTGATAAAAAATATATATTAAATAAAACTTTAGATATTATATGCATATAAATAAATATTACTCAATTATATTAAAATATATATGTAAAATTGAATAAAATCTATAATTTCAGAAATTTATTTAATATTTAATAATTATTTTTTAAAGTTATAATTAAAATATTTGAATTAAAATTGTAAATCAACTTAATGCGATTAATAGAAAAAATATTATATATATAAATTTAAATATTATACTTGATTTGTGATCCATTTATAAATATTTTATGTGGATCAATTTTATGGACTCATATGTCTAAATTAAAAATTAGTAATAAAATTATGATATATTGCAAGAAATTTTGTATAATATAAATTCATAAATCAAATGAAGGTTTAAGATATGAAAAATATATTTTATTTATTCTTGTACTACCCACAAAGGTTTTTCCATTTACAAATCATGTGTTTGAATTTTGTTTTTTCCAAAAAATGGTCATTGAAATATTATTCAATAAAAAAATTCAAATATTTTTCTTTTGAAATTAATTCACATTTTTACATATGTATATAATAATTTGGGTACATTATTGAAAGAAATTTATGAATATTTTTTTAAAAATTTCATTTGAACAATTTATCAATAAGATATGAATCATCAAATTTGAGGTTTTATGTAGTGTTTAAATGAAGTATGGTCTAAATAAAATAAACATTAAATTGTTTACACAACAAGTTGGGTGGCTTGGTGATAAATGAATTCAATTCCATCCTTGGGGTCTAAATATCAAACTTCACAAATGACATTCTTGAAGTCAACAATGACCAAATATTCCATACCTAATTAGACTACCTAGGTTAGGTGCCTACCTAGGTAGATTAGGTGGTCTATTTAACAATTGATAGGATGAAAATAATGAAATTAAAAATAATGGAAATAAATAAATAAATTATTATTTACATTATAATATTATAAATTATTATAAATTTTAATTATTTAAAAATTACACAATGACTAAACTATGACCAATGATTTCACATATGTCTTTTATGACTAATGTCTAAATGAATGAAATGTGCCACATCATTGACACATCATTGTGCCACGTCATGTCCTAAACGACTATTATCTTCAACAACTTGTCTGTAATGACTTTAGGGCTATTAGTCATTTTGTCCTTTACAATTGGATTACAAGTCATAAGCTTAGTCATATATTTGAAGATTTCTTCTAATGGATTCACCTCCACCAATCTAATGAAATTAGTGGGAGTTTTGTAATAGCTGACATTATACATGTTGTTGATGGTTGTTGAATAAGCAATTGACTCTATTTCACTATTGTTCAAACAATTTCTTTGTTTTCTCTATGTATTTCAAGGTTTGGGTCCTCTTTTTCTGCAACAGAATCACAATAGGAATCTAATTGATCATAATTGAGATTCGTAACTACTATGGAAAATACAATATGATGTTATGGTTAAGGTAATTTGCAGTTGAGAAATCTCTTAATCATCCCATGACAAAAAGTCTTTTTTTTTTTGTCTATGTAAACTGATTTAACCTCTGATTGTTGTGAAAATTCATAGTTTTTGGTTTCATTCTTTTAACTAGCCATTTCTTTACCCACATTAGATTAATTTTACTCATTATGATTAATAGGATTTGACATTATAGTCTAGTTTTGTTCATCTACAACAAAGATTTTAATAACTTCAATAAAATTTTCATATATATTTATTTCAAAAAATTGTGTTCCCCCAATTTTATTGAATTTGTGTTAAACAAGTCATCCAAATTTCTCATGTATTTCAATATGTTTTTACATGGGTGCACATGTAATTAGTAATCCGTGAGTTTAGCTTGCTTTTAATTTCTAAACTAGAAATTTATTGAACTAAGCTTATGGAAACAATTATAGCGAAAGACATGTGCATTATGGCCTATATGTAAAATGACTACATTTTGCAAATGCCTAAGCAACCACTGGTTAATGCTTGTAATTTGATCTGTATGGCACAAATGCCTTTCCTATATCATGTGGCATAATTTGCATTTGGTACTAATATGATATTTGACAAGATTGTCGTTTGTTTTCAAATACATAGTAAAACACAACTAATGCAACATGACGCACTCCCAACTCCTCAAAGGGCTCAAATGTGAGCCCAAGTAGGAAAACAACAGAAGAAGGAAGAGGGCTCAAATGTGAGCCCAAGTAGGAAAACAGCAGAAGAAGGAAGAGGGCTCAAATGTGAGCCCAAGTAGGAAAACAGCAAAAGAAGGAGGAGTCGGAGCACGCTCCCTAGCTCACAACACTTTGAGGGGTAGAGGGGCGTGTTGGAGCTCCGGGATGGGACTAGGAAAAGTTGACAAGCTTCACTCACTCACAAGAGCTTGCACACAACCCACACAAAGTGGTTAGTGCATAGTTGGAGCACCCTTGGTGCTAGGACGAACCACAGGCAACACGGACACACAAAACTCACCATGGCCCGGACTTGGGGGAAGCCACCACCTTCCCCCTTATAATATACTCTGCAGCTCTCCACGGAGGCTACATCCAAATGGCTATTTTTCCCGAGACTCCCATTCGGGAGTCCCGAAATCGCGCCAAATGGGACTCCCGTGACTTTGGAGCCCCATAACTTTGCGAGCAGACCTTGGATCGCGATGCAGTCTAAAGCAAAGTTGTAGCTCTCGTCGAGAGCTTTCCAACGATATGTGGTACGCCCCTTGTAGCTAAGTAAATCGGGTCGATTCCTGACTTTTTGTGGTCGGGAGTTAAACTGGCAGTTCGACTCCCGGCCCTACTTTTGGCCATAACTTGTGTTTCAGATGTCCAAATGAGCAATCCAAGCCCATTTTAGACATCTACGCTCCAAGAGCTTTCCAATGATATAAAGAACGCCACAATACATTAAGGTTTAACCCCTACAATTGCTCTCTGAAGTTTCGGGAGTCCACCGGGACTCCATCTCCCAAAGTGGGAGTTGCCTTAGGAGTGTGTGTTCACTCCCTCACACTCCCTCACACTTTCTTACACTCCCGGGAGTATGTGATGTGACTACCCGGGATCCTCTTGGCCCGCACCTTTGCAATGCCTTTGCCTTGATTCTCGGGCTTCCTCTTGGCTCACACCCTTGCAAGCCCTTTGCCGTGGTCGCGAGCCCAAGGCTAGGGTTGCGACACAACAAGTTGGTAGTTGATTAAAAAAGATTATTAATGCATATAATTTTACCAAGGTTTGGGCAAGGTAGGACCTTGTTTTAGAACTTATATATTGTACAACTTATGGTGAGTTGGGGGTGTATTTTTCATGGGTGCTGGGGTCTAAACAAGGACAGATAAGGATGTAAGATCTGTGCAAAATGTAGGTGACCTTCCAACTAATCATCCGCAACAAAGGTGAATAAAAACCAACCTTTGCCCACGACCCCTTAAAAGCCAATAGTTCTAGCAAAAGTAATGGGTTCCCCAGGAGCTCTAGATCAAGTCCTTCCAATTTAGTGGCAATGGCAGCCACTAGTTGGGTGGATGCAACAAACCTAGATACAACCACCACCATGGGGTGTGCTATTCATCAATGCACCCTAATACCCAAGGCCATGGATGCAAATGCTTGGACCGAGTGTAGTAGGTCAATTTGTGGGCCAGCCTATGTGCACCACTAGTGCCTACTATAATTATAACTAAGGTGAAGTTGGAAAACATAGCTAGATTAGTTTGTCAGACATACCAAAAGGAAAAAAATGCCACTTCTGAAGTAAAACAACTTGTTGGCCAAAAACTCCACAAGATTTGGGTAAGACTTGGGGGGGATATAAATGGAAGATGTGATGGGAAAAATGCATGGGATGAAACCATAAGAACTTTAATCCCTCAAATTTTGGATATTAATGTCATGGAATGGGAGGGGCACAAACTTGAGTCATTGGACAAGTTGAAGGCTGGTTTGGATAAGGAGTTTGAATATGTGGACAATGAGCTATCATTGGTTGGGTTTAGGAATGTTGTGAAAAGATGGCTTAAAACATAGAAGAGTAGATTGAAGGCTAAGTACATGGCTAGGAAAGAGGACTACCTATTACATATTGGGCCTTTTCATCGAGAGAGGTTAAAAGCTTATTGGTCCAAACCTAAGACTAAGAGGAAGGCTGAACAAATGTCTAACATTAAAATGAAAGTGAATATGGGCAATGTGGGGCAATTGGGCAAAGCAAGGGGCTCTAGTCACAATTGGGGTACCCCAAAAGCAGTATCACATGCCAAGGATTGCAATTCACAAAATTCAAATATGAACTATTTTTTCTTTTCATATTAAATCTTAAATTCAAGATTCCTAATGAGTTTTATGAGTTGTAATAAACAAAATGATAATTAAAATTAAAAATTTGGTGCACAATTTAATGTCCTTAAGATTCCTAGAAAATCAATTTAGTCCTTGGTCACAACACATTTAACATGATATAGGAATCAAAAGGATTAGTATACTTATGCCAAATTGCACCAACTTTAAACCATGGACACAAATTGTTGTTAGATATCAAATGGCATAAAAATAATACCATGTAAATTGTCCAAATACTCCAATGGCAACATGTAGCCCTATCACCATGCAATATTTTCAAGCTGCAAGCTTAAGGATTAGTAAATGAACATTATTTAATGTGTTTTTCAAGCAAATATGAAACATCAAGATGTAAACTAATATTAGATGTAATTTTTTAAAACAAAATATTGAAATTTTTTCAAGTATGTCTAACTAAAGTTACATGGGTCACATAATCAAAACTAACTTAAATCGTTTTCTCTGTAAAAAAGGACTTTAAACTCTTAAAGTACTAGTTCCTTTTGGGATACCCTGATTGTGACTATAACCCAAGAAAGAAGCAAGGCTAGTACTTGACTGACTTGTAATTTCTTAAAACTATAATGTTCATTATATCAATGTGGTCATGTGTGTGGAATCATATATTTGCTGATTTTTCTTTCATTTGTTGATGTAGAGGAAGAAAAGGCAATGCAACATGAGTTTGATAGGAATAGCTGAGGAATTACAAGGATTAAAGCAAACTTGTCCAACCTCAGTAAGAGATTGTAACTTTATGTGAAAGTTTCATCTAGCCAATCCTTGGTTTTTTTAAATGTTTATTCAATCTAAACGTTTTATTCAATTTTATTTGTTTAATTTTTCTTATGAAAGAGGATAGCTTATACTAAATGGCCATAAAAAGGCTAATGAGTTCTTAAGTGTAAACTTATGATGTAAATCACATGTTGTCCAATTGCAAATTGTTAATCTTTTGAATATACAATAGTAGTTAGTATTTATGTAACACAATTTTGCTCTATCAACAATTTTTGAAATGGATGTTGAATTGAATTGAAACAACTTATTTAACCCATTTGTTCAAGGATGTGTTTGAAAAGGTCAATTTTTCAAATCTAATATTGTAGAATTCAACTATTCATTGTTCAACCACTTTGTATTTCAATCATTTTCTTTCATCTAATTGCAAATACAAGTGTATTTATTATGTATAACTTTGAGAATGTAAATTTGTAGATATAATATTATGGTGTGGATTATTTGAAATAGGTTTTATCTAGAAGAATGTTAATGCAAATGACAGCCATTAAGACAAACAAAATGAATTGGATGCCAAGTTTGCATCCATGTTGGATAGTCAACATGGTCATACTCAGGCCCTTAATGAAATTAAATCAATATTTTTTAAGCTTCTAGGACTTGGTAGAAAGAACCTATTAACCCAATTCAAATGGAACCAAAATCTATCTCTGGACAATAGCTACAGTTGCCTCATAGTCTTTCATAGGAAACATCAACATTGAATGATGTGGGCCCAAGGGAAGCTTTTGGTGTAGGTAGTGGAAATGAAAAATCATATACAATTTCCTTGGGGAAAAACCCTTTTGAATATGTGGATTGACCATGTTCACAACTAGAAAGGATTGGGAATATACCATCATTATAAAAGATTGTGAAAGAAACTCCCCCTAAAAACAAACAACCCCACTCCAAAGTGTGGAAGGTGAGGATTGGATTGTTTTGTAGAGAAGAACATCACCAATGAAGAGGTTGTTCAAGCATAAATCTCCTTCAAAAATGAATGTGAATGAAGGTCATAATTGTCAAAGTGTGGGTCAAGTAAGTATATTGCTTTTGTGTGTTGCAAACATTTTCCAATTCTTTTCTACACATCTACTTGAAATCCATTTGGCTATTCATTGATCTTTTCATTTTGTGGAATTGGTTGTAGCTTGTCTTGCTTGGCAAGGAATTACAAGGTAGGGCAGTTGCACCTACAAGAGGTAACAAAGACAAGGCAATGGGACAACATGCACACATCTTTGATCTTTTTTTACTTTCATTAATGTCTTATTTTCATTATGGTTTTCATTGTTTTATTAGTTATTAATGTTGACTTGCAATTCAAGGGATGTTAGTTGCCAAACAATGGTCACAACCAATGTTAATATATTGAATTTTTGGGTGGATTGTAGTATAATATTAAATAATCTATGGTATTGGTGAATCCAAAAAACCCAAAACAAAAGGTGGTGTCTAGCAAAATGAGTGGCCGTTGGGGGGCCGACAAATTCCATGGCTCACCCATACTTGAATTCATGTTGAAAGTGGACATTGTAGTTGTTCATATGCCTGATATTCCACTTATGCATCCACATGAAGATAATGACCAATCTTTGGTGAAAGATGTGGTAGGCACTTGCACATTGTGGAATTGGAGATATGTGAAGGTTGTTAATTGACATACTTCGGTCACAACCAACTTATATGAATTCTTTGATGGGTGGGTGTTTGTAATAATTAACACTTTATTTCATCGGCAAACAATGAACTTTGTCTTATTTTTGGTGGATCTTGTCATGGAACATTGAAATTTCCATATAATACATTCTTCTTCTATTTTGGAAAATTGTTTTAGTTATTGCACCATTTAGCTTTTGACACGTGTTTTTGGTTAAAGAATAATTGTTAATGACATATTATTCATAATTTAATACTTCTACTGCTAGCATATATGACTAATAGCTAGTTATTTATAATTTTTTTTAAAACCAAAAAATGACTGTGGTGTTACCAATATTTATTTGTACTAGTCCTTTGAAAGCATAAATAATTTATCAATGAATGTCATATGACTGAAAGTGTGTACATTTGGCAATTGTAAAGTAAAAAAACACAACTATAAAATGACTTCTTTATAACTCTCATAGGGCATACATATGGTAAAATATGCCAGTCAAAGACACTTGCTATTTTTTAAAAGGTATCCATAAAATATACCTTAATATATTGAATTCATGAAAATTATTTAAGTCAATGATCAACATTAAGAAGTTCTTTAACTTCATTGCATAATATTGAAAAACCACATGTTTAAATATGCATTTAAATACATTTTTTGAAATGCAAGCACTAGAAAATATATGTCATAGTTTTGCAAAATAGAACTATAAGTACATGAAAGTAAAACATCAATTAGAATTATTGTACTTTCAAATTGATAAAGACCTAGTGTGTATGGATATAGTTTCAACTTTTCATATTATAGTCATAATCTATCAAAGTTTTAATGTAAAAATATTTTGAAATTTTTGAATAACCAACCAATTTAGAACATATTTTTCATCCTTTTTCTTATATAGAAATTCCTCAAACTTTATGTTTAACTTACATGAAATTCAATGAAGTGCACTTTGATTTCAAAATGTAATTTAAATAGGTTTAAATTTTTTTCTTGAATGTGAATGTTGAAAATAAATTGTTTTTGAAATAAATTTTTTTAAGACTACTTTTTTTTGACATACTTTATCATGTTTGAACCCCATATGACATAGTCATATTAAAATATAACCACTTATGAATGATTGTTTCAGTTTAGGTGTTATGTACAAATGTTAAATGCCAATAAACCACGGGTCCATGTATTTGCTAAACATTGGCCGAATTGCTAAGTGCCACATGTCCCAACCCATGATTTCCACATGGATAATACTAATAATATTATTACTAATAAACTACTTAGCAATTACTTTAATATGATTATGTTCTCAAATATCCTTTCCATTTTTACACACACAATGTTGCCACATGGATAAATGTGATTACGACATGTGGCATACTAGGATATCAAAAGGTAGACCTTTGTATGTCATCCACATGCACAACCATATGGTAAACTTCGTCATATTGTAGTCATTGAACCATTCAAAATTCTTAGTTGATGAATCATTATCTTGTGGACCCCACATAGTAAATTGGTTTGCCACATAGGATTCAATATGTGGTGACATGTCATGTGGTCAATCATATGTGGCCCTATGTCCTCTATGACTACAATAATGATTATTGGATGAAGTATGCCATGTCATCAATTATATGACTATGTGTCCTAAACAACTCATCCACAATAATTATACAACCATGAGTCATTTGTATCTTCTATGACTAGTTTTCTAGTCATAAAAATAGTCATAGATTTCTAATTTTCTTCTAGTGAAATCAACATTAGTTTCACTTATTAGTTGCATATGTAATTGCAAATCACTTTGTATTCATTTATGCAATTATAAGTCATTTTTACGAAGTGTGATGGAGGACAATCACATTTATAGTTGCAAAAATGGTTGATTGGATAGAAACTGCAAACACATGGGTTGAAATAGATAAGATTCCTTGTAGTGTAAAAAGACCAAAAGTAGACTTTTAAATAAAAAGAACAATTTGAATTTATGAAATTACATTCATCTCCTCCTTGGAACTTAACAAGTTGTGCAACAAACTAAAGATCATCTATTTATCATTGTGAAATTTCCATGAACTTAAAATTCCACCAAATGCTTTTGGATAATTTACATTTTGTGCATATGGCAACTAACCCAAGTTCACACCCATGCTAAGAAAAAGAAAGAAAGGGCTTGGATATATGTATTACAAATAAAGTTCAATTTTGTTGAAAATTTGATTTTGTTATGCTTGTTTTAGGTACAATTGTCATGTCTAGTGACAAAATATTTGAACATTGCTAATTAATTGTGCAATTTTCACAACTTGGGCCAAGTCATGCTACTAGAACTACCAATCGAATAATATATAGCAATAAATCAATAGTATCAAATCAAAGATTTTTGCTTGTGAACATTACTACTTACATGTTCACACAATTTTGAAAGTTTGCTATTACCTTATAATATTGGTTTTCAAATTTTTAATGCATTAATCTAATTGAATCTATGTATCAAAAAACTAATATTATATTGATGTGAAAAAACCTTTCATGTTGTTTTGAATCTCCTTTGATTCATGTAAATGAAATATGTACAAGCAATTACAGAAGACTTTATGTACATATTTAATCTATCTTCTTAACCCTTTTGTTCAATTTTAAATTTCAAAAAAATGATCTTTAACAATGATGAAACTAACAATGTTGTACCTTAAAATGTAATTTTTATTGAAATCAAGTGAAACAAAATAATTGAAAAAAAGAACAAAACGAAATAATTTTAATGCATGAATAAACACTCATAAACCACGTCATGTTTTCATGAAATTTTGTTGACTCAAATCAAATGAAAACATGGCCATATTATGCAAAAGTTAGTTGTGGTACATCCAAAAGACATTTGATCAAATAACAACTTTCAAATCAACCACTCATTATTTACAATATTTGATTTTAAATTTATGGGCCCAATTTTTCTTTAAATTATATATTTCCTTGTAAGGAAATTTAGTGATGGATATGTTCAATTTAGGGTGGATGTAATTATCCCTCTCAATACACTTGAGTTGTTTGAAGCCAATTGAGCAAAGTAGTTTGAGTAAATTTGGATTTATTAATTGAGTTTGGCAATGTAAAAAATGCAACTCACATTTCCTATCCAATAGTGGCATGTATTAACATATAATGTGGAATTCCATCTTCCATTTGGTAATTTATTATAGTCTTAGGGTGTTTTATTTCAATGTATAGTAAATGGTCTGAAATTTTGAATGTGTATTAATGTTTCAAGTGTAGTATGTCAATAAATCAATGTATTAGTGTATCTATGCATTATGTATTAATATGTCATTGTATTAATGTATTTGTGCATTGATGTATCAAGGGATCTTTGGTGATACTTGTTGTTCAATGCCTCACATGCCCAATTGTGGGACATTGAAATGATCATGCGGACAAATTTTGGAATATCTACCCAAGAAGAGATTAAATTTCAAATAGTGGTAATTATGATTGATTTTCAAGGCAAGAATCCATTATGATGGACTTTTGAAAGATATGGTGATTACATACCAATTTTAAGTTTTATTAAATATACAAGTCTAAAGAAAAATTCAACATTTTAACCTTTGTTAAAAGCATATGATTTGGCTACCTTCAAATTAAAAAATATCTTCTAAAAGAATTATTTTAGCAATATCTTCCAAGCGCACCATCCAAGTGAATTTTGACCTATTATATGATAGATATATCCTAGTGTAAAGACAACTACAAAGTTGACAACATCCAAATTTTTTTAAATCGCAATAATGTATAATTGACATAGATTCCAAAAGACTTAAATGAATACTTGGGTATTGTTCATTAAACCCTATGAAGACAAGTTTTAGGGTTTTTATACAAAAGAAAATAGTGCACTTTTCCATCCTCATACACTAGCACATTCAATGTAATAAATGACATTAAATTTTCACCACCAAGCTAAAAAGTGAATATAATCTTCACCTACAAAAAACTTTATTGTCTGGACATGTGAAAAGTTTGCAAAAAGGTTACAAGTTTGTTCCAAAACATGCATGTAATAATGCAAAAACAATATGGGGGGAGGAAGTTCATGTAACTTGATCTACATTCGATTTGAAAAATGTGCCCCTACACCTTAATTTGCAACATAATCCCTATTGAAAGTTGAACAAAATACTCATAGTGGATCAAAAAATGCAAATGGCAAATATCAATTGGCTATAATAAAAAAGTGATGGGAAATGTACACTAGGTGTTTCTTCTTCATATGTAGCCACTATTTATCAAATGCAAACACACCATGTGCTAATAACAATTTTTTGGGATTAAATTAACAATTATTTTACATTAGATGTAATCTTGGAAATGTGACAACTTTTTGTTCCTGTATTTTGAAACTTTTCCTACCTTGCTATATTTGGACACATGTCACAATCACAAACTTGCCCCCTCCATGCAAGTTTATATGATGTATCTATGCTTTTACCCATGTGAGTAGTTATTGATGTTTTTTGGTACATGACCGATTTCCTTCCAATAACCATAAATTTGGAAACATGGTAGCTTCTTGTCCATGTATTTGAAAAATGTTTTTGACATTTGCTATGTCTGGACAAACATGACAACTTTCAATTGAAATTTTTCATAATGTATCAACAAATTATTAAAAAATGGCAAATAATAATTGGCTATAGTGGAAAAGTGGTGGAAACATAGACTAGAGGTGTCAATTTTTGATATGTAGCTATTCATTTGTCAAATGTGGAAAATTGGTTATACATGAAATGTATTGTTCGCACAACATGTGAATAATGTATTTGTATTTTTTGACACATTAATGACTAATTTGCAATAAAGACACATAAATGTGGATGTTCCTTGTCCATGTAATTTGAAAAGTTCTTCCCAACTTTGTTATGTCTAGACATGCATGACAACTTTCAATTGAAAAAATCCTTTGTGTAGTAGAAAAAACATGTGGAAAATAAGAATTGGCTAGTCAAAAAATCGTAGGAAACATGGACTAGGTGTCAATTTTTGATATGTAACAACCCATTTGTCATGTGTTGAAAAATGAAAATACACAAAGTGTATTGTTCATGTACCACGTGTGAATTGTGTATTGGTACATACACAATTTTTGATACATTAATGACCAACTTATAATAACAATAAACCTAAAATGGTGATAGCTTCTTGTTTTTGAAAAAAATTCTTTCCCTTCTATGTTTAAACATGCATGGCAACTTTCAATTGAATTTTCTTCAATGTACCAACAAATCTTCAATGTATTAAAAACACGTGGCAAATAACAATTGGTTACAGTTTAAAAGTAGCAAAAAATGTAAAGTAGTTGTCTAATTTGAATATGAAACCATTTATTTGTCATATGTTGAAAAATGGGGATACATAGAGTGTATTGGTTGTGCACCACATGTCAATAATGTATTCATTTTTCTTGTACATTAGAAAATACCCTGTAGTAACCATAGATTTGAAAATGTGACAACTTTTTGTCCATGCAATTTTGAAAAAAATTCCACCTTTGCTAATACAAATGTACCATGACATTCATGATGATAACATAACATGATGCATGATGACATGATGCATTCATATTAGATTGTAATTTTGATACATTACAAAATTTTAAAATATTATCATTATTGCATACAATATTTACTACAGGTAAAAATAAATAAATTAATGATTTCACTATTTTGTTCATGTGTGCATATTTTTGAACTAATGCAAGATGCCCATTGATTTCAAAAAGGTACAAATATATACACCATGTAAGCACTTGCTATTAAAACTTTATGTTGATAAATAAGTAGTGGGTATTTGTCCTTCATTTTAAGAATCACCCAACAATGATTTTTACACATATAAGAATGAGAAGATCTTACACCTATAAGTACGCATAATTTCCCTTATTTTCTTATAGTGTAATTGTAAGATCCTTCTTCTTTACCAAAAGGGATATTCACGAATGCAGACCAAATACATAAAGAAAATTTTCAAATTGTTTCACATGTGGGGAATTTTTTTTTGGGGGTGATTGCAATAAGGTGAAGGCACCAAAAATTGACAAAATAAGTAGTTTGCCCATAAATAATTTTCAAAAAAAAATATAAGAAAATTAAGAACAAGTGAAATTGTAAATTTTTGACCTTTGTAAAATTAAGTAGTTGTGAATTTTTGAAAATTTATGGCAACCTAACTTACTTAGGATTATTGTGTTTTTAATGAATTTTTGCATTGTAACAACAAAAAAACCTTATTGTGAATTATGGAACGGTTTTTTTTTGGAAATTTTTGTAAAAGTCACCATATTTTTAAAAATAAAATCACATATCACCATATTTATATAATGAGGTCCTATTGGTTGTGAAAACTATGCAAGGAGTGACAACAAACTAGTGGGGACCAATATTGTTGTCACATTGTATTGTTTTTCCCGGGGTCCCATGTTTGAACGTTAACCATGTTTTTATTATGAAAAAATTCATAATGTTTTTGCATATTATGGTAGGTCAAAACCCAAAGAAATCAAACGCTAAAAAATTTAAATTTTTAAATTTCATATGATGTGATGTTATAATATAATTATGCCAAAAAAAAATGTTAGAATATACTAAAAATAAAAATGTATTCAAGAAATGATTGGAATGATTTAAAATCTTTATGAAATTTGTAGTATCTACTAAACAATGTAATTTCATACGTATATTGAAATAAGTTTGTGAACCATGTGAAAAGGAAGATGACAAGATATGTGAAGAACCATTTAAAAAATTTCACTTCAAATGCTTTTTGGTTAACTAATCCAAAACCTAATGCAATTTTTAAAAATAAATGAGCTTTGATCTTATATTACATATATCATAAATATATCCATTGTTCCTTGAATTTTTTTTTAAATTATTTATTTATTAAAAATATTAAATAACATTAAAATTTTGAAAATCAAAATATAAAGCCCAAAAATCAAAAGTGAAAGCCAAAATTAAATGCAACACATTTTGCAAGTGTATACTTTACACACATACTACGAAATTGTCAAAGTTGCCCAGTCCCCTTCCCTCAAAGTGTGTTTTCACCCCAATAATCTTTATCAAATATATTTGATTGTTTGATCTTAGAACAACGATAAACCACATAAAACACCCATGCAAATGTCACATTGTTTCCCACTTTATGTGCTGAATAGAGCTTGATGAGGCTATTTAGCATCTCACCTAGACAAATGTGGTTCATTCCTCTTGCAGATGGCCACCAATCCCTCCTACTTTGACAAAATTGAAGAAAAAAAAAACCATGATTATGACTCTAGCCTACTACTTATGAAACATGTTTTTGGCATCCCAAGTTCTTTGTGTCATGATTTTAATATGGATAAGTAATGATCCTTAAAAGGAGATGTCACATTTGTCAAAAGTATAGAGGAAACATTTGTTAAATGCCTTTTGGTAGACATCTAATGAACCCTTATCACATTCACAAGCATGTGATAAATGACCTTGAAATGAGTGGAAGGCTGGTATGAATCAAAGCAGCTCATCCTTTGATAGAGAACCTAGCTTTTACACCATCTTAATAAAAAATGTCAATTTTTTTTGGTAGATGCATAAAATATAGAAAAAATCAATTCCATAATTATCCTAGTAAAATTTTAAATTTTAAAAAAAAATCTATGATTAACCTAGTTAAATTTTAATACATGCTTTAGATGAAATTAAACCATATAATAAAATGCACTCCATTTTTCCTACACCATGTGCTGATGAAGAATCACAATAAACCACAACTAAGTGCAACAAGGGTTTTGGTTGCCTATACTTTATGTGAGGTGAGGGGGAGCAACTCCAACCAAGGGCAAAGCCTCTCTCATCTTCTGAGTGTGGGAGCACAGTTGGGCAGCCCCTAACCCCCTCCTCTATGGCTGCCTTGTGAGAACATAAGATGCAATAATTTTGTTAGGGGATGTGGATTCTTTACATGTTTAGGTTTTAAAGTTAATGATGGTAAACGATAAGACCCTACTTACATACCAACAAAGTAACCACTTATGTTGTCTTCTACTTACCTATGATTACTTACCTACATGGTTACTTAGATAGGGGGAAGCGAGAGGGTTACCCCTTATGACACGGTTCTAAATGAACCACACACAAATTACCGAGGTTACATAAGGGGTTTCCAATGGATGGTGCAAAGGCGGGTGCTGGGTCACAGAATCTCTTTAAGGGTCATCACAACATGATAATTGATACGTGTACCCTAAAGCCAATCCAACTGTAGTAATGGTATCTGAATGACCTATATGGATACTAAAAGAAACTGTTAGATTTTGCATAGTATTATTATTAGAGATATGCATTAAGTGGCACCTAGTTTAGGGCCCCTTTTCATCCTCACTTAGTCACTTATCTTTAAAGTCCTCCAATTTGGGACCCAAAGCTCAAAAGTAGGACAAGATCTTCAAAGTCCTGATCATAGGTTATTTCTAAACTACACATAAAGACTTCATACCTACTTATGGGGTCTACTTACCTAGGTTAGGGACGTACTTAGACTACCTACTTACTTAAGATAACTACCCACCTACCTACCTACACACCTAAGCTACCTACCTACTTACCTAACTGCTTAGGCTAACTATCTACCTACCTGCTCACCTATGTACTCACATAGGCTACCTACCTAACTTGGCATTCACACAAGGTTGGAGCAAACCCATCATTCCCGCCTTAAAGGATCATCCAGTGGTTGGATTCAATTGTAGTAAAACCAACCATTACTGGCACTGAAGTTGAGGTTCTGATTTCCCATTCATAGACACTTTGCCAAAAAACCCAAATCCTCATGAGGATAAGCACATTGCAAAAACACCAGTGCACCTCATTCACAAGTACACAAGAGCCCATTAAGATTACAAGCCCCTGCTCACGTGGGATCAATTGTCATGCAACAGTGGGAAGAGAGGGGACACCTAGCTGCATTGCAAACAGTCTCCACTTGGTTTTCACAAAACTTCCAGCCTAAACTCCACAACTTGATGGGAATTCGGCGTCGTCATAAGTGCTCCAACTGAGAGTAATTCGTCTGTAAGTAATTGCACTGGGTCTGTCTGTGTTCATGGCCTTATGAATTGCAGTAAAAAACTATCTACTCTTGGGCTAATGGTTGTCATGGTTTGTCCATCATACTCAGACATGGACATCCTAATTACACACTAGAATTAAGCACAAAATTTGCTCTTTTGGCTTACCAGCTCTCTTTTATTTATGTGATCTATTTTTGCTGCCAATATGAAGTCATTTTCACTCACACCCCCCTACATCACAAAGGCACTCTAATGAGCTCACCACCAATCCACTGAGAAAACCAAATGTAAACAAAAATATGAATGTGCTCACAGAAGAAGTAGAATGCATTAAAATGGCACAAAGATAAAAGAAACAGATACACATGTTAGCAAAAAAATAAATAAAAGAAAAATAAAATGGAGATAATTCCATGAAGAGCAGCTTGAGTATGAATATCACAGGTATACATGATGCCCAGATATCACTACCACTTCAGAATGATTGAGCAGCACATCATGACAATCAAACATAATATGAAGATGATGAAATAAGGTGGGTGGAAGATGCATGGAAAGAAGACGGAAAATTAGACACTTGAGTGGGGGACATATCGATAGTGTGGGTCCATATTTCCATTCGTACCCTATTGTAGCTTTCCAAGTGAAGATCAGTATGGTGCTTCTCAGTCTCTGTCACAACTGCAATCCTGTTGAAAAGCTCCAAGCCTGCTTTGAAATTCTTCAAGTTCCAGTCACATTGCAGCTTGAGCTTCGAATCAGCCCTTGACATTCTCCACCCAACCACTTGCTAATCAGAAAATGTTGAAAGATACCTTGCATTAACTCTTTTGCCAAACTCGAAGAGCTGAGATCCTTGCACATATTTTGCAATTGGTCCTGTTTTCGTAGTTATCATGAGAAGAAGAAATCGATGAGAAAGAATGAGCAGTTTCTAATTAGCAGTTGGTTGGGTGGAGAATATCAAGGGCTGATTCAGGGCTCAAGTTGCAATGTGACTGGAACTTAAAAGAATTTCAAAGCAAGCTTGGAGCTTTTGCCAAAGGCATCATCCCCCGCCCCGTGGTCAAGGACAACCCTGAAAACAAGTGCACCTAAGTAGCATGCTGGAACCCTGGTATATAGATTGGTATTGGTCCTGGTATGAAAGAACCAACTGGACTAGCATGACCTCAGGCAAAAGCATCCTCAGACCAACCATCTGGTATGGCCTGAGGCAATACTACCCTCCTACTAATACCTACATGGTAAGGAGGGACTTGAAGTAATACCAGTTTAATAGCATGGCTGTGATAGTCTCAGTAACACGTGTATACCAGTGTTGATAGGGTATTAAAAAATCTTTTGAGTATTATCAGGGTATCACTTGGATCTTTTCATCTGAACCCTTGGAGATGTCAATTTGAGTGATACCCTGATTAAAAATTGGATCGTCGGTTCCTACTTATGTGAGAATCGGACGGATGGGAAGAACCAGATCAGAGAAAAATAAAATAAAATATTAAGACTCGAGTGAGGTAAAACCTCTTACTCGGGTCAGGTTCTTAGAGTACAATGTACAAGGTTTAATGTACAAGGTTCGAACTAATTATGGTAGTTGAACTGGTATGAGCAGTGAAAATATCTGTAGCAGCAGTGGAGGCGCTCAGGAAAAGGGAAAGACAGGATGAAACTCAGTTTACCACAAAATAGATGGTTTTCTAAGTTTCACCCCCCTCCCCCCTCTTTATGTTCCTCCCCCCTCCCCCCCCCTCTTTATGCTA
>Ga0209611_10002230_pt1 | contig 33981 bp, 26 predicted proteins | sample S1TSphgellanicum_3_FD_187693 | JGI IMG/M metagenome (GOLD analysis project Ga0209611, IMG submission 187693) | Host-associated microbial communities from peat moss isolated from Minnesota, USA - S1T2_Fc - Sphagnum magellanicum MG (SPAdes) (version 2) | ecosystem: Host-associated > Plants > Peat...
TGTATTTGCCCCCTGATGTATTCTGTAATACCTTTACCATTTCGGCATAAATTAAATTATTTTTCATTTTGCCAAACTTTTGAAAAATAATTTGTGTCAAAATTTTAATAAAATCAAATTATAACTGTCAGGTTAGATACTCTGACTTTCAAGGCCAGCGATTTAAGTCTGAGGCAATTTAGACACACTAGACTATTCCATAACATCGACGAAAGTCTTTTTATTATTTTAAAAAAATTATTACCTGCCGAAAATTTCAGAATTAAAAAACTAAGTGCCAGAGTTAAAAGATTTATTCAGCAGTCTGTTGCCCAAATGGTAAAGGTACTGCAGTACCTAAAAAAATCTATTTCTGTCAGTGGAAACACACACACCCTCCTTTCCTCACCTTCCCTTTTCTCCCCCCCCCAAACCAGAAATAAAATAAAATAAAATCACCAAATGTGACCATGGCGACCCATGCTTATTGATGCATGGCACAATGGCCCTTCGATGCCCATGCCTCAGGCTATAAAGATACCTCGGCTATGGCGGCTATGGCGTGGTGTACTTCTTGGCTTCCTCGGTTCGCTTTGCTAACCCCCGACTCATCGTCTTCCGCCATCGCCGAGCTCGATCACGCTTCTCTGTGAGGGTTTGCCAAGTGCCTTTTATAGCCACGCTCTTCTGGGCTCTGGAGCTTAAGATTCTGCCTCGGTTTTGCGCCTTTATTTCCTCGGCTTTGTCGGAGGAACCATTCTGGTGGACGTATTGCCTCGTCGGTTTTTTTTCCCTCCTCCCCCTAGGTGTGTCCCTCCTGCCTCCACAAGGCATTGTATGATCATCTTTTACGTCTTGTCAGGTTTGCTGTGTGCTTCTACGGGGAAGAACGTTTCGGAGAGATGTGTCACGCGTCGAGTAAAGAAAGGAAAAAAGAATGGAGGAGAGAGAGAGAGAGAGAGAGAAAGAGATAGTAGATTTGTATTCTGTCGTCTCTATTGTATGCCTTTTTTTTCCTGGTTTCTTTGTTATTGCTTCGCTTTGTTGAAGTTTCTGAGGCCTGTTTCTTTGTCGACTCTTGCAGGTTCTCTTCCTGACTGTTTTGAGCTGCTCCAAAAATTTGAAGACAAGAAATGTGTTGCGAGGAGGCGAGGAGCTCTGTTTTGTAAACCTGTTCTACAAGAGTATTTTGTGTTGCTCTAGACTCCTGGTCGCCTGGTAGACGATCTCTTTTTACGCTGAGAGTGTAAAGCAAGAACCGAACAGGCAAGATGGTGACCATGTCGGCATTTTTCACGTCCCTGGTGACGTCGTTGGTGGTATTCGTGATTCTGGTCATCCTCTTCAGTATCCTGTCGCGCCGGCCTTCAAACGTGTATATCTACTATCCTAACCGCATATTGCATGGCCAAGAACCGCCTGATTTGGTGAAGAAGGCAGGCGTGTTCACATGGATCAAAGAGGCCTACTCCGCAACGGATGCAGATCTTGTGGCCATGGGGGGCCTGGACGCATGGGTGTACACCTATTTCTTCACCACCGGTACGTTGTATGGCCTTTGTCGCTCTCACAGTTTTAGTACTACTCATGCGCATTCTCTTTTTGCTTCTTGTGCGGCGAATGGTTAGTGAAGTCCTTCCTGGCATTGTTGTCTTATGCTGCATTTAAGCCCAAGCGAGTGTGTTTACGCCTACCTGACAAGAACGTGCGCACATTTGCATGCCACATTCTTGTGGTCTCGAAATAGTTCTCAGACTGCAACATAGGGGCTACTGGAGAAACTTGTACGTAGATTGAGCTTCGAGTAGACACAGAGGAATGAAAGAATCAGAGAAGAAAACTTTGTCCTAACTTCAACATAGAGGCTACTGGAGAAACTTGTACGTAGATTGAGCTTCGAGCAGACACAGAGGAACGAAAGAATCGGAGTAAAAAACCTTGTCCTACCTTCAACATAGGGGCTACTGGAGAAACTTGTACGTAGATTGAGCTTCGAGCAGACACAGAGGAATGAAAGAATAGGAGAAAAAAGCTTTGTCCTACCTTCGTCTGAACCATGGAGCTAGGACTGTTAGTGGAGCACAGATGTTGTTTTGCCATCCCTGAACTCGTTGAAGTAGCTAAGGGAGTGAAAGAAACGCTTCCTATATTTTGACTTATATTTGGTAGGAGTCTCTAAGAATCGGCATACTGTGTTTACCTTGGTTCACTGGATTTGTTTATATGTACGTTTTCCTAGTTGCTGATCAGGAATCGTTCACCAAGTGTCGGTCAGTCACATGTCTGATCTTTTGTAAAGCCAAGACCACTTTGTGATGAGCTTTGAGGAAGGGCTTGGCAGTCGATAGGAAGATTCTTTCTAGGAAACTGTAGAGCTTTTTGGAAAGCTATGAACTCTTGCTCCTTTTTGCCTTTGATGTCATTCAGCTTGGTATTGAAAAGTCAGAGCCTCTGCTCATTTGAACAGACCTAAACATCACATATTGATCATGAACGTGCTTTCTTGTCCAGATCCAGCTGCATGTTGAATTTAGACTGGGAAATATGGTCAAATCAGATTTTTCTTCTTTTCTAGGAAAACATTTATACTGGCAGTTGACCCACATATGTATGGCTGGCTGATGGTGGAAAAGAGAGTAAATATTGGGCAACTCAGATAGTTCTTCTAACTTGACTCAAGAATGTAAACAAATCATTGATGGTTGTGTGTGGCTCCTAGTTGGTAGAATTGTGCTCACAATGGACAGAGTTGGTATAGGCTAGCAGTGGTGTGTGTGCAGGAGTTGACCTTTTAGTGCTTGTCACAGCACATGTGTTTTGTTGAGAATTGTCTCCAGTTACATTAAACCCCAGTATTCTTTTTTTGCATATTCTCTTGGATGTCTCACTTTGATAGGAGGGCTGGGATTGGAACAGCATTGGAAATTTTGCTGTATTCAGCTGTCTTTTGCGTTGTGGTCCTGATTCCTATATGTGTGACAAGCCACAACAATGCTGCACTCAACAACGTCAACAACACTTACGTGAAAATTGACAACTTAGCCATGGGGAACATCCCGGTATGTTCTATTTTCTTGCAAGGACTACTCATAGATTTATCATTTGAGGAGGGCAAAATGTGAATTGTGTTTTGGTTTTTAACATGTCTCTGGCCCCTTCCACAATTGCTTTTGTGTACTTATGAACTTTTGTTGTATAATACAGAACAAAAGTGCCAAGATATGGGCATTTCTCCTTGCTGCCTTTTGGGTGTCATTCGTGACATTCTATGTGTTGTGGAAGTCTTACAAGCGGGTCTCCACTCTCCGGATTCGTGAGCAAACTTCTGCAAAAGTAAAACCAGAACAGTTTGCAGTCTTGGTTCGAGATATTCCAAAGCCTGAGGTGCATCAGACCCGTTCTGAGCAAGTGGATTCATACTTCAGGAAGTTACATCCAGGGACCTATGAGAAGTGCTTGGTTGCCCGTGATATAAGCAAGGTGAGTTTTGCTTTCACTCTGCACTGTACTAAGGAGGTTGATTTGAACAATAGAAGCCTAAGCAAGTACAGATTCCAGAGATTCCCATGTCTGGTACAATAGGTGATATTCTTGTGTAACAAAGTAGGTGTCAAGGGAAGGTTCAGAAATCAGCGGTTTTTGAATCCAGAGTATGATGGTAATGACTGCTCCTGGATCATTGGCTGTAACTGAACCAGGCAGAGAAACTCTACTTGGAGATAGAGAAGATTAAGCTTAAGCTGGAGCACGCTCAAGCTGTATATGAGTTGTCAAAGGGGAAAGGAGGTGATGGTGTTCGACCAACCCACAAGACTGGTTTTCTGGGTCTGGTGGGTGCAAAGGTTGACTCAATTGACTATTACAATGAGAAGTTGAAGGAATTGATTCCCAATCTTGAGAAGGAGAGAACAAGAGCTCTGGCAGATGAAGGACAGGGTGCTGCCTTTGCCTTTTTCAGTGATCGTCGCTCTGCAGCAGAGGCCTCCCAGGTATGAATCACCCTTCCTCCTGAACCCTACCTTCCTTTGGATAGAGATCCTGTTTTATGTATTCTTCAGTTCTATTCACCTGGTCCTTCTGCATATGGTGTAATGCTACAATTTGGCACAAATATTGGCTGATCCTAGGAATCATTTTGCAGGTCGTACATTCCCCTGATGCTCTAAAATGGCAAGTTTATGCTGCTCCTGAGCCTCGTGAAGTGATATGGAGTAACTTGGCCAAGCCTGTTTTGAAACGGGCATTATTGAAGGCAATTGTCTATGTGGTCGTGTTCTTGATAATTCTGTTCTTCATGATCCCAATTCTTTTTATTTCAGCTTTGACCACTTTGAACAACCTTGAGACACTTCTCCCCTTCATCAAAGCTATAGTGAAGATTAAGGCCCTCACTGCTGTTATCCAGGTAAATCATTTTATTCCTGCTGTGTTATGTGGTTTAAATCACTTCAATTTCCAACTTTTAGAAAAGTGCACCCAGATTCAGCAGAGCTGCAAAAGTTTTTGTATGCCATACTGGTTTGGAAGACTTTTATTTTGGGATCCCTAACAGATCTTCTTTGAATGTTCTCTCTTTAGAAACCTTAGCATTGTGCTGACATTCAGTGACAATTGGGCATGCAGGCATTTTTGCCACAACTTGCACTCATCATTTTCCTGGCACTGCTACCAAGTTTGCTCATGGCCTTGTCAAAAGCTGAAGGCATCCCATCCAAAAGTCATGTAGCTCGTGCAACTGCAGGCAAATACTTCTACTTCATCGTTTTCAACGTGTTTCTCGGAATCTCTATCTTTGGCACAATCTTTGCATCACTTGCTGGATTCAAGCAACTCATCCAGTCAACGGGATTGACAGTGAGCTATGTAGTGAAACTTTTCGGGCAAAAGCTACCCCCACTTGCTAGTCTCTTCATCACATATGTGGCCCTCAAGTCAGTTCCACTTCACTCAATCCTTTCATAATGTGGGTGCTCATCCATAGATGTTCTTCTGTATTGACCACTCTGCATGTACAACAAAAGAGAGGTGTTGATTACCTGCTCTCTGCAACATCTTTTTCCATGTGTAACTGGTGTGCCATGATGTGGGCAGGTTTTTTATTGGTTATGGCCTTAACCTATCTCGCGTTGTCCCCTTGGTCATCTACCACTTGAAACGCAAATATCTTTGCAAGACAGAGAAGGAAATACAGGCTGCTTGGGCTCCAGGATCTTTTTCATATCATACTAATGTGCCCAATGATATGTTAATTATGACCCTTGCACTGTGTTATGCCGTAATTGCACCATTAATCTTGGTCTTTGCCATTCTGTACTTCCTGATTGGCTGGTTGATAGTTCGCAATCAGGTATCTTTCTTTCCAGATTTTGCGATTGTACATGTTTTGGAAGATGTTTTGAATGTTTTCTCCTTCCACATGTAACAGTAATACCAGATTTACTAGTTGTTTTCAAATTTTGATAAGTGCCCAGCTTTTTAGTTTTTTCTTCCTTGGTACTTGAAATTGTTGCAGGACACTGGAAATATTTAGTTTGCTGCATTGTTCCCATTGTGATGGGTTTCAATTTCCTTGTTGCAGGTTTTGAATGTGTATGTGCCTGAATGGGAGAGTGGAGGACGGATGTGGCCACATCTTAATAATCGCATTCTAGCAGCACTGTTTGTCTCACAGATCACTATGCTGGGTTTCTTTGGAGTCAAAGAGTTTCCCTACACAGTGTTATTGATCATCCTTCCTGTGATGACTGTAGCATTCTATTTTGTTTGCAAGTTGACTTTCTACCCAGCATTTGCTCACCTGCCCCTTGCAGTTGCCAGTGAGGAAATGAAAGAGATTCCTTCTCTAGCATCCATTGTCGAAGCTTACACTCCTGCTTGTTTATTAGAAGGCGAACAATTTGAGGATGCAAAGTTTGAAGATGCACAATCGAACATGACATCAAGAACCAATTCTGGTATTACATCTCCAGCTTGAATCTGCAAATGGTTACATATTTTGGTTCCAGACGTGTGAAGGTTTACAAAGCATCATTGCATTCCTTGGCATGAGACCGGCAACAACTATTGCTTGAACTGCATTTTCTGTCCAGGTCAAGGAGTCAGACATGAAGACGGTATTCATGAAGATTCATGTGGGGGTCAATAACATATCACCAGCCCATCAATGATGCAGCGTGCAGTTCAGGATGTTGTAGAGAATGTATTTTGTATGAATAGTGAACTGTCTCTTTCTTAAATGGTTAGTCATACTCTTGACCAGGTTAATAAGTGGAAGGAAGTTATAAGAAGAGTAGAAATTGCAGGACTGAATATGGCCATTCATTCACAGTTCACTGCAGTGATTGCAGCACATACCAAAGCAGTCTAGTTGGAGAGCATCTAGTTCATGGAGGAGAAAAGACTCGTCAAGAAGAGATATTTGTAATTCATAGAAGACTTGAGGATGTTTTGGTTTGTGTTTTACTATGTATTGCAGCAGGTGGATGGAAATTCTTTTTTCTGTATCAATTTGTACTTTAATGATATCTAGGAATGAAAATTTCAGATGACTTTTTTTTGTTTCTTGTTTCTAGTGTAGTTCATCATATTCTACTTTCTGATTTAAAACCTGTTTGCAAATCCTACTCCTAACTCTCTCTCTCTCTCTCTCTCTCTCTCTCTCAGTTCATCACCATAGGGCAAAATCTGTGCTAATGCCAAGCAAAGGATATTGAATTTATCTTCTCTGAGTGCTTTTTCTCATAATTCGGCATAGGTAGGGCTGGGACTATAAACTGTGGTCATGACAAAATAAAGCACCCTTCACACCTAATGCTAAGTTTGTGTGAACTCCTTGTTAAGAACAAAAAATCAGGAAGCTTATTCAAGTCAGAAATGTTATGTAACAATGTTGCTGATGTGGAACCTACATGGAATAAAATATTCTCTCAATGTGAAAGCAAAATGTTTTATAACTCTATATCTTCTAAAATCCTCATTTTCAAGTGAGAAATCTGATGTTTACTTAAAATGTCAAAAAGGAGCCTATAAATTGATGTTTAAGGAACAAAATTGAAAATCTGGTCATTGTGAATGTCATTGCCACCAAAATTACTCCCCCTTAAATCTCTCCCTACCATCACCAAAGTCGTTTTTCCCCTCTCATTTGTCATTGCAATTGTGTTTGCAATGGAAGAAGTTACGTGTGCCAAGAAGTTGCATCCATCACATTGATCATAACACACAAACAAGGAGTATTGCTAAACAAAGATTGTTGAACACAAGGAGCACAAACAAAAGCATGGACAATGGATCAACAATCTCGAGTTTCAACAATTCAAATGATTTGCCTAATGAAAGTTCTTTCAAGAAACTATATAAACAATCTACATCCACATAATAACAATTTGTAAGACATTTCAAATGTTTCTATCATTTTTTGTAACTCAACCAAAATTCAAATAATTCTACTAAATATGTACATGACGTATTTTTTAAATGCAAGAAATACTCTAAAACCAATTTGTAGAGATTGAAATGTTTTTCAATCTACAAGTTGTGATGAATGTGAACATTAAACACCATCTTCCAAATGGATGGAATTCATCCATAATGTTCATCCATAACTCTTAATTAAACCTAATTAATTTTCAGTTAAATTTTAGTTAACTTTCAATTAAATCTCAATTAAATCTTAATTAACTTTTAGTTAAATTCAAATTAATTCTCAATTAATTAATAATTAATTCTTAGTTAAGTCACAATTAAGTCCTAATTAATTTTAGTTAATTATTAATTGACTCTTAGTTAAATTTTAGTTAACTCGTAATTAATTCTCAATTAGGAAGGTTCTCAAGAAACTTCCTTACTTGATGCACACATAAAAGCTTCCTTGAAAACTTATTTGAGCTACGTCCCCAAAGGGGTATAAATAGGAGTAGGACCCTCATTTCCTTTAGTCTATTCAACATCAGTCTTAAGCATGATCTTGCACCATAGCCTTGTTGTGTTCTTTTCATGTTCATATTTACATATGTTAACATAATAATAATTCATTTTCACATTTGTCCTACACATCTCATGTACTTGCTTTTGTGTTTTTGTGTTCTTCTTTTTAAATCACGTAAGCTTGTCTTGTTCCTTGTTTGAAAATTAAAATTAAACCTTTACTTTAGCCCTTGTTCTTGTGTTTTTTCATGTCCTTGACACAAATAGCTTGCATCATAAAGTACAAGGTGCATGTGAGGCAATTCAATGTTGTAGTGATTATAGTTTAATCAAGATTCAAAGAATTTTCCTAGAGATGTACATAATGTGTTTTAAAAGTTCAAAAAAAACTTTAAACCAATCTACAAATATTGAAATGTTCTTCAAGATCTACAAATAGTTTGCATCCACAAAGTACAAGGTGCATGTGGGGCAATTCAATGTTATAATGATTCTAATTCAATCAAAATTCAAAGAATTCTACCTAGGAGATGGACATAATGTGTTTAAAAAATCTAAAAGAAATTTTAAACCAATCTACAAATATTGAAATGTTCTTCAAGATTTAAAAGTAACTTGCATCCACAAAGTGCAAGGCACATGTGAGGCAATTCAATGTTGTAGTCATTTTAGTTTAATCAAGATTCAAAAAATCCTACTAAAAATGTACCTAATGTGTTTTAAAAGTCCAAGAAAAAGTGTAATTGAATGCAAATGTTCACATCATTGATGAAGGATGTTCCCCCCCCCAACAAGAAAAAGGAAAGTTCCCAATGCAAGTTTAAAAGCATCATTTGAAATTCACACAAAAAAACCCAAACAACCAAATTGGGAGCTTGGGGAGTGATTATTCAAGTGATTTGAATCCAAAACAACCAAGAAAGGGCAATGGGTTGAGGAGAAAATACATTGACCTAATTATCAAAGATCTCCCAAGGACTAAACAAAATTGGGCTTGAATGAACTTTGGTGGGTAAACCTCTTTCACACCACCTCTTCTTCAATCTAGATCATTCATTAATGCAGCTAAAATTGAACCTTTAATAAAGCCCTTCATCACAACCTTTATGCACATTCTAGTTCACAACCAAGGACCAAATCTTTCAATGATGCAATTGTAATTGAACCTCTGATAAATCCAATGATTGCAACCCTAATGCACATTCCACTCCACACCATAAAGATTAGATGTTTCTATGAAACTACGACTAAACCTCTAACAAAACAAATGGTTGCAATTACAATGTGCAATCCAAATCACAACCCAATTAACACCCCACTATTTAAGCCTAAAACCTCAATTCAATGAAGAAAATAGCTCTAAATTTAAGTGTTGGATCTCGGGCTCTTGGCAACACAAGTGTTAAACAAAACTACTCTTTTACACATAAAAACATTGTTAAGGTTACATAGAAAGGGAGTCAAATGTTTATCAATTCAATTGATAGAATGTAAGAAACAAGATTGTTTATAAATGAAAATCACACAAAAACCCAAGAGAACGTATGGGAAAAACAACTAGATTATTTCAAGTGCGAAGATAAGCTAATTAATGAAACCTAAATGAACATGGTGAAAACCATGATAGGTTTAACACAAGTCATAACCATGGTTCTTATGAAGAACAAAAGGAATGGAATTTTTAATGGCACTTACCTTCCAAGACAAGATCCTCCTAATGAATTCAATCCAACAACGAAAGGTTCAATTAACAAGGAAGATTTTGTAGATCATGGCAATTGACAAATCACATCGCATAATAATTCATTCAAGTTGAGATGAGGTTAAAAATGGAACCCTTTGAACTTAATTTGTGAACTAGTTATCAAGTTGTAGTTTTTTGTCATCTAAGAAAACTACACAATTCTTTATACATTACTTCACTAGATACTTCTTGCCCCTCAATTGAATAGGCTAGCTATTTTTCAATGTCTAAATTTAATCTATGTGCCATGTTTGCTTCTTGAATCACATGCACATCATTCACTTCAATGATTTCATTAACTTGTGAATGTTAGATTTTGTTTGAAATCAAAGTAGGTTATGCAATAGACAACAAGTACAAACATTTGGTAAGAAAGACATTTGTAAATTAGATTAATTGGTTAGTAATTTTAAAAAGGTTTTTTTGAGAATTCTGAAAACATTGTCTACAACCAAATGGGCCCTTTTATGTTTTTTGTTGTACAATAATTATAAGATAGAATGTTACTTATCCTCTTTGTATGGCATCATGATTCAAGAAATCAATGGGTAGCCCTTACCACCTAAAAGTATGGTGCAAACCCATTTTGAAAACCTTTAACAAGCTCAAACAACCCACCATATTGAACATTCTTATACAAACCTAATTTGCGTAAAACCCTTGAATCATTAACACTACTTTAAAACCTCACAAAGACATCAATGATTTTTTTATTACAATCAACAACTTGTGCCACAATGTTGTAATCGTTAAATTTTTATAATAGTAATCTTCAACAAACTAACCTTGAGGTTTTGTAATGGAAATGTGGGTTCCATCTATGGCACCTTCCACAACGAGAAGTCCACACCACTTCTTGAATACTTCCATTACAACTACCATTACAACCCCTTGAAACCAATATATTAAGCCTTTGTAAACATTATTGAATGAAAAAACAAACTCATGTAGGACAAAGGGAACTATGGATTTTCTCACCACAAAAACTTCACTACAAATCAAAAAATTAGCACCTTGAGTTAATTTCTAAATTGAGCAGTAAACTCAAATTTCAACTAGAATTTTTTTTAAATATTTGGTATCCTATTCTTTTTATTATAGGTCATAACTACTCTGCAATGTTAAACTATGTTGTTTTAGTCATACATCTTTTTTCAAACCAACAATCTCCATCAAATTTAGTTAAGGGGAACCTTGAAAACCAATTAGTATTATGGGGCTTCACCCAATGACCCAAATCATCAAACAACAAATTCAAACCACACATAACCCAATGTTCATGTGATGTTGTCCATAAAAAACATACCTTGAATCCAATGTTTGTTGTTGACTTATAATGTTGTTTATTCTAAAACATGTTGAGTTCATTGGATATGCTACAATGAAAACTTTGTACATTGTGTCAATGAGTAACATTATCGAACTTATCAAAACAATAATATCTCGGTCATCCATCACACTCTAATTTTGCAACACATACAATAAAAAGACAAAAAAACAAAAAAAAAAGTGCAAACCAAAAGCAAAGAAATAAAACAAAAAAATATATAAACATTTCTACTAAAATCCAAAAAATTGTAGCAAAATGTGAACTAGAAAAAGGAAGAACATATTTGGGTATAGATGCATTTTGGATTCACCCCTCATCAACTAATGTTTGCAATTTTTGTGATGCATGCTAATTGATAGCTTCGGGCACACTTTTTTTTTCATTCATTTTTGTCATCTTTTATCCTATGCTTTCACAAGCTCTTCCATTTGCTCCACACTTTCTTCTTCCTTCTCCTTTCCTCTTATAGGCTCTTGCATTTGCTTTACATTCTTTGTGCTTTGAAGTTGTGTTATGTCCTTGCTTGGATTTGTGTTTTAAGTTTTTCTTGGCATTGCTTTGAAGCTTTACTCTTTGTTTTTCCTTTTGAAGCTTTGATCCAAATTGTTGAGTTGCATAATGAAGTTGTTGCATCTCTAATTGAAGTTTCATTTTGAAGTTATTTGTTTTGACATTACAAAAGACTCTTATTCCAACCTTCCAACTACCTTGCAATTTCAATTTAATTTGTCTTCTTGTTTCTTGTTACAATTTTTGTTTTTTTTATGTTTTTTTCTTTGTTGTGCTTCTTCTTGTCTTGGATGGTACTTAAAACCTTTTTAATCATTAAAAATTTGTTTTTTTATGTAACATAAAGTTGATGGTGACATTAGGAAAAATTATTTGCGATCTAGCTAATATAATTACCACTAGGTGTGAAGGGTATTTAATGATTTAAAACTCTAATCACATTGAATGTTAAGTCAATGTTTAGTGGATGTTATGAAAGGCAAGAGAAATGTTGTATTCAAATGTAGAATGTTAATTAACATCAAAACTTAGGTGGTGTCATAGATGACATCTAGTGTTAAATGGGTGGCAACTTAATATTCAAGGAATATTAGTTTAACATAAAATCTTCAACAAACATAGATTTTGAAATAAAAATCCAATTTTAGGTAACAATGCTTGAAAAGGGATTTCAAATCAATAGTGCTTTAACAAAATGTTTTTGCATTGTTCTTTTACCCACCCATTACCTACTATCACTTCCTAACCTATCTACCTATTCACTCCACCTACTTACTTACCCACCCACCCATTCACCCACCTCCCCAATGTAATAAAAAAATAACGTACAGAAAAGACTTACCATAGTCACATGTGTGAATGATGATAATGTCAGGGTTTAAGTTTAAATCCAAAACAATTAATTTCATATTATGGACTTAGCACTAGAATCCTTAACAACAGGTGTGATTAGAACTTTAAATTTATCTGCACTAATTTAATAATCTTCATGTAATAATTAATGAAAAAATTAGTTCATGTTCACTTTAGCCTTTTATCCACAATATAACCTTCACACTATGCCAAAAATGTCATTTTATGACTAGTCCTATATGACTACAAGTGGATAAATGACGAAAAATGGCTTAAATGATGGGTCTGAATCAATTACAAATGGCATAAACAATTAATATAATCAATAAAAACCAATGATATTATGACATTTTTGGGATAGTGTTATGTTTAGGATAATGCCTAATTTCAAAACTGTTTTATTTCAAGAATGCCCTATTCCAAGGGTGTTACTATATATAAAACATGAAAGAATTTATTTCATTTTTCCTCAAATACTTATCAAGTATCATAGAAAAAAGAGGCAAGATGTTTCATAAACGAAAATGCATGCTAGAATGGACATCTGATTTTTGAAAATGCCTTGCCATTTACAAAAAATAAACTCCACTCAATAACATGCTTTTTAAATACATTAAAAAAAATTTATTGATGTAAGATGTAGGGTGAAAATTAGTTTAGTTAAGGAAAGTAACAATGTTTGCAATGCAATTGGTAACCATGTTTTGGAAACCAAATACTACTTATATTTCATCATGTATTTTTGCAATATATTTACTAATAGTCTTTTAAAAACAAGCTACCACATACATGTTCACACCTAGAGAAGTGTAAACCATTGGCATAAAACTTTTAGTGTGTATGGATGGCACCTTATTCAACAAAATTTTTTCCTTTGCAAAAGGTGAGGCATTTTGAAAAACAAAATACCCACTTTGGTTGGCATTTCATGTTTTCTTCTTGTGATACCCAATGAATACATGTTGAATACCACAAATTTCTTTTTTTAAATAATATTGGTGCTCTATGTCAAGTAATGCCCTCATAGGAAGGCACTCCTAAAATGAGTGCCTTGTTGCTCCACATCAAGTGGGTGCTTATTTTGGGAACACCTTGCTCCTTGGGCATTGCCCTATGTGTACACATAATTCATTTTTACAAATTTGAATTGTTTGGTCATATCCATTGGATGGTCTAGGTTTGTAATGACCAACTTGAAATTCTAGTGATGATGTAAATTGGAGCTAGTACAAGCTAAACAAGTTTAGTTTCTCCTTGTTTTATCAAAATAAATTCTATAGATTGGAATTTATTTTGAATGGAATGGAACAATGTCTTTTGTAATCTTTGAACCTTTCACATTTCAATTTCATACATGAATGAATTTATTTTTGCACTTCAAAAACATTGGGAGGATTTGTTTTTTCCTTCTCTTGGTGCAAATCAAGAAGATTTATTACATGTTAGTTTATTCATAATTTGATTTTTAGTACAAACCAAAAGCTACCATCATTTTGAACATTTCAATGGTAACACTTGTTGGAATTGTCAATGTTATCAAAATTCATTAAGAATGTATGAATATAAAATGTGATTTAATGGATTAAAATACATCAAAACACATTGTTCTTTCCATATGAAACCAAATGTTGACCTTTAGGATTTTTACAATTTGCAAGCATGATGTGTAGGTCAAGAACTTTAATTATAATTATAGATTCATGTTTTAAAGCATAAATAACATATTATTCAATAGGCCATTAAGCTAGTTTAAAATGTAGTTCTTGAATGATAAGGTGAAACATAAATGCATTTCAATTTGAATTATGCACTTCTAAATGAAAATATGCACAAAGGAATTTCAAGGTTTTCAAGATCTTGGTGCTATACATGGTGATAGTAGGTTGAGTGGCATGTCATTTATAGTCAACATGTAATTGATTTGACCAAATTATTAAATTTTCGAAAAATGTAAAATTTGAAATCTAGTGCCAAATGTTGAACATGTTTTAACTATATAAAAATTGAAAAAATATTTTAAAAAAAATGTTATGATCAAATTGTATAATTTTTTATAAAAATCTTGCCCATCTCAATTTGCATCCAATTTGCAAGCATTAGGGTGAAAGCACATTACAAGGGGATGAACTTAGGTAGTTTCATAACATGTGCATAAAATATACACCTACAAAATGTGTTGCATTTCATTTTGGGTTTCATTTTTGGTGTTTGGGCTTCATATTTTCATTTTCACAAAGTTAATATTATTTGATATTATTTGAAAAATTAAATTCAAAGAATAATGGGTATATTTTTTACATATGTAGTATAATAAAATCTTTTTTTGGAGGGATTGCATTAAGTTTTGGTTTGAATTAGTCAATCAAATAATGTTTGAAATAAAAATTGAAAAAATGGCCCACCTCACATATTTGTCATCTTACATTTGTGAATGATTGTTTGTCAAAATATTAATTTATCGCATACTTATGGTCATCACCCCAAAAAACACTCATTTGTGATATGATAATTATCAAACTTTTCACGTGGCTCACAAATAATCATGTGAAATCACAATGTTTAATAGATAATACAAATTTCATAAAGATTTAAAACCATTTAATTTCAATCATTTCTTGAGTATATTTACATTTTTGAATAAATCTGTCATATATATATATATTTGGCACAATTATATTTTAACATCACATGATATGAAATAAAACAATTTCATTTATTTAACATTTGACTTCTTTAGGTTTTGAACTACCATAATATGCAAAAACATTATGAAATTTTTTCATAATAATGACATGGTTGAAGTTCAAACATGGGACTCCTAAAAAACAATACAATGTGATGACAATCTTGGCCCCCTTTAGTATGCTTTCACCCATTGGTGTATTGACCATGAATTGAATCACTTTTTTTTCCCTTTTTTTGCCACCTTCTTTTTTTTCCTTTTTTTTCTTGTAAAATTTTTATGGCAATATAAGTAATTCATCTTCCCCATGCAACTAATTCAATTAAACCCATAAAACATATTCATGGGATGTCAAAATTAACACACTTGATTTAATAAATTAATAATATTTTCAAGATTTTCTAAATACATTTGATTATTGTAATACAAAGGCATCTTCAACACATATTTGTAGAATAATTAATAAAATTTGAAGTTTCATGTCTATAATAGAATACTCCGAACTATGTTAAAAGATTATGTATTTTCCTTGACAAAATTTTGTTCTTTTGAAAAAAAACAATTTTGAATATCATAACATTTACATATATAATATAATTAATGTGCAAGATGCAAAGGTACTATGCTAATAAGCAAAATGTAAATGGATAAAAATGGGAACCATGTATAGTACATTATGTAATAAATAGGTTGGATTATTCTCTTTTAATAAGTCATATTTACATAAGGGATGAAGATCACTAAAACAACATACAAATCATTTGATCTCATCAAATTGTGTTTTCTTTATGGTAGCATCTTCATTTTTATCATTTTTTACATTCTCAATAACAATTCTGAAAATTTCCATAAGTTTCAAAGATATTTTACATTCATACAAAAGAAAATCATTAATTTTTATATTGTAAGTTTGTTAAAATTTCTCATTAAATAATGACATTTGTAATGAAGACAATGTTGGTCATCTACCCATATAATTAATAATGTTCCATATTGAATCTTTAACTATTAAATTTTCAAAAAACTAATGAAAAGATCACAAACTTGATTCATTATGAATACATAAAAAAGATTGTTTTTATTCAATAAAAGACCCTTGCAAAGGGCTAATTATATATATTTATGATAGAAAAATTTGGATTGTCAAACATGCCATTATCTTAATAAATTGGTAATAACCATTGATTTTTCACAAGACATGCAAAAATATATTTTAGTTCATTATTCATATTTTGTACACAATCTTGTAACAATGATCAAATGACATTTTGCATGTATAATGTCTTGTAAACATTAAATAAGATCAATTTTGCTAAAGATTGATTTACAAAACAACAGAATGCCAAGCGTGAATTTCAAAAACCACATTATTTACAAGTATACTTGTTCAACCATTAATTGATCACATATCTTTTGGATTATTGATTTTCTAATTGTTTTATCTTTTACTTTATTTTGTTTAAATAATTTCACAAATATATAGGTTTTAAAAGTTTAGGTTTTTTATTTTATTTTTGAAAGATAAATACCCATGTCACTTAAAGCATGCTTATAAAAGCATAAGTGGGTCAACATCATATGACTTATGTTATATAACAATGATGTGATGCATAAACTCAATCAAATTATCAAATATATATCAAAATATTTTTTAAACCAAAAACCAATATAGGAAGAATATTAAGAAAAACATTACATCCTTCTTCTTTTTTAGTCCACTAATTTTTTCAATTGTTTCATTTCACATAATATACATACAATGAGGTGAACATCACTTGTTGTGTAACATTTTGACTGCAAACCACAATGAATAATAATAATAATAATAAATTATATATATATATATGCCCAAACATAAAAAAGAAACTCATGACAAAAACCATTTCAACAAATTACAATTTACATGATTAAAACACAATTCCAATAATTTTAATTTTATCATCAACCTTCATTTTTGTTTTGTGATTGAAACACATTTTCATTAGATTATTACAAAACTCATTACATGTTTTGACATTTGTTCCCTCATGCCCTTTATACATACAACTCCCACATAATATTTATATATGGCAAGAAATCATACAAACTTGTACAATTCGAGATTTATGAAACCGAAAAAATGAGTTGAAAAATAAAATATCACAAATAATATCAAAACGATTTTATAGTGACTATTTGCACATGTTAAATGCAAAGACATTTTTTTTAAAAAAAATCTTTTGCATTGACATATATTCTTATTAAGAATGTTTTGAACAACGTTAACACATAATCACATGAAGCTTAACTAGATAACACATGTTCATATGTCTCTAATATGACATGTTGAAATAACTTTGTTATGAATAAGTTTATGTCAAAACAATAATAATGATATGGTGCAATATGTAACATGTAATAAAATTTTCTTATTTACACCAAAATAAATTCTTCGAATATTCTTAAAAGCACGAAACATTAATTTATTCTTATATGAAATTGAGACACGAAAAGACACAGAGATTATAAAAGACAGACATTGTTCCATTTCATTCAAAAATAGATTCCAACCATCAGAATCTATTTTGGAAGGAGGAGATGACTAATGGTTCCTAAACTCGTCTACCCTACAGCAGCTCTGATTAAGTTCATCCCGGGAATTTTTAGAAGCTTAGGGTATCCTTTTTGTTTCAAGGATCTACCAAAGTGAAGCTTGAAGGTATTCAAAACTTCATGTTCTATCATCTGGACATCATCATCATCGTCACCCTTGTTGTGCTAGACATGTCAAGGTCCTCGTATCAGGAGAATGTAGAGATCAAGGTCATAGAGAAACCCTTGTATACAAGTGTCTTCATTCAAGCTGTCTCCAGTCTTGATTTGTGTGGGTTGCGTTAGACTCTTAGTCTCTTGTCACAGGGTTATTGCCCTGGTCCTGCTGCATTAAGGGCTACTCTTTGTGCCATATGGTTGTTGATAGGTTGGCTCTCAAGGTGAAGAAGCTGCATTGTTGATGGAAACCTTAGGAAGAGAAAGCACACTTTTGAAGCTTGCAAACAGAGCTGAAGGTGGTGGGAATGAACAATTTACAGGTCTGCTATTTGGGTTTCAGTACCATTTTCATGAAATAGTTTTTCTGTACCATTTCAAGTAGATTTTTTGTCTCCACAGAAATCTGCATATCCTTTCACTAAGAGCAGTGTTTGCATTTTTGTAGGCGAGCTCTAAGGATCCTCTTGAGAAAAACTCTTCAATGGAGTTCTATGCAAATAAGGGTAAGCATGCAATCTTGTTCATAAGTATGTGATGTAGAGTGGAGATAACAAAAATACAAGAAGCATCACGTATGCATGATGGACTTGTCGGCTCAATTTAAACATACTGACATTCATAGCTACAGAGCAAATCAAGGATCTTGTTGTAGTTTAAGTTCGCATTTGGAGTTTTCATTGCAATGTAGTGCACTTTGAAAAAAAATTCTCTTGAAAAGACCATGATTCTCTGTGGTACATTGACAGAGAATGAGTCTGATGACCGGAGGTTGCTCCTGGCCATCACTGTGGAGATTGAGGATGGTGTGGTGGAATATATTGAGATGAAGGAGGGTGATTCAGCTGAGGCAGTGGCTGTTAAGTTTTGCCGTGACCATTCTCTTCCTGATCAATTTGTGGCTCCTCTTACAGAACATATTGTCAGCAACATCATAAGCATAAGGTGTGGAATTGTGCATTCACAGGCAGCTTTTGGGGAGAGCTTCTGTGAGGGTCCTTGCAATCATCATTTGTACAAATTGCTGGAGGGTAAAGAAGCCTGTTGAGATTTAATCCAGCAATGTTGCAAGCATTCATCATTTTGCCAGTGCAACTGCTTATGACTGTTGCTCCTTTGCTTAAATGCATTATCAAATAGATGGTGATGAGTTGCATGCTTGGTTTTTAAAATTCAGGAATCGTTGATCAAGTAGGATTTCCTATTTCCCACACATCAGTTTGGAACTCTTGCAGCCAGGAGGACAAGGATATTGTCTTCTGCACTAAAGATGAGTGCACTTCATTTGAGGACCAATGGCCTCAACAGATTGCCAGTCATGATCATCCTTGCCAAGATCGCCACAACAGCACTCAAGCAGACCAAGAGAAACCAAGTAGATTCCGTGACTGTCCCACACAGACTTCAGGACTTCCACTGTCACAATCTCAGAAAGTTAACAAAGCTGTGGGCTCAAGAATCACCTCAACACCTAAGAAGGCCACGGTGAAACCAAGACACATATTTACCGGACGCCTACTTGCACCTACACATACAAGCCGGGCAAAAATGTCAGTGACTGAACCAATGGGGAAGAAATTGAACAAAGGAAAATCCTTTGCTCCTCTCTCTGATAAAGAGGTACTGCAAATTGCTGCTCTTGTTTATATGTCAACAGTGGTTTTGTTCTTCAATGTCTCAATTTGTCGCTTGCACATACTGAAGTCCCCTGCTGACAATGTTCATCCTTGTTGAGGTGTGTGAAGTATACCAATGTACTCGCATGGTGTGTAGCAAATTTTCTACAAGTTTTTGGGCCAACATGAAGTTGATCTCTAACATTTTCTTTGTACTTCCAGAAATCTGTTTACATGCGACTATACGCTGAGTTCATGAATCAAAAGCAAAAACTTGAGGATGATAAAAGGCGAATACAAGAATTGTATCAGGAAAAACTTGAAAGGGAGAGGACTAGCATTTCAAAGGTTCCCCAGCACCCTGAATCTCTTGTGGCAGGCATTCTTTTGGCAGTTAATTTTTTTCAGAAGTTGGATGCTTGCTGCCATCGTTAGTATTGACTCCTGAATAAGCTGTTTGAAGACTGATGTTCTGTCTTGGGTATAAGGGCTTCCCTTCCACTCTCATCTACATGCTAATGGTATGTTTCTGTATAAACTCTATCGCTGTACTAGGATGAGCCAATGGGGAGTTTTCAATATCTCACAAAGTCATCACACATGAATCCTGGTCTCAATGAAATCAGTGTGTTTGTGCAACCAGCATCAAATTTTGTGCACAGTAGCACTCTATACAGATGAATCACAGTAGCACTCTATACAGATGAATCATAGTTGTCTCAACTGACTTTGTTTGGGGCACAACGTGTGAAGAGATTAGGTTTCCCCTTTTGGGCACTACATTGGAGGTGAAAATTGTAGAAGGTGCCTAGATTTTTTCTTCATTTTAGTCCTGTTTTTTGCAAATTGACCCTGCAACTGTTGGCCAGAGGTTAGTGATCAGACATGATCAGTAAGCCTGCTGTTAAACATGAGATGTACTTTGATCACTGACCAGAAATCATCAAGGATTATGCGCATGCGAGGTCGAACAGCTAAACAATACAGAAATTATGGTGAACTCTTGTACAGAGAAGCTCTTAGTAAGAGACAAAATCAGCAAAAGTTGATTGCAAAGAAGCTGAAGGATGATGAAGCTAAAGTACTTGCGGAAATGACAGGTGTACCTGAAATCAGGTACATCATTCATAGTGTGAAATTTTTACCTCATTTATGAATCGAGACATGTGAGCTTCAGGATTTTCCATGGATCAATCATCTTGTGACTGTTGCTTGTTCAACATGGCATCAATGAATGTGACCTAATGAAATTCCACTGAATTTGGAGTTGTACATGGTTGCAATGCAAAGTAAACGAGCAAAGCAGATTAGGAGGGAGGAAGGGCAGGTTTGGAATAGACTCCAAGGTGAAGGCAAGCTCAAGAAGGATCAGTTGCAGAGTCGCACTGAGGTATATCATCTACTTAGGGTTGTGGGAGAAACATCAGTGAAGCACCTGTTTTTATGAAAACATCACCTTGCACAGAGACATTGCATTCTACAAATGTGAATGTGGCAGCTGTTATGCTGTTGTACATGCTATATTTTGCAAGTCAACATCTGCGTGGTCTCAACAGTTTGAACACAAGAAAGAGGACCAAACTAAGGAATTGCAGTCACTTGTTTATGCAGCTGGTATGGGAGACCAAACTGGAGTGCACTTTCAAACCTCAAACAAATCAGCGAAGACTAGAAGGATCAGAGGACTACCAAGATTGTTCTACTTCTCGCTTTGATCAACTCTTTTTGGATGCTGAAAGTCGTCGACGTCGTCAAGAAGAGTACCTGCTTTGGTATCCTGAGGGGTGAGTGCTGCACTGGTCTTCCTGGTTTGGTGTGCCAGCAATAACCCACCATCACTAAATGGAGAGGAATAAAGTTACAAATTGGAGCTGTGTACCTTGTAGCACAGGAGTCTATTTGATGGCCTCTTGTTTTCAGTCAGGCAATCAGATTGCTAAGAGGCACACCAGTGACCACTGCTTGCAAATTTTAGATTATGGTCTGATGGCATGATTTTGCAGTGTTACTTTCCAGCCAACTATCAACAAAAAAGCAAATGACTTGAAAGAGAATGTGAATGATTCAAATCAATCAGGACAATCTGTCTTTGATAGGCTTTTACAGTATGCCTCCAAGTTGAATGAGAAGAAGCAACTGCAAGCGGAACTTTCAAACAGACCTATTGATCAAAACACAGGTCGGGAATTCTTCACACCACTCACCGGACGCAAGCCACAGATAGATGTAAGTAACATCTTCTCAATGCCTCCATGGTTACATACAATGGTTGTGAATGCCTGCTGTGGTCAGCTTGAAGGATTCACATAACTACTGTGATGAAGAGAACCTAAGTACTGTTTGCATACATGGGGCTTCATCATCTGTTGTCATTACCTGGTAGCAGTCCTTGAAAGCTCATGTGTTGATTGTACTTTGCAGCGAAATCCATTGACTCTCCCAATTGGAGATTTTTTGTATAGTATGAGATTCTTTCTGGACAACAAGTTGGAGTGTTTGAATCAAAGGGATCACAGACTGCAGCAAGATCAAGCCAACTATCGCTATGTTGGAGCAAACTCTCAGAAGTTACTCGGACAAATTAGACAGCGGGGTTTCAAGCAAGTTTTTGACATCCTTGATGATGACAAGGTTTCAAATAAATCAGGGCCTTGGTTTGATATTCTTGCAAGCTGTACAGGGGGTCAATGGGCACATGCTTCAGTTTCAGAGGTTTTGAGTCTATACTAGTTGCTTATATCTTTGTATGTCCAGGATGGCCTTGTCAAGCTAGCAAGTGCAAATTTACAACAGCTGAGTCAAGACATAGTTGAAGATGTCAAACAAGTAATCAAGATGGGTGCTGATGACACACCAATATCATTTGACAAGTTTGTCAAATTCATGGTTGCAGTTCAGGTGCTTAAATCTTAAGCCCACTTTGCTAAATCCTTTTCTTGATCTGCCATGAAAGCCTGGGAACCTTCTTTGAAAGAGAGTACAAGAACCTGCTTGCTACCTTTTTGTGATGATCCAGTATCCAAGAGCATCATTAGCATACTCTGTAATATGGCTAGCATGCTCTGTAGTATATGCATAGCATGCATCGGCCACTTGGAATCCTGTGTGAATCAGAGATGATCATCTGGCAAGACATTCCTAGGTGAATAATAGCAAAGAAGTTCCGTGAGGGAGTGGTGAAGCTAACCCAATAATGGAAGGAAATGACTCCATCATGGAGTTCAGAGATGGAATGAAGGTGATGGTTGAAGTAACATACTGGTCTGTGATCAAAACAGGAGAAGACACACAAGGGCACTCAACTACTGGTTCTCAAACACAAGACCCACACTGATGATAATAATTCTACTCATCATATCACGATGGATCGCTTATCTCGCAACCTTTCAATGAGCAGACGGAAGTTCTCGTAAGCTTCTCTTGGCATTAATTTCCTAATATCATTAGATTCATACATAGTCACCAGTTGCCAGTGAGTTTTTGAGCATAAAATATCAGGTATAGCTTCTGTCATATGAATATGCTGAAGAATTGTAGTTAGAGTGATCTGTTGCAGAACCTCTTAATGAAATTGTCCCTGGTGAACTGAGAGTCCTGGTGATGGAGAATTTCTGTAGCAATTTTTGGTTTACACCTCAGTAGCTGATGTACATGAAGGTTTTAGCAGAAATTGTGATTTCCCACCTGAGCATGACTTTTTTTTTTTCCCATCATGTAGCACCAAGCAGGAATGGTATAAGCTTATTTGTATGGATAGAGAAAAGGGGCTCCAAAAGGTGGATTCCTTGCGAAAAGAGAAAGAAGCACTGGAGATGGCAGAGTGCACATTCAGGCCAGAGCTCTATGGTAGAGGAAACAAAAGCTCCAAGGTAATGACATTCAAGGCCATGGTTAAAAGTTATGGGACTTGGTTACCCAAACCACCCGATTGCAGACTTTTGCAAGGTCTGAACGAGAATTTCTTTCAAAAAAATACAATTGAAAACTAACAATAACGATGGTTTCTGTTTTCTGTCTAGGGACGCTCTCTCAAGGGCAGTCACTCAGAGGAGATACAGTCGCCAAACTCAATAGTAGAGAGAGAGACTCAGGAGGTACATGGCTTCTATTTCAAAGACGAGCATGGGCCTGGTAATTCTAAATATGCACTAAACTTCTGTGTGAATCACTTTGTCTCCAGGCTTGATTACAGGCTGGTGTTGCTCCTCAAGTTTTCTACCACCTCTTGTAGCCTCACAACACAGTCTCTGCTTTAATCTCTTTGCCATGTGATCATTCCTTGGGTATCTCATATACAAGTGATAAATTATCCTGTTGCTAAGTCATAAATGTGTTTGGTTAACAGATCAAGGTCCTTCCTGGAATAATGTAGAGCTCTTGTTCCACCTGCCGTGCTTGCTTCTGATGACTGCTGTATTGTTTTCCATAGTTTAGGCCTTCCACTTGAATGAGTATGATTCAACCAGATGCAACCAATATGTGCTAATACTTGCACCAAAATTACAAAAGCCTTTTCAGAAACTTGGTTCCTGGGTTAAGACAGTAAAATTGGAGGATGGCTTATCAGCATATTGTGTCTATATTTTCACTTTGATGGCTTCAGGATGGCCAGGAGGAACCGGGTTGCAGCCACGTACTACTGAGATTCATACTGATGAAATTGGACCAATGGGTCTCCTTGACTCGTTGACACTGATGGTGGCTCAGTCAAGTGATGGAAACCCTTATGGGCACAAGAGCATGTTAATGCCATCAACCTCACAACAGGCTCTAATAGAGCAGACTAATATGGTACAAGACCAGCAAGCTGACACCCTTGATCCAAGCGACTTGCCTGAATGCAATGATGAAAATCAATCAGGAATGTTTTTTGGTCTTATGGGAGCTTGATTTCTGACTTGTCTCACATTTTTACTGGTCCACTGGTCTTCTCTTCTCTGATCCTAACTGTCGCTTTTTTTTCCCTGCTCCTTTCCGGGGGGTTTGGGGCCTGGATCCAATCCTGGATCCACCCCCCATACACTCCCCTTCATAAAGTTTTCCATTTTATAAATGCCTATAAATCATGTTGCTCTGCACTAAATTATCTCCTTCATGACTTATCTCTGTGAAGGCTTCAGCATGTCCTTGCTCATTATCCTACATGGCCAAATTCTTGGCCATGTGTTCTGGGAAGAGGAAGAACATGAGATGCCCCGGATATTTCTATTTTCCTTCTGATTGTGATCATTGGGCCCTGGCAAGGGAGTGTTTTGTAAGTCAGTTTTTCTGGTTGTTTCATTTTGAGTTGTAGACTTGAAAGAGATGCAGTGATCACTTTGAGACCACATGTTAGCTCAATGACTATGCTTTGTAATTATTTTGGATCTGTTGGTGCACCCACAACTCTTATGTGAAAGTGCTTTGACTATAGTTCTGAACCCCAAATATGGTGGTGTCTGAAACTTATTGTCATCATTCATTGGTTTTGAAATTTCATTTTCCCTGATGATGACTAGCTGGCTATGCTAGTCTGGCTAACTAGCATGCTTTTGGAATTTCATTTTCCCTTGTGATGCACATGAACCACAGTTTAGGTGAATTGATTCATGCTTTCTTTAGTTCATGCTCTATGCTCAAATAAGATGTCAAGGAATTGGTGAGATCAGTCTGATCTGAGGTTGGACTTCAGATCTCTTTCTACTACATTCATCTTCCAGTTTATTATAACACTTTTAGGCCTAACACTGTAGCAGCCAGGTCCTTATGACTTCAACAAACTACATACCTATTTGAGCTTTCCATACAAGGTTATATTATGTACCATACATAGAGTACTCCGAGGTTTTCATTCTTTGTATTTGAAAGTGCCTCCCAGCATCAGAGATGCTATTGTCAATTGAAGGGACCTTCTGCCATTCAAATGCAGAACTTTTTGTATTGTATATTGTGGAAGCCTTGCTCCCAGAGGTCTCCCCTAATATTTGTGTCTGTACCCTACAGGCTATGCCCTTGAAGCTATCACCCTTGAATCAAGGTAGGCCCTGAAGGGCCAGGCTATCACCCTATACTTAACATCTCCAATCCAATTTTATCAAATAATTAGTTCTTTTTAAGTCTGAAATGGTTTGGTTTCAGAGTCTTACAATGTCAGAGATAACGGTTGGAGTAGCCACTCTACTAGCATTCTTGATGTAACCAAAGCCTAGGATGGGTGCAAACCCATTAGGGTTAGTGTAGGGTAAACGCGAAGGCCATGGGCTTTACCAAGTGTAAACACCTGCACCGATATATGTTTCCCCATGTGATATTCATGAGGTATTTTGGAAAGAAAAAAGAACAAAAGGGAGCATTTTACAAAATGAAACAGCCATGTAAGTGAGCAGAATGTTTTTTGAAATCAGCCTTACCTTAGCATGACTTGAAAGTTGATGCAATACCATCATACAAGCACAACTCATCTCCCTTGCTCACTCTCCTAGTATGAGCAGGATGTTTTTGCTCTGGGGTGGATGATGGAAGGATTGCCATAAAATTCATTGATGTCTGAATTTAGAATCTCTGATGCATTGTGCAAGATAAAAGCAATTGAAAAAAAGCAAGCTACAAAAAGTACTTAATGCCAAAAATAAATTTGTAATTCCATTGTGATTGAAGCATCAAGGACCAAGTAATATTGAAAATTGATTTTTATGCATGAATATACAACCAAATGAGGATTATTCCTATGGTCCATAATTCCTCTATCAAACTTATGTGTTGATATTGTTGAAGATAGGCTAGATAAACAACAGTAAGTTATCATAGGGGTTGCAACTAGTGTGAGGTGGGTATCAGTTTTGGTCTGAGGTGAAATCGGCAAAGACGCAAGACTCACCTCTTTTACCCAGGTTTTTCAATTTTTTGTTGATCCACCTTCACCCCTAGCATAGTACCATCTTCAATAATTATAACTGCAACTGACCGCAGCAAATGATACACAACGTTATTTAACAAAGAACCAAATCAAATATTCTATTCATACCTGAAAGGATGGGTATTCAGTTTAGGGCTCAGGAATTGAGAAATGCTTTAAAGTTTTGAGACTTGAGGAAGCTAGAGTTTGTACCCTTTTACCTTTGCGTTGAGTGCGGTTATTTAGAAGTGAACATTGTTGTCACATCAATGGAATAAAATCCTAGCAATTTAATGGTGTTGACAAAAACATGAGATCATTGGAGGCTATGGTGGTTGTAAATGGCATTGGAGTTGAAGAAGGTAAGGGTTTTAAAACTTGCATTTGTTTTGCATTTTAGTGTGAACTTGTTGAAATAATAAAACCCAAACTTTCTTTCAACTTTGTGAGTGTATTTTTTATTTTAACTAGTGGTAACCTGTGACGGTCGGACACAATCCGCCCGTGCCTGCAAGCCCGTGTTGCTGCTTTTGGCTCTCAGGACATTGGGTTTCAGGACCTCGGTATTCGGCTCTGAGGACCTGGGTTTCAGGACCTCCATAAACGGACACTGGGTTTCACTCTCAGGACCTGGGTTTCAGGACCTCGATAAACGGGCACTGGGTTTCACTCTCAGGACCTGGGTTTCAGGACGTCGAAAGCTCTCCATCCTACGGTCGTCTTATCTTTTTCCCGTCACTTTTCTCCCGCGTCCAGTTTTCCCGTCACTTTTCTCTGCGTCCAGTGGTCACAGACGGACAGACGCACCCAAGCGCAAAGCAAAAAACCAGAGGAAGGAGAGGCTCCGACCTCTCCTGTTTCCCGAAGAAAACCCGTTCGTCTATCCGTCCGTCCGTCCGTCCGACTGTCCGGGCCGGTTCCGCCATAGAAAATGCTAGCCGGTGGTCAGTTATAGGCCGGGCCGGTTCTGCCGTAGAAAACGCAAGCGGAACGCCCAGTCACCCACGGACGGACTTAGTGAATTTATATATAAGATTGTTGGCTTTGCGCACATTTCCCTCCTCTTTCAAACTCTTAAAGTTGTCTCAGGCTTTTAAACTCTCAATTAGCTTGTCAAAAGCTTCTATTCTCAAGCTTTCAAGGTTGTGTCTATGTGTGATTTATGTGTCAAGTGTGTACGTTCATATGCACTTTTGAAGAGCTTCATGATTTTTTCCTTTTCATAAGCTTTTAAGGTCATCGAAATTTTCCAAAATGTTTTGTTTGTTGGGCTTTTCAAAAGCTTCATCAATTGCCCTAATTATTGTGTCATGTTCATTCCTTCACTCACAATTGCCAAGAGCGTCACAATTGTCTAGTTTGTTGCATCACCATCATCATGATTTCTTCCTTCTCACAAGCTTTCAAGGTCATCAAAAATTTCTAGAATATTTTATTTGTCACGATTGTGGAAAGCTTCAATGAATGCCCCAATTATTGTGGTGTGTTCATTTTCACTCATGGTTACGAAGAGCTTCATCAACTACCAAATTTGTTACATCACACTCATACCTTTGCCCCAAGCTTGCCGAAAGCTTATAAAATGCTTTCTTTGTTATTGGTTCACCTCAATCATTCCCTCATAGCTTATATAGTACTTATGATTGGATTTTCCAACTAGTCTAGTTGATTTACACGATTATGATGTGCATGATGCATGATTTTAATCCCCCAAGAATGATTATAGGTTCTACTAATAGTAATAGTGTTGAAGGTGAAGTTGAAAAACATGTAACTAAAATCAAGTTGTTGAAGTGGATTTGACAAATATGAAAAAACAAGTTGTTGCATGAAAGCTTCATTATCACAACTCATCATATGGGTGTTTTTCCAAACAAAAAACTATCAACCTATTGATTTTACTCAAGTCCAAATAATGCAATGTATCATTTGTCACAATGAAATAGTAGGTCCTAAATTGTAGTCTTGCGCATTAAATGCTAAAAGGGGTTCATTACTTACTACAAATCCAATGGCATAATTGTCATGAAGAAACATATGAGTTGGAACAATCACCTTGCTAAAAAGGCATGTGGAAAAGGGCATAATCATGGTAAAGTATGCCAGTCAATGACACTTGTTACTTTTTTGGAAAGTATCCATAAAGTATGCCTTAATATATTGAATTCATGAATATTATTTCAATGATCAACAATTAGAAGTTCTTTAACTTCATTGCATAATATTGAAAAACCACATGTTTTAACATGCATTTAAGTACATTTTTTGAGATGCAACTACTGGAAAGTATGTGTCACAATTTTGCAAAATAAAGTTACAAATACATGAAAGTAAAACATCAATTATAATTATTGTACTTTCAAGTTGATAAAACCTTAGTGTATATGGATATTGTTTCAACTTTTCATATTATGGTCATAATCTATCAAAGTTTTAATGTAAAAGTATTTTGGGAAAATTTAAACAACTAGCCAATTTAGAACATACTTTTCACCCACTTTTCTTATATAAATATTCTTCAAACTTTATGTTGAAATTACAATAAACCCAATGAAGTGTTCTCTGATTTCAAAATGCAATTTAAATAGGTTTTTAATATTTTTCTAAATGTGAATGTCAAAAAAAGGTCTTGTTTTTTAAATTAACTTTTTTTAGGACTATTTTTTTGCATACTTTATCATGCTTGGACCTAAAAGTAAATAGGTGCCTTAAATCTTAGTTTGAACATGAGCTAACCACTAAGCATTCACATGTTACCTTTAGTGCAATTTCTAGATATTTCTCTTCTATTCACCAATTTTTAAAAAAACCATGAAACACAAATTGTTTTCTTGAAAGATGCAATGTTAATGTGATAAAGTTGGGATTGCCAATGGAATCAATTGTATCCATTTGGTTGCATCAAATATTTACATGTTATGTTCAAGGGTTGTTTTCCCATCCAAGAAAATATTTGTGAAGGAGATTATGCCTACTATAGTGGAAAAGCCATTGGTCACATATGCAAAACCTACATTCAGCACATGTTTGTTTGCCACGTGTACTTTTGACATACTATGGGTGTTTGTAGGAGTGCATAACATGTTTGCTCATGTGGTTGTTGATTTCCTATCCAACAACAAGGAACCTAAACATGTGATAGTTGGTTTGTTTGAGCCTATTAAAACTTGTGAAATAGTCATGGCTTCAAAACCATGCTTGTATTCCTTGACCAAAAAAATTATTGTGTATGTCAAAGGCAAGGAGTCTAATTTGCAATCTTGTGGAATTTTTTCCAATTTTATGGTTTCATGTAAAAGCTTAGAGATGCCTTATTCAAGGTATGCAATATGCTTATTTTAAAAACATGTATTTTGGGGACTAACTTACACATTTGTAAAGGGTGTGCAAGCGGACATTCAAACATGTATTATTTGGTTGAAAAAATCCAACAGATGTTAAATAGGCACACATAAATTCTAGAAAGGGCACCCATGAAAACAAGGTGTGTGATTTGTTCATTTTCATCTTACGATTTTAACTTTGATCAATTTTTTGCATTGGTTTTCTATTTCTTGCATGTATCAACAAATTTGTTTTCAGCTACATTTCCATCAATTGTAATGTACAAGTTTCCAACAACTACTATGTTGGCAACACAAATTTTGGACATCCTAATTGGCCAAATTGAAATAGAAAGGAAGTTTTCTATTGTTGGAATCTTGATTGCACTTTGCAACTGTTATTTTCAAACAAAAAATCTTGACAAGCTAATTTTTGTTAGCAAAAATTGGCCATCAAATCCACATGTTCGGTGCCCCCCAAAAAATTATTTTGCATCTACATGTGAGGTAGTGTCAAATATAATTGAAGAGTTAGATGTTGAGTTTGAACATAAAGTGGAGTGTAAATTTTTTCCAAAGGCTTAAGGTGATTGTAGTATGTGGTAATGTGATGCATTTGATCAATGTTGTGTTTTTCTTTTGTTTTACAAGTGTTTCAAATTTGTAGCTCATGGTTGCTAATGTGAAGTTAAAGATATGATGTTGGTTTTGGTCATATGGATGACTTTGATGGATAATCATCATGTAATTGCATCTAGAATTAGGGATTGTTGTTGTTTTCTTGTAAATTATGATAAATGTAATTTTGTCACTAACCTTGGAAATTTGAAGACATGATGAAATGCTCTATATGTTAGGATTTTAGGGAAAGAAAACTCTTCCATGCAATGATTCCAAGTTGACCCAAGATTTTTTGTGATTTTAATTACAAAATTATCTTAGTTATAATTACATATTATCATATTTTCCATGTTTTGGAATGAATTTTTATGTTACCAGAAATTATATACCCAAATGCATAGTTTGAACCTTTGGTGTCACTTGGTTATTATCTTTGGCCAAGCCTCTTCATTAGTCCAAAAATGGAGTGTAATTCACTAACCTAAATCACTACGGGACCTTAAAAATGAAATAGATTTGCATCATTTTAGTCACTTCACCTTGCTTAAGGTTTATATGTCACTATAGGGTCACTATGTAATCATCATATTTCATTACTAATTGACATAATACACTACTAATTGAAGTAATTCAATTTTTTTTTAATGTTGTTATTTTAAATATTTTAGGATATTGTACCTTAAAATATATCTTGTTTTTTTTTACCATAACTTTTTTTTTTAGTTTATTATTATTATTCTACATTATTCCTCTCGTAACGTTATTATCAATTATTATAGGTTATACCCTAAAATAACTAAAAATAGACTAGGGTGGAATAATCTAAAATATTGGAGAATATTTTATTTAATAAAATGGGTGAAAGCACAATAAAATGTATAATTAAAAGTTAGTTTATTTGTTATGTGAACAAAAAAGTAGGATCAAAACCCATCACAAAATTATTATACATTCAATCTTTTTAATTGGATGATAAATAACAAGATATTTCGTCATTATTATGCATTAATTTTTTAATTTTGTATTGTAAAATTAAGTTTTAAATAGACTTTTCTAAATTCAAGTGGTTTTTAGAACCTAATCGTTGCAATATAACATTTGATTCAAATATGTGTCAAGTATACCAAAAAGAAAATAGAATTTTTTTTTGGTGAGGTCCTTGAATATAAAATGATCTTTATGCCATAACTTCATACATGTATATTTCATTAAATTTTCTGTTAAGAAAAGTAGTTTGAACACCATATTGACTAGTCAATTTCAAACCTATTTATTCCCTATTTTATTATTCCAATTTTTTTGGAATTTTGTAGTTGATTTACAATAAACCAATTGAAAGTTCAATAGTTTCAAAATGAAATTTAAGTAAAATTTGAATATATTTTCTTATGTTTCGTGAAAATTTGCTTCTTTTTGAACTTGATATTTTTTTGACAACTTTTTCTATATACTTTAACATATTTTCGCCCAAATAATTTAGAATATATTAAAGTGGAAAACCTAAAATACCTTATTAGCTAAGTACCCTAAAATAAACAGCTAAAAACCTAGGTGTTTAAATAAATTAATGAATTGATTATTAGTGAATTTGATTAGATATTAATGAATTAACTATTAGTGAATTTGACTAATTATTAATTAGTTCACGTATATGTAGTCATCGACCCTTTAGGGTGTTGACCATTTTCCCCATGATAAATTTGTCCAAATTCACTCAAAATTTAATGAAATACAAAGTGAATTGCAAAACATATTGGTGTAATGTTTGAACACATTTGAATTTTGACCAATCACAATGGACATCAATTAATGAACATAATTTTGTGCCTTCAATTTTGTGATGCATTTTTTGTTCACTTATCCCCCCATTGGTTTGATGTTTCAATTAAGGGTGAGTGTGAGGCAATGATAACCTTAGATGTGCATCCTAAATGGATAATGATGCATGTAAATGTTGTAAACATTTTCAACATAATTATTCACATGGTTATTTTCTCAATATTATAATATAATATGTGGCCAAGTTCATTTTTTTTTCCATTAAATTTTGTAGAATGAACTCGAATAAATTTACCATGGTGATAGTGGCCAACTCTTTAGCCAACAAGGACCGGTTGTTATAAACATAATGAAATCATTAATGTTTAATTTAGTAAATTAGCCTTTTAGTTCCTAGACTAGGCTAGGCAACCTAACCTACCAACCTAGCTAAAAAAATGGGCCCTTAGTGGCCTAACCTAAACACCTAAGCTACCTAACTCATACTAGGTTGCAAAAATTAGTTTTTGATCTTTTCACCTTCACTTTGAAGCATAAATTCCTTACTATTACATGAACGTTTTTATTTGTCATCACATTTTAATAAACATTTTTTCTATTCTACTTAAGTAACTTGTTCAACCTACCCTAGCCTAAATAAACCTACATAAATTAAATTAGTCTAAGACCTACTATGCTTATATAAGGTTGACATAGGTTTATCAAAGGGCCTACCTAGAAATTATCTAGTGTTTCCTAGGCTACTTATGGCTACTTATAAGGTCTATAAATGGTTATTAAGGGACTTACATAAATGTTATTTAAATGGCCTACCTAAGGGCTATGTAGGATTACCTATGGACTAAGAGCTTTGTGTATAAAGGAACCAAATAGTTTAATTTATCCCTTTAGTTTTTGTTCTTTATGCCATACAACTCCCTTCTTCTTTAATCATCACTCCTTTTAAAGAACCTAACTATGATCCATTCTTCAAGTGGCTGATGTTAAAACAATTTGCCAAAAAAACCTCAAGTTTTGCCCTTGCCCATTTTTGATGTTGGCTCTCACCTTGAATACATCAAGGTCTCATTGGGTTGGAACTACTCATTTGAAACCCTTTCATTTATTTATTTTTTGATATCCTATTAATATATTAAAAATAAAAAGGTCAAGGTGTTAGGTGTTAATAGTAGTAAATTAGTGGTAGGTAGTAGGAGGGGTTTTTTTTTTTTTTTTTTTTTTTTTAAATTAAGATTTTAGGTTCTAGACATTGCAAAGGGAGAACCACCCCTAACCCCTAACCTTTTTTCTTTCCTCATTCTTCTTATAAATAAGGAAAATGTTTAGTGTGCTATTAAGCTTAGAATTATTTTTTTGCTTTGTTTAATTAATGTTCATTGTTTGGATTTTGCTTACATTCCTTTTTTGTTGCATTGTTGCATTACCTATTTATTGTGTTCTATTGGTGCTCCTCAACACCCCATTGTTATGTTATGTTGTTGTTCATCGATGTTTTTTTTTGTGTTATGTTAGTGTTCATCGTGCTTTATTGTTAGTCATTATGCTTTATTGTTATTCATCGACGTTCCTTTTCTATGTCTTGTTGTTGCTTGTCGTGCTCTATTGTTGTTCATTGACACCCTTTCTATTTTCTATTGGTATTCATTAGCATTCTTCTACTATGCTCTATTGGCGCTTGTCAACGCCCTTCACAAGAAGAAATCTTGTTTTTTTTCACTATCCAAATTCAATAGGTTTTTAATCAAAAAGGACAAAATTAACTAATATGCAACTTGTATGGTTTTGATAAAAAAAGATTGTTGATTAGGACATTTTTAATGAAATGTCTTATATTCATTTTGAATAGTCGCATGTTGCATTAGATATATTTTAAATTTAAAATTATGACATGGATATACAAGGTCCCAAGTTAATATGATGTGGAATAACACACCACATCATATATATATATATATATATATATATATATATATATATTTTTTTTTTTTTTTTTTTT
>Ga0209611_10002231_pt1 | contig 33939 bp, 28 predicted proteins | sample S1TSphgellanicum_3_FD_187693 | JGI IMG/M metagenome (GOLD analysis project Ga0209611, IMG submission 187693) | Host-associated microbial communities from peat moss isolated from Minnesota, USA - S1T2_Fc - Sphagnum magellanicum MG (SPAdes) (version 2) | ecosystem: Host-associated > Plants > Peat...
TAATGCGAGGGCATTTTCGATATCTAAGTTTCAAGACCTTTTCAATGACACCAAGAACGCCCCAATGCGAGGTGTTTTGCCCCTTGCTGTCGAGCTCTGAACATTCGGGAGTCCCGGAAGACTCCCAACCTCCAACTTTTCCAAGTGTTAGGCTTCACCCCCACACTTGGCCAAAGTGGGGTTGCGATAGAAACAATGACATTTATTAATCTTATAATAGTTAGTGCAAATGAAGTGACCATGGATGACAATAGATAGTGAATTTCCATTCAATGGTATGTAATGCAATCTTGAAAGAGAATCCCATTTTTTTTGTGTGTGGACAAAATGGATGTCCAAGGTACCTTTAACAATGTGTATGCACTATTGTTAAAGACTTTATTTGATTATGGGTGTTTGGAGCTTAATGATCTTGTAAGGAAACTCATATATATGGGCTTGGACGAGGGATGTGTATTTTAGAACCATTGAAGTGGTGTTACTTGTCAAATGAAGGAGAAAGCTACAAAAAATTCGTTGGGTGTTCACTATTGTGCTTAATGCACCAATTTGGCAAGCATAATTTTGTCAAAGTTGGAGTTGGTGGATCAATTGGAGATACTTTTGCAATCCTTTTATGGGTAGTTTGCCCATTCTTCAAAGAAGGTATTGGAATTCAAAAGCTTGTTGAGACTATGGTAATGACATGTAACAAGCTTTTGCAAAATGTGAAAACTAAGTGGATCAATATGCTTAGCCATACCAAGAGGGTTTATGTAGATCATTCTTTGGTTGTCAAGATGCATGTAGATATTACTAAGCCTAGCTTTGCATTTGAAAACTTGGTTTTATTACATAACTTGGATTTGATTAGCAAAAAAATTTCCATCATGCCTTGAAATATGGTGACATGTATACTTAATGTTCCATGCAAAGTTGGTGAAGGGGTTTGAGCCCTTACTATGCTTGATTCACACATCTTGCACTTGTAAGCAAGTCTTTAAAAATTCACCATGGCACACAACTTTGAGTTAGAATATTTAAGAATGCAAAATTAAACTTAATCACAAGAATGAGGCAAAAAACAATTAACCAATGAAAATCCTCAAGTATAAGCTATCAAGTACATTAAGTTGCTTGAATAACATTTGTTTAGGTGTTTGGTAATGTGGAGGATGAGAGGTGCTTTAGCACACAATTTCATTTATGAAAATCAAATTCTAAAATAGGTTGAGAACTCATTTTAGATCTTTGCATTCAATTTTACGACCAATTTTTTTTCTCCCTCCATATTTTCCCATATGAACATGCAATCAAAGCTTGGAAAGAGTCCAAGATGTAGTATGTAGTGGATTGATAGCTAGTTTTTATGAACATAGTTGAAAGTTTTATTGCATTAAGCATAATCCATCAAGGAACACATGTGCATATGTATTTGGTCAATATATATATATATATAGATATCTTAATTTATATGGAATACATGCACTTTGGTTGTGTTGTTTGAACTTTGGGAGTGGTTTGGAAGATCTCAAATCTCAGTGTGCCAAACCAAGCAAAACAAACTAGTAGTGTTGGGTGGTTCTTGGTTTTTATGAACAACAGAAGGTTTTGGTTTTTAAATTATTTTTAGAATGAATTCAATTTCAATTCCAAAAAATAAAATGGAACCTTGGGTCTGGTTCTACTCTGCTTGTTGAAGAAAAAAATTCATGTTTTGATTTTGGTTTTGATTCTGGAAATTAGACCCAAGATTGGTTCTGATTTCAATTATGGAATCAGACCCAATTTGGTTCTGAGTAACCTGGTTTGAATTCAACAAGTAACTATCAATTAACCCCAGGTGCAAACCATTTTTCCCTCAAGAATTCAGGTTTTGATTTCGGTTCTACAATTAGACCTGCTTTAAAACCTGGTTTTGATTCCAAAAATCAGACTCAGTTCAAGTTTTGGTTTTAGGTCATCGGAACCAAAGCCGAAAGCAACCATTCTAACCAGCCAAACCATGTAACCTGCCCAACACTACAAATTGCCTTCCACCTAAAAAGACCTACAAAAAAATTGCTAGTGTATTTGATGAGTCAGTTATAAGCAAAAAAAAACAAATTCCTCCACCCAAGTGGAGAAACATTTCATTTTGAGGAAGTTTTTCCATTTTGGAAAGTTTCTACACCAGTAAAGCACAAGGGTGAGGGCAGTATTGAAATCAAGCTCGGCCTCTCACATTACCACCTTGTGCAAACCCTAATTTCAATAATGCCCTTCCCCCTTGTGCTTTATCCTACAATTGATAGAGATCCCCCTTGTGACTTACTTTCTAGATGGGTTTTCCTCAAAGAGAAAAACCCCCCAAGATCAGATCCTGTTGGCCTTGCCTACAAAGGCAAGGATATTGTGTTTAGATTCATTATAGAGAAGTATAGTAGCTTAAGGGATTTTTATAGGCCCCTAGGTAAATAATAAATAATAGATCTCTTTTTATACCAGGATTTTTGAAAGATGATATTTTGGCTTGTATTTAAACTTGAGATTACTTATAGAGTTATGATATCTTGAAGGATTTTGGTTTCTTTTAGAGGATTTTTTTTTAAGGTTATATTTTTGCAATGGTGAAATATTTTGAATTTCCATAATTCTTCTTTTGCCTTAATATGTACTATTAAATGTAAATGGCAAGGCCATAGTGTGACGACACACCCCTTGTTTTTTTTCATAACAAACTCACTTTTTTGGGTCCCAGTTTTGGCTCACGTGAACATATTTTTGAACTAGGGCAGACTACTCATTGACTTCAAAAAGGTACATATATATATATATGTTTTTCCACCCTTTTCAGGATTTTTTTTCGGGCAGACCGTCTGCCTGCTGTGGGCACCTGGAGTTAAAGATCATTTTATGCGTGAGTCGCATTTCTCGACCACGACTGTCGTCGTCTTTCGTCGTCGTCGTCGTCGTCGTTTTGGGCCGCGTACTGTGGTTTGTTTCCCGGTGTCGAAGAAGAAGAAGAAACAGCAGCAGTGCACTCTTCGTCGCTTGCTACTCACGCTTGTTTTTATATTTTGTAGTTGGGTTAGATTTGTTAACAAAGAACTTCACCGGTCCAAAACATGGTGCCTGGATTCTTTCATGTGTCCTTAGATTTTGTTTTGTGATCTTTCTTTCTTTCTTTCTTTCTCTCTCTCTCTCTCTCTCTCTCTCTCTCTGTGGGGTTTTTTGGGTTTTCATTTTTCTTTGGGTGCCTGGTGGAGGGAGGGAGGGAGGGAGGAAAGAAGGGAAGGGGAGGGTTTGGGTGGGTTTTTTCTTTGTGTTTTATTGCTTCTGCTGCTGGTTATAATAAGGGGGCACAAGAGAGTAGGGAATCTCGAGAGGTTTGTGTTGTCGCGGGAGAGAGAGAGAGAGTGAGAGATCTTAACACGGGTGGGTGATGATGGCACCTTCTTTCTTGCTCCAGCGTTGTGCATCGTCCGCTCTGGTGCCCGCTCTTCCTGCCACCACAAGCCGATACAAGGGAAGAGATGAAGGCCTGACCTCAAAGTAATTCCTGGCTCTTTCTACAGTTTTTCTTTGTCTTTTTTTTTTTGTTGAATTTTTTTTCTAAGTCTCGTCTTGGAGGCCAGTGAATGAATCCCCGTACGCTCCTGCCCTGCGGGAAGAAGATCGTGATCCCTTGTGTGCATGAATTTTCGTTTTAGTTGTTTTGTTTTCTCGGGATGGTTTGACGAACAACTGTTTTCTCTTTCCACTGTGTGTATGAGTACAGTGGAAGACGGTCTTCAAGCAAGGGTTCGTTGTCGCCCAGTGCGCTTGGCCGTGGGATTTATGCTGCTCCTGGATTGGCAATGTGCCAGGGGGACGCTGAAATCACGGCTTTGCAAGGTTTGTGTTTTATTGCTCTTTTCCCAGTTTGTTTGAAAACTGCAGAAATGACAACCCTAGGTTGGTTGTTGTAAGGTAGCGGAAGTTCTTGGCATGAAACAAAAGCTTAATATCTGGACCAAAAAAATTTCTAGGGATTACTCCCTCTTGGTTCCCTGGGGTTATGATTCAAACAAGCACATGCTACATTTTGCAATGTATTTTTGGAATGCCAATTGGGAAAGAAACTTCCACCTTATGAAGATTCTTATATCTAGAAATCTTTGTGTATAGCAAAAGAGTAAAAATCCACCATGACAGATTTGTCAGGAGTGAGATTGAAATGTCTGGATTAGTTGGATTCCACTGACACCAAGGAGGAGCTTCTCAAGGTGTAGCCAACAATACCCATCCCTCACTTCTCTATAGCTGGAAGGATTGACCTAATGTGTCATGTTAGGCAATTAAGTAGCATGTAAGGTTTTGTGAGGGATTCAAAAATGTCCGTCCTGGCTGAGGATTTGAAGCATGCAGGTCAATCCTTGAGGATGTTGTCTGCCTATTGCAAGATTGATGATGCAAAACAGACCAAAAAAATGGACCTGCTACTGCTATGCACAGCCATAATTTCTTCCTTGGCCAACAGAGTACTGGTGGGCAATGTGTCGAGTCTTGGAGGTGAATCTTCCAGGTTCATTCCTAGCAGAGATCCGAGTATGTAGCATGATGGTCAGAACCCATCAAGCAATTATTGTGGAAGGGGGGGCTGCATGGCCTCTCATCACTGCTATTCCTGAGGAAGGTGACGGTCTGACACTTTTGTGAGTGACTCTCATAAGGTTATGACTGCACTTGGTGTGATCTACCTTCAACTTCTCTTCTGTGGTTGCATAGATATTTGGTTGACAACTGAGGAATGGATTTTGATGCAGCTTCTGCAACTCACAGAGCATGCAGTACGAGCATCTCGCTCACACTCCATTGGTCTTCACTGCCTCAAAACACAAATAATTTGAGGCAGCCGCATGCTGAGTATCAGGATGTGAAACTGTCATTGCCAACCCGGCTGCCTTCATCCTTTTTGAAACGATCACCTGTTCCACGACAAAAGATGCACTCCAGTGTTTCATCTTCTGAGGTTTTACCACAAGTGTCTCTGGACATTTCAATGGATGAAAGGACTGCAGGGGATAGGCCAGAAAAGGCACAATCTCCATTGTTGACAAATGTGGCTTCCTCAAATAAACCCAAGGATGGAGAGAGAGTAGGAGTTCTTCTTTTAAACTTGGGGGGACCAGAGTCACTTGAGGATGTGCAGCCTTTTCTGTTCAACCTCTTTGCTGATCCAGTAAGCCTGAGCCTTCTTCTGCTTGTTCTGTATTTGGATCTGATACTGTGTTCTAAGGATTTGCTCCACCCACTAATCATAAGTGTATTCTGGTGCATTTAGTTCTTGGAGAAAGAGATAGAGAAGATATTGGCTCACTTTATTTTGCATGCATGATGAAGTAAGGTTTATGTGGACTTGTGCAGTTGTGCACAGCACATTTTTGTGCAATAAGGAAGGCATATTATCTTACCCTGAATCTCATTGTTGAAATCAGGACATCATTCGGCTGCCTCGGTTGTTTAGATTCCTGCAACGTCCACTTGCACAGTTTATATCAACTTTAAGGGCTCCAAAAAGTGCAGAAGGGTATGCTGCTATTGGTGGAGGCTCCCCTTTACGTCAGATGACAGCTGAGCAAGTATATGAATGGCCCCTTATTTCTTTCTACCCTTCTTCTTGAAGCTGCTGTGTTTCATCTGTTATTGACCAATTCCCCATATCTTTTGCCCCAACCTGTACTGGTCACTGAATCCTTGTCTTTTGGAAGTCCAGGAACAGAGAAGATTTAGGGTGCTGTGAGTTGAGTTTTGATAAGTCAATGTGGATGCAGAAATTCTATGTGTGAAGTAGTACCTGTGTTGTATTCCCACGTTTGCTGACAGGGTGCATTTTCAGACATGATCAAGTTTGACAATTGTTTTTGGTTGATGTACTTCTCAATTGTCCCCTGTCTGTTTGAGATGTCTGACATCGTTTTTGGTTTGTATGTCGGGATGTGGTATTTTCATTGTAGGCTGATGCTCTTAGCCTTGCACTAAAGGGCAAGAACTTACCAGCCAAAGTTTATGTGGGGATGCGATACTGGCACCCTTTTACTGAAGAGGCTATATCTCAGGTACATTTTTCAGTAGCATCTGCACTTTCTGCAAGTCTGAACATTGAAATGTTGGTTGCCTTGACGTGTTCATTGAAGCTTCCTCCATGTTCTTGACAAAGATCTGGGTCATGAAAGTTTGAAGTAACATAAATACATGTCTTGTTTACTGTCATCAATATTGTGGACCTATTCAAAGATGATGCTGCATGCATGGGTGGGTGTGCAGATTAAGAGTGATGGGATTACAAGACTCGTGGTGCTTCCCCTGTACCCCCAGTTCTCAATCTCTACAAGTGGCTCTAGTCTCCGACTTTTAGAAAACATCTTCAGGTATTTCATATAGGCCGGAAGGACTTAGTATCTTTACTAACGTTCTTGGCCATGTATTGGACGTCCATTTGTTTTCTCATCAAATCTGTTTCTCAATGAACTGTTAGGTTACATTGTTTGAGCAAATGGGTTATGATCTATGAATGAGGGAAGAGCTTGAACTTGTGGGTGGCAGGGAAGATGAGTATCTAGTGAACATGCAGCATACAGTAATTCCATCATGGTATCAACGTGAAGGCTATGTTCAGGCCATGGCTAATCTCATTGAGAAGGAAGTTTACAAGTTTGAGAACCCTGAAGAGGTGTGTTTTGACATAGCTTTGTATTTCATCCTAGACTCCTTCCTTTGGTTTGGTTCGTTCCAGGTTAGTTCTTTGTGATGTAACTATGAGTTTGTTTTGCTATGAGATTTCAGGTGCAACTCTTGATTCCATTGTTAAAGAGAAGAATGTTTAAGGTTTTACGGGTCCAAGGAGGGCTTGTGCAGGAGAAGAACTGCAATTAATTGCAACATAGATGTAAATTTTTTGGAATGAGTTGTATTTGTGCAGGTACACATCTTCTTCAGTGCTCATGGTGTGCCAGTGACTTATGTGGAGGATGCTGGGGACCCCTACAAGGCTGAAATGGAGGAATGTGTAGAGCTCATAATGAATGCTGTCAAGGACCGTGGCATTAATTGTCAACATACACTAGCTTATCAGGTTCCAGTCCTGCCTTGGAGTTCATTCTGATATACTCTTTGAAGCAGCTGATGGGGTGGTGAATCAAGGCAGCCTATCTGATTGCTAGAAGAAACTCTTGGGAGACTTTGATGAGAATCTTGAAGCTGGAATGTCAGAGTTGCTTCTGTGGGACACTTAACAAATAGTGTCACTATAGAAGTCAACTAGTTGTAGAGATGTGAAGTTTTTCCAAATTTGTTGAGTCAATATGCTGAATGCCAGTAAGTTTGTTTCATATCAGCAGATAATGTACCTAAAAGGCTACTGTCTTTTTGCATCTGAAATGTGAGGTGATTTCTGCTTGCTGCAGAGTCGTGTGGGACCAGTTGAGTGGTTGAAACCTTACACTGATGTCACCATTCGAGAGCTTGGCAAATGTGGTATCAAAAACCTCTTAGCTGTACCTGTTAGGTTTGTCTCATTTCTCCTGCTCTCTATGTCCTTTCTTGATTTCATGAGCCTAAGGTATGGACTGTTTGTTTTCTAATGCTGTTGATGTGTCCTCCTCTTAAAAGTAGCATGAAAGTGTTTATTTTGTAATCTGAAGAAATGTTTTGGAGGATTCAGTTCTGGGAGGGTATGTAAATATCACAGTCACTGAGTTTTGAGAAACAGTTCAAATTCTTTCATGTCCTTCCTCAGTCTGCTTACATATTGTGGCTTCACAGCTTTGTGAGTGAACACATTGAAACCTTGGAGGAGATCGACATGGAGTATAGACAGCTTGCGCTGGAATCTGGAATCAAGAATTGGGGTCGAGTCCCTGCTTTGGGATGTGAACCTACCTTTATTGCTGACTTGGCAGATGCTGTCATTGAGGCTCTACCATATGTTGGAGCTATGGCAGTATCCAATCTTGAAGCCAGACAGGTCTGTCCATCTGAACTGAATGGATCTGAGTTTTCTTTCCTGTGTACTTTGGGTCAAGAGTTCTTCAACAGAGAGATAGGAAGGTTCATTCATTCCTCAAAAATGCACCAAATATTGCACAGGAGCTGTGATCATAGCTGTCTCCCGATGTTTGTTAATCCCCATCATTGTCATGTTATTTCTGCCAATTTGGATGTCCTCTCAATTCCTAGTTTGATTGAACTCTTTTCTAGAGGTACTAAGTATACAAGGGCTATTCTTTCTCTCCTGTTTATACAAGGAGCTATTGAGAAATGTCTCAAGAAGTTTGCCGATAAACAGGAAGAAGAGGCACAAAGAACTTTGAGTGAATGGAAGTCAAATGCGCTGTTTTTGCCCAGAGGAGGACCTGTTATCTCCCCATGTTTCATTCCTCTTCTCAATCTTCTTCTTCTGTTCCCTCAGTTGATGTAGATCCTGAAAGATTTCAACATTCTTTTGTTATTACCTTGGATAAGTGTAGTAATAATTGTATTTGGTCTCGAAAAGCACTATGTTTCTTCAGTTTTCTTTTTAACCTGGTTTGATAATCAAATCTAGCAGAGTCAGAGATCCTCAAATTTCATCATTCTTGTAACAAGGCCGATAGTTTCACGGGTGAAAAGTGTGGCCAATATCTTCCTTTCCTTTGTGTCATTTGGAAGTTCTATAGAACCGGCCACAGTGAACCAGTACCTGCCAGTGCACCATCCACTGGATGCCCGTCATAACTCAGTTGTGGATGAACCTCAGGTGAGTTAATATTTGGTTTCACCTTGGTAACCAATTCTGTAGGAAATAGGTCTCATATATAAGTAGATAGGTAGGAAAATAGGTAACCACTAGGTAAGTAGATGGTTTATACATAGGTAAGGGCTGTTTTTACTACCTACCTACTAACAACACACTTGTGGGTTGTTAGTGGGTAGGTAGAAAAAAAAAGCAACTGAGCTAACCATCATGGTTAGCTAGGGAACTGGAACCCAACAGAAAACCGTTTCCTGACCACTTACCATTCATCCTTCATGGTGCGGTAGTGGGTGCTGGTTCACTGTGGCCCATAGAACCCACATAAATTAAGATTTATTCGTGCAGCCAGTTCGACTTCTTTCACCAATAATTCAAAGTGGCTCTGTTCTCTCTACAAAGCTATACTATGTGTAGTCAATCATCTTTGCGTGTTAAAGTTTGGCAAGGCTCAAGTTCCTTCTGTTAGAAGTTACATTCCACAGGAGCAGTGGATCTCCACCGGTAAATTTTTTTGAGAGTGGAAGCTGATAAAACTCCTTTGCTTTTGTCACAGTCATTCAATTTTTCATTTCTTATACTAAGATCAACCTGGTAGATCAAAAAGCTTATATGAAAGTTCTGATTAATGGAGTGTTTTGGTCATATGTTTTAACTTCTTGCTGGTTCAAAGAACAGCTTTTTATTTCAGGTATTTGTGGCTTTGGATGAAACAAGAGATCATCTCTTTTTAGTCTCTTCATAGTTTCAAGGTTGTGGAAGCTTCAGAATCAATCTCATGGTCTGAGTTTTTGACAGATAATCTGTTCCTTTCTTTCGGTCATTGTGCTTATAAACAAATCTATTGATATCTCGATGGGTACTAAGCGTGCAGTCTATTTAACAAATCTCTACCTCTTTTCATATATGAGTTTGATTTTTTGAAGTGTCTTTTGAGATGCAACATGTACCCTGTTTTGCTCCAGAGGTTATCTGTAGTTCATAGGTGATCTTTTTGTCCTGGATTTTCCGAACTTCAAGAGTACCAAAACAAAGACTTTTTGGTGGCAGCATATGTCCTAAAATGGCCTGTGACTTAAATTGTACTTCTAATGGTTTCTCTTGTAATATTGTGGATTTGGTCATAAACCAAAGTCCTAGAGGTGTTTTGTGTGATATCTTTCATAAACACAATCAACCACCAGAGTATGCAGGTATTGACATGATCTGTATGCCTCATGTTCATGTTCTTTCCAGTATTTTTATTACTGCAAAGTTTGGCCTCACATTTGTTCCAATATCTCTACTACTGCTTAGTTGGGCATTATCAATAACCGGTTCTACAGATTCTGGAGGCTTTTTTAGTTGTAAAGCTCTCTTTGTTTGTCAGGTGGTCAGTCTTATTCTCCTTCTGAAGAATGGAGACTACCCTCTAAAGATTCTTCCAAAGAGGACCAGAGGTTTGTTCAATACAACAGAATTTTTCAGAGTTTTCAGAATGATTTTGTAGATTTCTTGTAATCCCACTTGGTCTTTGTTCATCCTCTTCCTTTTGTCTTGTCTATTTTAGTCTGTTCTTCCTCATGTGCCTCACTGTTTTGTTTTTTGTTTTCACCCTGTGTGTTTCGCTGTTTTTGGTGTTAGGGTGCTAGCCAGTATCATGGCTAAGTCTTCCTGTTGCAACACTTTGTTGCTTCCAGACTTGTGACAAAAAACTCATGCAGGCTAGTGGTTGCTTTGGCCTATAACCACTATAGAGGGCTGATGAAGTCAGTAGGTAAGTTGTGATACAAAAGTCATTATCATATACAGTACTGGTGATGGGCACTGAAAAAGTGAGAGACTGTCACTGCTGTTCATACTGCTCGTTCTAGAGTTCATTTTGAACTATAAATTCTTCCTTTTTGTGTATTTCTTCTTTCTAGTTCTTCAGTCCTTATCTGCAGCATTCTGAAACTTAGGGAGCTGATGAAGTCCATGGGGAAATTGTGGGGATAAGTTGCTATTGTACATGTTACTGTTGATGGTCCCTGAATGAGGGAGAGACTGTTACTGTTGTTCATACTACACATCTGTGTATTTTCTTGTCTTTTTGTTCTTGGCTTGTCCCTTTTGTGTTGTTGTTTTTTTTCCAGTTCTGTAAGCCCCTATCTGGAAGTCTTTCTTTGAGTTAAAAGGAGGAGTTTTAAACTTGCGTTGGCTGTCTTAATCATAAGTATGGAGATTTCTCAATGCTCATGAGAGTAATTTTCTGAAACTAAAAAGAAAAGGTTTTTTGCGTGGTTCTAATTACCTTTAATTGTGAGTATGGAGATTTCTTGATGCTCATGAGTTATGTATTTCTGGGAATTCCAGCTATGCAGTTGTCCGTTATAGAGTATCTCTTTATGGAAACTCTGACACAATGCATACAAAAGCTGTTAGACTAGTCAGGCCCTGGATGGGGATTACTGTACGGTTTTTCTTTGTTCTCAGAAAATGTTTCTAAGGGAATAGACAACCATAGCAGCAGTATGCTGGTTTGCTAGTTGTTATGTTGCATAATTTTAATACCTTGGATCTGCTTGAGTTCTTTGTCACTGCTACAAGGACTGGAGATTTGGTGTGCTGAGGATTGACCTTCTGTGTTTTACAGTCTCTTGTTCCTCTGGGCAGCGTAGAGGAACTGCTGGCTACTTACGATGCACTGCGCCGGGAACTACCAGCTCCAGTATCCTTGTGGGAGTGGGGGTGGACAAAAAGTGCAGAGACTTGGAATGGACGGGCAGCAATGGTGGCAGTTCTGCTATTGCTTGTTTTGGAGGTGACTACAGGACAAGGTGTTTTGCATCAATGGGGAATTTTGCCACCAATTAACTGAAGAGGAGACATTAACATGTCATGTTTTTGTAGGTCATTTTGGTGGTCTATGCATAGAACATGGTACTAGACCTGCACACTTTTGGTACCTGCTTTGGTACATGCCCTGCCTAGAAGACAACGGCTGTGCATGCCAAGAACAAATTTCCTGCTGACAGTGGAAAACCTTCTGGAGGTCTGTTGGAGGGTGAGATAGTGGCTGTTCATTTCTTCTAACATTTCCTAACTGGTGAAGTCTTTTGTAGATTCTCCCTTCTTAGACTCTTTCATCCCCATACATAGAACCTCAAAACATTTTTATGGTCCTATCATCAAAGGTGACTAAAGAAAGTCCTGAGGCAAAGTTGGATTTCAGGTTGATTTGTTATGGATCCAGAACTCCAGAAAGCAGGGTGGGCTTGCCTCAGGGAACTGTTAATTGTGTAGCTTTGTAAAGCACACAAGGACACAACCATCCATGACGACAGCTCATGCAATGTAGATTTTGGAGGTCTGAGTTCCATAGCAAATGGTGAGTTTTTTTGGATCCAAATTTGGACTTATTAGTTTCCTTTGAAGCTAGACCTTAGTTGATAACATTATCCTAAAGATCAGGCATAGACAAGCCTGATTGTTCGGCCTATGTTTATGGTCGAGTTTTATGGCACACTTTTTGTCATATTCTTTGTACCATATAAAGTCCATAAAGTGTCAGCCAGACAAATGTGACATTGGTGAGCCATCTCAATTCTGGGTAGAAAACATTGGTGGAAATTTTGAACTTTCAGAATTGAGCTCTCTGTGTGGTTCTAAGTAAAGTACTTTGAAAGTTCATGAAAGTTCACAGTGAAAAAATAATGGTTGAAATGTACATATGTAGAGCTTTGTAGAAAACTAACAATTCCTTATTGCCTGTTGATCAAACTTGTCTCTCGTTGTTTGTTTGTAATTGAGAAAAGGGTGTTGCTCCTTTGATTTCTCTAATGAAAGCAGCAGTGCATGCAGCAGATGTAACTCACACTTCCACATGTATGTGTTCTTTGCTTGGATAAATGCCACATCTTGCCTGGCTGATAACTTGCAGCCATTATCCCTTAGTTTCTGTACTTTGATGAGACAAATTTGAATTGCTATCTGCTGCCGTGAGATCATCTCCACCCGTATTAGTAAAATGGCCTTACATGTTATTTTGGATGAAGTACAGCCTCTATCAGTGTGAAACTCAGTCTGGACATATAAATCTGCTCACAATACAGTGGCCTCCAAGAGGGCCTGTAAATGAAGATGACTAGATTGGATTGGCTGGTCATGTTTTCTTGTCAGATGGTGGCATTTGATTAGCCTCTCCAAGTTTCCATCTATTTGGTGGATGGGGATGCGGAAATAGCTTTTCCAGATGTAAACACAGCTGGAGGCTCAAATAGGAGGTACGGATGGAGATGCTGTTACATTACAGAAAACTTCAAATTTCTTTATGGCATCATATCTGAGTCATTCGGAGTCTTTCAAGTGTGTGTGTGAAGGTAGGGAGAAAAAATACAATTGTGGGTAATTGACAGAATCATCATTACCCATCAAACTCTTTGATAGAGATGGGGTTTTTGAGATGGGGTTTTTGCTATCTTGACTTCAGATATTGTAATTGCATCATAACTATGACTTTCTGACATACAATTGATTCAAGGGTGCAGGCATATGCAGAAATGCTCTGAGTGGGTTTTTTTACACATTAATTATTTGTATAGCAAAGCATTTGCCAACAACAGTCCATCCAATGAAACTTTATGTGTACTTGAGGACCTCTCGAGGACCTCTCGAGATGTCCTCCAAGAGAAGATTATATTATTATATGACTTCTGGTTCTGGTAATATTAATGTTTCAGAACCGGAGAATTGTTAGATCCAATTTTTTTGAATAAAAAATAAAAAATCAAAGAATTGCTTCTCCTGGTTATTTCAAAACCCTTAAACGACCAGGGGCTTCCATGAAAGAACCATCAGTTATTTGGGTTTTCAATTTTTGAGAACCATGGTTATGAACCCTACGAATCGCCCCCTAATTTGATCCTAATTTTAACATCCAATGCAAATCAATTAAGCAATTTGATATTCATTTAACCATTTTGATTTGCTTTGGATCTTTAATGAACAATTCCATCTCATGTCTAGGATAGTTTACGAATAATTTTATTAAATGTCAAATTTATGATTGTAGGTGAATAGCTTGAATCATCAAATAAAAGTGGATTGATGTTACCAATATTTTTCCCCTAACAAGTGGCTCCTCACCTCATTGTGTAGTAGCTCTACCTTTTATGGTACGTTCGACAAAAATTGTCAAAGATAATTTAGTTATTCAACACAATTGCATCTAGTAAAAGATTGCACCAATGGTGTGGATCAATTCACCTTATATTATTGGATAGAAGCTAGGACATTTCGATATGATTATCTTTCATAATGTGAAAAAAAAAATTCAAAGAAAAAAAAAGACGAGGATTATGAATTACATAATGTGAATTTAGAAATTGACAAATTAGGTTTTAGGATGTCGAGATGTAATGGATAAAATATTAGCACAATGCTAGACTACATTTTGCAAAAAATATAAAACATATTGATTGACCTAGTTTCAAACTTATCTAGATGTTAAATTGATGCATTAAAAATGATGTTGTACAAATATAACACATGTTTTCAGCATTATTTTAGTTCATGAAACTTGGGTGGAATTACATTAATAGTGTGAGGAGTCAAAAAAATTGTAACAATTGCTTAATTTTTCATGTTTTAATGTCAAAATTTGTACCAATGTTGCAAGTCATTCAAAAGGACCCATTAAACATTGTAAAAATCTTTTATTTATTGGAAGATTTTTGAAACATAACATATTTTGAATTATGCTTTTTAAACATATATTTAAACAATAATATATTATGACATTTTCGCATAGATTTAAGTTTTACAAATTTTAAATAAAATATTTTAAAGATGTTTTGAAAATATTTTATATAAACAATATATTAGGTGGGTTTGGCTCTTATTATCCCATCTGCACCCACTTGTAAACATAATAAATTTAAAGGATTGATAATGCTTGAAGTGGTTCCTTTCATTATAATTACGCTCTAATCAATTTGCAAACTAATACAAAAAAATTCAAAAAAACAAGTGTTACGTTACACTAATTTAGTTTTTCAAAAAGAACATGTCAAAGAATGCAAGTACGTTTCTAGTTGTCACCCACCAATTCCTAGTACAAGACAAAAATTATTTGAAAAAAGAAAAAAGCTTACAGAAAAAATGATGATTTGCAGAGTGTTTTCCCTACCTCTAGGAAGAGGCAATAAAACTACAATAATGCAATTTTCCAAATGTATTTATCCATATCATAGTACTTGAGCAAGTTTGATAGTCCATTGTTGAGTATTTAATTAATTTTCAAAAAATCAATTAGACAACCATTTTTAAACTATCATTTGAATATCCAATCAAAAATGTTAGAAAATATTTTGCACTTGAACAATGACGAAAATCATCCATATTCAATCACTTTTCATCAACTTGTGATCATTTCATCACTTGGCACTTGCCATTTCTTATGTGTTTTCAGCAACATTGCCATATTTGAAATTACAATGCAATTCTTGGTGCTACCATTTGTGAGTACTCATTTTGGTTACTCATTTTTTGGTACTTTCAATGGAGTATAGGTTTGCAAGATTGGTGCATTCTAGTTAAGAATATTTTTATAGAACATACATTTACAAGATTGGTGCATTGAAGAGCTTACCATAATTAAAACATGTGAAGGGAATGTGCACAACTTTTAATTTATGAGTATCATTAGAAAATGCCATGGAATGTTTCATAGTGATTATTGTGAATTTGAAGTTGCAAGTGCGTTTAAATTTATGGATGATTTAAAAGCATTGTTTTTAGTTAAGGTATTTATGGATATTGGAGAAAAACAACAAGAAATGTCAATAGGGTTATTTAAGCCCATCACAAAAGATGAGTGCCACAGCATTTTGCAACATGAAGTTGATTTGTTGAATAAAGTAGGGCATGAAAAAAATACATAGTACATAATGGAAAAGTGTCTAATTGGCTAACTCAAGAAATTCAAAGCAACATTATAAGCAAACTAGAAAATCAAGCATTAGTCAAACGATAGGTCTTGGATGCATCAGCACAAAACATATGTGAACTAATTTCAACGAGATCTACAACCACCCATTGTTGCAACATCAACAAATGTCATGATAAAAACATTGATGCCCTCCATTTGTTAAAAATTGCTGATAGAAAACTAAGATGTCTTAATGCCTACGAAAAACTTGGAAAAAGCAACCTGTATGAGTGGTTTATAGAGGTAGGAGAAATAAAAGCCAAGTATGGCCATATTGAGGCATGCATGAGAATTCAAAATAAGAAGCATAACTTGCCAATACTTGAGAATCATTTGTGCTAAGAGATTTTATGGTGGCATTGTTGCAAAAAATGAGCAAGGTGATCAGCTTTTAACAACCTCCACTATACAAACAATACTCTATGGAATGCTTAGGTCTTTGGCTCCTTATGTTCTTTGTAGCAACAAACACATGGTGGGTTTAAGGTTACTCAAGAATGGACCCATCAATTCATGGAGCATTAAACATGTATTTCATTAATTTTAGAGTTTGAAAATAACAATAATTTTTTTGAAGGGTCAAAATTATGTGTCATCTTATGATCCAGTGGACAGAAGATTCATATTTTCATGTATTTTCCATGTTTAAAATCAAAAGAAATGAGAGAGACAATAGAAACTGAACCGAGTGGCTTCCAAGTTTACATGGCACATTCATGATAACCGAGAAAGAATGAAGCAAACAACAAAGGTGAAGACCAATCTCATTTCCAAATTGGGGCTTTAATTATCAAATATAATGTTGAAAACTCACATCCCTATTCAAAATTGTGACATGCAAGAAACATATCAAAGCCAAGAACTCCATTCCCTCATGTATTATGCATTTCATATTTCTTGAACTCCAACTGCATTTATTGCACTTTTGGAATGTTGGTAAAAACAAGCAAGCAATTGCAAAAGTAAGATTTATACAATATCCGTTTGGTGATTCTTCACAATTTTACAATCTTGTTGACTAAGTTGCAATGAAGGGAATGTTTGGAAGGAGGCAGACTAGGAATTTTGTGCTAAGTTTCAATAAGCAAACCTCCCAACAATCTCAACCATGTCAGAGACCTTGGCAAATTGCAAGGTATCTTGAACTTTTGATGTTTTTTGGATAGGGTCTCTAGAGCTTTTGAAATTGTTGTCGGATATTTACCAAACATTTTGAAAAATTCACAAATAATTAAATCATCATCAAACTGGCTCAAGTAGTATAGTAATCAACAATCTCAACACTAATGTTTTTTCTTTTCTTTTATTATTTCCATTCAGTGATATCCAAAGTGGTGATCATAAGTAAGAAGATTTAACAAAGTTTAGCTATAAACTAAATATGAAAGTGAAAAAAATTATGCATCCTTCCATATTGTTGAGTACCTATTGAAGCCTAATATAAAAAGAAATTTCTCAACAAATATTTGTTTAATTTTTTTTTTGGGGTAGAATAAAACCTCAAAGAACCTACTATTGTAATAATTAAAATAATATTTTTTCTAATTAAAAATTTTCTGGGAAAAAATAAGCTGTTTAGCACACCATCCCTGGGGAAGCAAATTCACAAAGTATAACAAATAAGCAGGTGAATTTTTTTGATCCTGGCCTAACTTATAACCAACCAGCCAAAAAACTTTCACATGAATGCTTGACTCTCATCGTTTCTAGTGTGGAGTTGTTGAAGTTTTGGTTTCTCGCATGCCCACAAAGATTCAATTTCTATTTGTATGCTGAAAATTTGAATTTCCATGGGCAGCATCCTGAAGAAGAATCAATTTGTACTCGCATGCTGAAAATGCAATTTTTACTTGCACGTAGAAGACATAAAATAGGGTGGCTCAAATTTTGATTATCTTTTGCTTATCCTTGCACGATATCTCAAATGTTCACTTGGCTACATATGCCTGAATTGACTATTGAATTATCCAGCAATCAAAACTCCATGAGCAAAAAAAGTAGAGTTTTGAATCATCGACAATTCAAGTCTTTTATGAACACTTTATCACCAATGGGCTGGTGCAGCTACTTTAGTGTGTGCAAGTTGGGTTTGGCTTATGGTACTGGATTTAAACCGTTATCACTCTAAATGTTTCCATAAGTGCAACTTATCAATGCAGAATCATTTAATTCAGTCATGTGGGAAGCATTTAATTTCGCATTTTAGTTGTAATCATTGACAAAATAATCATGAAATAAGGAAAAAAAACCCCAAGTGAGATGTTCAAAGCTTCACCCTTGATGATCACAAAATCGAGAACATAATTTGGAGTTTAGACAGTAGATGATATGAAGGACAAAATCAACCTTTGAAGCCTCCCTAATTTCTGCACATGATGTATAAAACTTTGCAAATTGAGAAGAGTCAGAAGACCTTTTGAAGTGATTCATTTAATCAGTAGATTAACTGCGAGATCAGCAGCCACAATTCAGATAATAAAGCAACTTTCATCTTTTGCTGGATTAGCAGCAGCAACAAGATATGCAGTTTTGATCTTTGCTAGATTAGTAGGCAGCAAACAAGAAAAACATCTTTTTTATGTTTTCTAGATCACTAGCCACAGTTTTTTTTTTGCATTTATTTCACCTTAAAAAACATGATTGACACATACAAAGAATTTTTGTAAAAAAAGATACTAATTTGCCAGATTTCAAAATTTAAAAAAAATTAAAAAATCTCCAGATTACTGTACAACAACAGGTTCCAACAGGTAGCCAAAAACATAATTTAAAGACTCTTAAATTTTAAAACTTTCATATCTGTACTGTAGCCAAATTTGGCTAATTCTTATTGTTGACGATCGCCAGTTTGGCTAGGTCACAGAATTGAAAAGAAAAACACTGAGCAGCAGTGAAACAAGCAGCAGCAAGCTTAAAAAACAGCTTCATTTATATTTGCTAGATTAGCAAGGTTAAACAGCTTAATCAAATATCTTTGCTAGATTAGCAAGGTTAAACAGCTTAATCAAATATCTTTGCTAGATTAGCAAGATGAAACAGCTTAACTAAATATCTTTGCTAGATTAGCAAGATCAAACAGCTTAATCAAATATCTTTGCTAGATTAGCAGGAGCAACAAGGTCAGCAGCTTTATCTTGGCTAGATTAGCAGCAGCAACAAAGATAAAAACAGCTCTGGTCTTTGCTAGCACCAGCACTGACAAGATAAGCATCTGTTATTCTTGGCTAGATCAGAAGCTGTAAGATATTAAGCATCTTTTATCTTTGCTAGAGTAGTGAACTGTACAGCAGCAACAAGATCAGCAGCATTATCTTTGGCTACATTAGCAGCAGAAACAAGATTAGGAGGCAGCAGCCTCTCTATCTTTACTAGATTAGAAGCAAAAACAAGAGTTAACAACTTTTATTCTTTGGTAGATTAGCTGCAGAAAATCAGATTAATTAGCAGCAGATAAATTTCTCTGCAATACATGACAAAACCTCTGTGTGTACGTACATATGTTGATGATTTTTCGCCGAGATCTGTAGAGTAGAGACTCTCGAGAGTTGTACGTTGCAAAGAGTTATTGGAACTTATGATGAATATGGACTGTAGCATTAGAATTCATTGCAGCTGCTGCCACCAAAGCCTGGAAATGGCAGTCTCTCTGCTGCTGATGTAGGCTAGTCAAGTTCACAGCTTTGTAGTTTCCTTTCTACACTTGCACTGCTTGACAAACAAGACTCGAGCTGTCCACGCGGTAGCTCCTGTCTGCCTCAGCTGCAGCTGTTTAATTGCAGCCCCATGTTTTTGTCAGAAAGCATATAATGCGGGTGAAACTGCTGTCTGTTGTGCAGCTCCGTAGACCATCTGTCGTTCTACCGTTGTCGCTACTTGGTTTGTTATATTGGTTGGTTTCGACATTGTTGTCAGTAGGAAAAAAAAGCATGTCAAGAACTGATCCGGCGCAATTGAAGAAGGATGGGCGTACTCGAGCTACACAGTAGTGCTGATCTGTATTCGACATGATTTGTTGAGTGATGATCGTCATAGTGGTGATGCTGCTGCTGCTGCTTCAGTGCATGTATAGAAGTTCCGAGGAGCCGAGTAGTGTGTTCTCGAGCTGTTAACCATGAGCAGCCTGGTGTTTTTACGGATTGAGAAACTGCGTGATCAGGAGCAGCAGCAGCCAGGAACAACAGCGGCGGTGTTGACCAGTTGCAGCTTCAGCAGCTTGCAGAGCTAGAGAGGATTGCAGCGATGGCGGAAATGTTAAGTCCCGCGAGCGCTTCTTCTAGATTTTGGTACTCTAGTAATATTCTTGTGACGTTGATCGTGGGTGTTGTGTATCATGAGCTGGTAGTTTTGGGCGACGCGCAGCAGCAGGAGCTGCTACTTGCGAACCAGCAGGTGAACGCACTCCTGCAACTGCAAGAGCTGCTGGAGTATCCATCGGCAACAAGGAACTGGAACAGCAACACAAACTTCTGTGACCTGACGTCCAACCCATCTCTGAACCTCACCTGTGCGGCTGGAGGAACATTGACGTACCTGCGGATCGTGGGTGACAAGCAGTACGTCCCCTTTGACGACAGGTTGCTGCTGTTGCATAGTATAACTGATGAACCTGCTGCTGCTCCGCTCTCGCACAATAACAAGTCGCTATCTTCTGACTTCAACTTCAGCGCCTTGATCGGAACCCTCTTGTCGTTCCCGGACTTGCAAGGAATCGAGCTGGTTTCAGTGGGATTATGGGGGAGTCTACCAGCTGCGGAGCTCAACCAGTTAAGCAATCTCCAAGTTTTGAATGCAAGCTCCAATCTGATTTCGGGGTCAGTTCCTCAAAGCCTCGCGGGGTTGGGAGCTTTGCGGGTTTTAGCGCTGGACGGAAATGCACTCACGGGCTCGTTTCCTTTCTGGTTGAGCTCTGTGCCGTCTCTACAAGTTCTATCCCTGTCTGATAATCATCTTTCGGGGGGATTGCAGCTCAACGATAGCAGCAACATCGCGCACTTCCACCAGTCGACCCAGCAGCAGCTGACGAGCAAGTCCAGCTTCATGAGTAGTAGCAACAGCAGGATGGAAGGCACTACTACTGTAGTTGTACCTGCAAGCTCCATAACCTTGTTGCAGAATCTCGTCTCTCTATCCCTTGCCCACAACCAGTTTACAGGGCTGATACCGAACTTAGACTCTTTGGTTCATCTCCAGAGCTTGAACCTTGGAGGCAACAGCTTCGGGCCTGAGTTTCCGTCTCTGGGCAACAAGCTTGTGTCGGTGTATCTGGGGGAGAACCAGCTCGCAGGTCCCATACCTTCGTCTCTCAAGAGTTTGACCAAGCTTCAAACTCTGGACCTTTCTGGAAATGCACTTAGCGGCAACCCACCTCAGTTTCTGTTCGAGCTTCCAAGTATTGTTTTCTTGAGCTTGGCTCGTAATCATCTGAGCGGCATTCTTCCTGACAATCTTTCTCTCGGCCCTTTCCTCACTTTCCTTGATGTGTCATCCAACGATTTGTCAGGTCCTCTACCCAAGGCATTCCTCAGTTCGGTGAACAATGTGACAATCAAGTACCAGAACAACTGCCTGGCGACAATCAAGCAGCAGCAGGAAACGGCTCTGTATTGCTCCTCCGCAACTGTTGCAGCGGCAGCGGCAGAAACCGGCAATCACCGCCATCATCGTCTGGCTATCATAGCTGCCATCCTTGGCGGAGGCGTAGGAATCGGATTGACCATTTGTATATTGTCGATTCTTCTCCTCAAGCGATGGACGACGTCGAGTGATGAAGAAGACAACAACATAGTTGCCCCTGAGGATGGCTGCAACAGTTCTTCCTTTGCAAGTCCTATCGGCATCCCTTCAGAATTGCTCATCAATGCGAGTAAGAGATTTTGTTTTTCGCCTCCTCAAAGCCAGAGCAGCTGCAAACCATGCGAATTCCTTCTTTTTTCTTGCGTACCCCATCTCTCCGGAAAGCAGCGGCTCTCCAAGTTGTAGGAAGGAAGATGAGAACAATGTGATCTCTCTCTCTCTCTCAATTCTTTCTTTGTGTGTGACAGGATACATTACACAATCCAAGAGACTAGGATTGCTTCCTCAACCAAGTCGAACCTTCACTCTCGAGGAGCTCAAAGAAGCAACCGATAGTTTCAATCCTGCTGCTTTTGTGGGCGAAGGCAGCCATGGCAAGGTAAAGAGTTTTTGACAAATCTTCAAGCTATGATCTTGGAGTTTGCATCTGGGTGAAGAACATAACATAAAGACCTAACAGAAGCTCTGCATGGATCTTCAAGCTCATCTTGAAGTTTGCATCAGTGTGAAGAATATTACATAGAGACCTAACAGAAGCTTTGCACTTATCTATTCAAGCTCATCTTCGAGTTTGCATCAAGGTGAAGAATATACATTAAAGACCTAACAGAGGCTCTGTACACATCTTTCAAGCTCATGATCTTGAAGCTCATGATTGTGGAGTCTGCATCAAGGTGAAGAAAATATATTAGAGACCTAACAGAAGGTCTGCTGCAATGGTGATAACATGGATCATGCAATCAATGTGCAGGTATTCAAAGGGCAGTTGACAGACAAAACAAAGGTGGCAATCAAATGGATTACCATCAAACCAGATGCAGATGTGCAGGAGATCAAGACACAGATGGATGTGCTCTGCAAGCTCAGGCATCACCGACACCTTGTATCAATTCTTGGATACTGTATAGAAGAGAACTTTGTTGGTGCTGGGGATGAAGCAGATGTCAAGAAGAGCCAGAGCTTGTATGTCGTGTCTGAGTTTGTCGAGCATGGTGATCATCTGCGAAGCCTTCTCAACAGTAAGAAGAGTCTACTACTTCTTCCCTCTCTCCCCCCCCAGATCATAACAATTTCCATTGCTTCCTCAATAAATTCAAGGGAAGAAACACTGACAACTAAAATCAATTGTTGCAGCATTTTCCGGAAGAGGCAAGATATGAAGAACATATTCAGCCAAAAGCTTTATCTCATAAGAGAAAAAGTCTGGAGAGAAAGAGAGAGAGTCAGAGACAGATCATGCTCATGGATTGGTGGTGGTCTAACCTTGCACCATATCTGGGTGCTTACTTGCACATGTTGTGTGTGTTTTCTCATTCAGAGAAAGGCAACAGGAATGCTTTGAGTTGGTCAGAGAGACTAGCAGCTGCCATTGGTGCCGGTCGTGGCATCCACCATTTGCACACATGTGTTGTGCCCCCTGTATTTGACAACAATCTTAAGAGCACGAATATTTTGCTTGGTGAAAGCATGGATGCTCAAGTCAGTGACTATGGGATCCTTGGCCACCTTTCTTCCTTTGCAGTCAATGTAAGTAGTCTATTGCATTGCTTTCCACCTTTTTGCAGTCATTGTACAACAATAGGACACTAAGACACTGCAGGAATTTACATGTTCTGGTGGTGTTATGTAGAACAAGACTCGGGAAGCCAAACAAGCAGGAGTTCATTTCAAAGATGATCTGATCAGGTTTCCTACTTCCTTGACCAGTTTTGCATATTCTTATCTGAGATGTTGCTAGATCTGTCCTTTTAAGAAGAGAACAGAGAATCAAACACTGTTGCAGGCTAGGTTAATAAAAACAACACCTATGAAGGGCTGTGTCTTCTTTTGGGTTATCAAGCCTGCATATGTTGTTCCATTGCAATATTCTGGTAAACAGAATTGACCTGCAATATTGTCTTACAAAAAAAAACTTGGGAGTCTGGTGTGCAGGAAGGAGCAGAATGATAAGCAGGATATCTACAACTATGGCTTGATACTCTTGGAGATCGTGCTTGGGAGGCCACCCACAATTAAGAACCCCTTCCCACAGAAACGTTCAGAGCTGGCACGTAGCCCTTGAAACTCTTTGCACTTTCGTCCCTTTACTGACTGGTGATGCTGGTTCCTGCAGTGAACAATCAACTGTAAGCATGAAGAGAAATATGAAAGAACAAGGAATGAAATGCAATGCTGCATGAACATTTTGTACAGCCTTAAAAACTGATGATTACTGCTTCTCTCATGTTTTGTGACATCTAAAGAGAGATGGGTGTTCTGATACTGAAATGCAGGAAAGGCTTACCAAGGAGAAAGGCCCATCAATGGAACTCATTGACAAAGGGATAGTTGGGATGTGTGGTGCGGAATCATTGGCAACAGTGCTTGAAATTGCTGGAAAGTGCATGCTTGACAATCCTGCAAAGCGACCATCGATGGAGGATGTGTTATGGAACCTTCAGTATGCCGCACAAGTTCACAGTTCCAGTGCTGCCAACAACAGTGCTGATGAATTTGATGCAAGAAGGGAGGAATTCCAAAAAGCACCTGCCTCCACTGATAGAAGGCACAGTGGTGGGTACATCCAAGACACTCAAGTTTCTGATGAGGATTGGAAGGCTGGCCCATCAGCATTTGCATCTGAGTTTCTTCGTTAAACTCCCAAAGTCTGTAGGGGATAGTAGCATTTTTCAGCAGCAGCAGCTCCTCCCTCTGTTTCAAACATTGAATAGCTTAATTACCACTGGATTGATACTTACACAGCAACAATGAGTATTATGATCTCAATTGTTCTAATGTTCATGTAGCTCATCAATTGTGGACTGATATCATAAGCAAAGATTGCATACTTGAGGAGACACTTTCTCTCAAGTTTGAGGTCTTTTCTATGAATGCCAAACTCCCAGAGCAGAAGACACTGCAGTCAACTGAAGAGGAGATGGATCCTGTAAGCTGCAAAAGAGTAGATTTGGTTTGCTAGAGAATGGATAGAAGAGGATTTGATATGTAGTTTCGGTAGTAGATGTGGAGAGAGAGCTCTCCACATCCACAAAAGCTTACCATGATTGTACTGTGTGTGAGCTAATTGTAAAGCTACTTCAGATTGTAAATTTTCAGCTGATGATATACAAGGGTGTGTAATGTTGTTACCTTCAAAATGTTGTTGTTGTGGACATTTTTCAGCAACGTCTCTCATAGATATGATAGTTATAGTGAGACTGTCATCTCCTTTACTGAAATTTAGAAGACTTTTCATTCTTCCAAGTTTCTTTTGCAAAGAGAAGCACAGGAAAAGTGAGGAACACGAGCTGTTTGCATTGCAGGGAAAGGCTGTTTTGTTTGCGTTTGGCAGTGCTCATCACAATGGCAGGTAAAATGAATGCTCTTCTTGCTTCACAATGATGCCGCAATCATCATTTTCTTTGCTTTTTTGCTTTGTTTCTCTTGTTTCTTTTTTGTGAGGGATGTCTCTTTGTCTTTGACAAGTTTCCAGATCATTGAACTATGCATGAAGAACCCCCTTCCATTTGTGTTGTTATCATTGCCAAGTTTCTGCTATAGTAGTAGTGTGTATGGGATCAAGATCAATGTCACTTCAAGTAGTTGTTTGGATCTCAAATGAATGAAGAAATTGTGGCTCAATTGAACACTTGAGCACCAAAACAAAAGGGTGAAAAGTAAACATTGTTGCTTGTGCACATGGATTAGGCCATAGTTGGGCAACATTTAAGAAGGAATCAAAGCAAATGTGAGTAGCAAGTGTGAGCATTTGGAGAGTTTCGGGATTGTTGTTGGATTTTTGCGTGTACAGGAGTGGAGGAGGGAGTGTTGGGATTGTTGTTGTCGATGAATTTTGCTTGTGTGTGTATGTGTGTTTCTTTCTTCTACAGCAATGGTGGTATGTAGTCACTTGACGAGTCATTGGCAACTCAATGCTTCAAGTTACACCTTTTGTGAAGCACTTGGAGAAAATTTGTAGTGTATATTTGGAGGGCACCTTATATCGATCGATTTCCCTCCTAAAAAATGGGAGGCATATTATGACTACTCCTCAATAGTGGGAGGGTTCTTACACCTATAAGTAGGGATAATATCCCTCCCACTCCTATTCCTTGTTATCTACATAGGTTTAGTTCATGATAAATTTTGCCTCGTGCTTTACAATAGGTAAAGCACATGGGTGGTGGACATTCCCAAAAATGTAGGGTTATCACCTCATCCTAGGCCCCGTTATTTTGAGAATGCCCCCACCCTAAGGCTTTACCTCACACATATCTTTGTCATTGCATTCTCACTTTAGTGGGTGTATAAAGAGAAGTTGGCCAACTAAGCATTACAATCTTCATGGTGGTTTTATATTTTCAATTTTCTTCTTCTTGACAATAAAGAATTTCGTTGCTGCCTATAAAAGAAATAAATCTCATCTGCACATGAAGGTGTACGCCTTCATTTTCTCCACAATCATGGCACAAATCAATAGCATAAATGACAAAGCTTGAAAATTCAAAATCTTACTTTTCTTCTAGTGGTAACCGCAATCCATTAGCTTTCAAACACCTTTCCTATCCTACCCATGAAGTTTTGGCTTTCCACATCAAGCATCACCTCCTCCATGCTTGTTAGTTTCCCCTTACTTATTTGGCATTATCCTAAATAACCTAAAAATTCAAATTAAAAAAAAATGATGTTTTAGTTAAAATCCTAATTTTAAACCCTAATTTTAACAAATGTTTTATCTGTTTATTACATTATATCTTTTGTATTTTAAAAATATATATTTTAAATTTCATCCATCACCATGTAGTTTACAACAACCAAAAGTTTCTTGAAAACAAACATTTGCACAATGATAAATTATGGAGCTTACGATAGAACTTTTTTGTAAATCTCATTCAACAAAAGTAAAAATTCAAATATTTTACCCAAATGGTCATGATAATTCTTGATGAAATCATTGTTTTTCAAAGTTTAAAAATCATAAATCCATTTACAAGAGAATGGAAAGATGCATGTGTCATCTAACTTTTAAATTAAAAAATAAATAAAATTGGTTGACAATGAGAAAAGAAAAATTTTAACAACAAAATTAGGTGAAGATTATTAACAAATTTTATAACATTTAGCCCAAGGTTTTAAAATACACATTCAAACGATGTCACAAGATAAAACTACCAAAATGAAAAAAAAATGATTAAAAAAAATGACAAACATATTATGAAACTGGCATAAAAACTTGCAAATGGATTTGATTCAAGAAAATGTATAACATTTTTGGAAGCATTATTAAAGTTTGCAAGGCCTTAAAAAATTCAATAATAAAAGCCAAATTGCACTTAAACACATTTTCTCTCACACTTTTAATTTGGGCCTTAACCAGGATTTGTCACATGTTTAAAATCACAAATATTTGAAATGATAGTTTAAAAATTATCCTTAAATTCATATTTAATCCAGTTTTTTTTTCATTATTTTTCCATTTTGTCACTCTTTTTTATGGTCATCCAAAAAATCCAAAAAAAATCAAATAAAAAAATCCAATAGGAAATTGTTGAATTTACTATGATTTTCATTTATTATAATTATGTTGGTAGCCTATAACCAAAAGAAAATGTCCTACAAAATATGAAGAGATATAATGAAGTTCATTAGCATCTATTTATTCTACTTTCAATACAACCTAAATCCTAAATCACAAAAACAATTGGATAAGATCCTAGCCCTAAAATCCTAGCCCTAATGTTCAATTGTAAATTCACATTAAATTAAATTATTTCCTATTGCACCAAGTCAATTGCACAACGGGGTTCCCCCAATTGTAAAATTTGGTTATGCTGAATCAATAGGTGGGTCATAATTACTAATGAACAAATAACTTGCATTACACAATTGTTGGAGGTTTAGCTAAATATCAACACGCTTAATGTTCATTTAGTCTAATTGAATTGTTAAAATCCCACCCATGAACATGTAATGTGATTTTTATGTATGGTTTCAAATCAGGTGGTAGTCACTAGGTTTATATAAAACCATTAATAAAGTGGGCAAAATGCTACATAAAACTAAATCACATAAATAATTAAGAGGATAACACAAACCCAACCTAAATGTTTTTCACTTTTTCGTTTGCTTTCTAGAGTACCTTTTAAAAGCTTTTCATGTTAAGCATTCACACCATCCCCAAATTAAATTTGCTACAATCCAAAGAACTACTTAAATTGTAAAAGGCTTCAAAATTCATTATATTCATTATCCTTCATAATTTGGGCCACCTTGTATTTTTATTAATTATTAGTAGTAAGCTTTCATATAACTTTAAAAATACACAATACATTGGCTTAACAACCATTAGCATAATAAAATATAAACACAACAATCACAATTTAAACAACATAATGTAAAAGAAATCACAATTTAAAAATGTAATGATTCATCATTTAACTCCGGTCTTCAACTTTTCACAACTTGCTTCCTTTTATTTCCTAAAAACATATTCTTTTCCAATTTCACAAGTTGACATTCCATAAATGTTCTTTCTTTCACAACTATTTGCCTCCAAGATAAGATAAAACCTACATTACACATAAATAATAATAAATAAAATTCTCCTTCACATGCTCTTTTCAAATTCCAACGAAAATATTTAATCTATAGAAACAAACAATGGCTGCCAACTTTCCGCAATCATTGGTCATAATGTGAAAAATGACATATTTTTTTTTTAAAATCTAAAATTTTATGTTTCACACTAAAAACATTTCCACTACCACATCATTTAAATTTATAAACCATCTTTCGATTACATATCTCAATGTTTACATTGAAAACCATATCCAAAACCAAATTCCTTTAAACACCTATGAAGGTGCAAAAAATAATTCATTCTTGATTGTGACACCCAATGCAAATTCATTAACCAATTTAATGATCACTTAACCATTTTGACCTATTTTAGACCTTAATGAACAATTCCACCACTTATATGGGGTATTTCATTGATAACATTATTATATTAAAAAAATCAATTTTTTAAAAAATCAATAGAATGTGAATGTATTGACATTTAAAATACACAAAAACCTTAACAACTTGTTGATTATTATTCATAACAAAAAAATTAAAGTTCATGAAAAACTAAAGCAAAATATGTAAAAGATAGTGATGATTTTTTTTTATTAACATTTGCATTGTTTTATTTGTTGAATTTTTTAAACAAAATTGAAATTATGAAAATGAAAATATTGTCATAAATGTTTTTAAAAATGGAAATGTAAAAATTTTATCATCGAAAATGATACACCCTCACATTTTTTGAAATATTCAAATGTGAATCCAAAAATGAAAATATCAAAAGAAGTTGGGGTACATTCCATAGCATACCACTCTTCAGGGGTAGAAGGCATGTTAGAGCTCCAGGATGGCATTAGGACGAACAATAAACAAATCAATTATTCACACAAACCTACACAAATTAATCAATAAGTTGGTTAGTGCGTGATTGGAGTTCTTTTGATGCACTTACAAGCCATGAGCATACACGAATTCACAAGACTCACCACCTTCCCTTTTATAATATTTTTTGTAATTAGCCACAAGGGTAACAAGATAAAAAAATTTCAATGTTCACATGTTTTATTGAAAATACTTACATGTTAAACAAAAACATGACATTAAAAGAACTTCATGAGTAATTATAATAATTTTAAATGAATAATAAAACACACAGTTTTATGGGTGACGTTGCAAAATAGTAAATAACTAAACTTGGATGTGAAAAATATTTTTACAGAGTCACATACTATGGATTTATACTGAACTGAAAAACTAACTGAAAATTTTATATGGACGTCTTGTCATTTTCACTATTTTTTTCTAATTGAAAACCTCCAAAATCCCTTTAATTTTAAATTTCAATTTTTAACTTTTCTTTTTGGGAAAATCTTGCTGATATATATAAAGCCTGGTACTGAGTGACCCCACTAGCTCCTCACATCATCAAAGTCAAATCATTTGTTCTCCATCAAAACCCCATATCTATGTGGTTACAAATTCCCTTTTTGTTCTTTCTGGGTGGTTCACGTATCACCACCCAAAAGATCATATTCCTCACAACCTCAACCAAGGTATTTTTTTTTCCCTTAGATTATAATTTGACTCTTATAAATTTTTAATTTTGGTTTATAAAAATTATCAATAGGTGAATTTATTCTAGATTTGAAAATATGGAGAACAAGAACATAAATTTTTTTTGGTTTATTCACGAAAAAAAAAACTAATATGAATTCCCACACATAAAATTAAAAAGGAAAGAAAACTTCAAAAATCATAAATGTATTGGTTCAAAAAAAGATGTGCATATAATGAAAAATGTGATTTAATAAAAAAAATTAAAATGAAAAATAAATATGTTATAAATAAATGTTATTTATTTAACATTTATGAACTTGTGAATTAAACATTTTCATTTATGTTGTAAATTTTATTTATTTTGATGCATGAATAACTTTTTTGATGACTAACAAATAAAAATGTTTCAAAATCAAGTACATGTTATAAAATGAATGTAAATGACTGTTATCATATTTTCATAAAAACTGAAAATCTGTGAAAATCAAATAAATAATTCTCAAAACTCTCAAATAAATTATTATTTTGACAATTTTGAATTTTTTTATGTTTTAAAGTTTTAAATCAAACTTTAATGAATGAAAATTTGTCAAAATTAGGCCCTTTGTAGAATGTAATTCAAATTTTTTTGAAACATAAATAATTGAAATGAAATTTCATTCCTAAAATAAAAGTTTGAAATTTGTCACATCAATATGTGTTGCATAATATAAGAATCATACTAACAAAAAAATATAATTATGCATTGCCTTAACATGACACATTCTTAATGTTTGAAAATTAACACATTCATTTTTAATGACACATAATAAAGTCAAGATTATTTCGAAACATAAAAAATGAAAATTTCTCTTTTCAATTTAACATGCAATCATAAAAATAAACAATGAATAAACTCAAACCTAAAAAAAAAAAAAAAAAAAAAAAAAAAAAAAAAAAAAAAAAAAAAAAAAAAAAAAAGTTACAAAAAAGTCCATCAAATGAATAAAATATGAATATTGTTTTAGAAGAAAAATAAAGAATAGAAAACCAAAAAAATTAAATTAAATAAAAATTTTAAAAAACCATATCATCACCATCTTTAATTTGTAAAAAAATAAAAAATATAGAAAATCATTACCAAAAAAAAATATAAAACAATTCAAATTTTTTTAAAAAACTCTTCAACATTCATCAATTTTTAACGGTTAAATACATAAAACATATATAATTTTGAAAACACATGGCTGATAATATTAGGTAGAAGATAATAGGCATTACAATATTTCAAACACGTGTTGTTAGTTAAATTTTTATTTTAGTTATTTGTTAATATGCTTATTGATCATTTTATATTATATTAATTGACATGTTCATGGTTTCAAGTTAATTTGTATAATTGAAAACTTCAACCATAATTGATCATGAACAAAATGTCATTACTTGAATTAAATTTATTATTATTATATTTTATTTGTTTTAGTTTATTATTGATAATAAAAAAATTCAAAATATGTAATCATGATCATGTCATGATCATAACATGTTCAAAATGGGGTTTCAAATGTTTTTTAAATATTATAATTTATAACCGTTATCACTTAACGATCACTCACCCCACGTGATTATATAAATTATTATTTTAAAACATATAATTTTTTAATATCAGACATCTAAACATATCACATAATAGGTAATTTCATAATGAAATTAATTACATAAGTGTTTACTTTTCATTTTTATTAGATAATTAATTTAAAATAATCAAATAAACATACTTAGTTTTGATTTTAGCCAAATCAAACATAATTAATCTTTTTTCAAACACGATGTTATTAATGAAACGAATCACATTCTTGCAATAATAATAATGTTCAAAATAAAATTGAAATTTTTGTGCAACATCAAGTTTATGATGGTAAATAATAAATTCTTTTGACAATGTAATAATCATAATGATTTATTCAATTGAGTTAATAAATGCAAATTCAATAACCCACGCATCTTTTAGAAATTTTCAATTATTAAATGTCAAGTTAAATTTTTTTGTAATAATCTTTACATTTCAAATTTATCATTAGAACATTATAGTTGTTTATTTAATTTAAAATTTCATTCAATCTTAAACACACAGTTTGTTCTGTAAAAAAAAAGTTAAAACAACATGCAAAATATTTGTTTGAAAATGATATTTAATAATAACATAATGGTAATTTGTTTTAAATTATTTTCAAATAAAAATAAGCACATAATAATTATAGTTGTTAGACTTTGGAATGCATTTGTTTTGTTTTAAACAAACGTAGTTATTTATTATTTTCTTAAGCACCCCAATCATGGTATTTTTTCCTCTTCAACAATTTGGAAGGGGTGTCATTATATATATAATTAAAATTTTAAAAAATCACCAACCAAGAAAATGTAAAGAATTGTTTGTCATCTAATTTTTGAACCTTTATGAAAAATAAAATTGAAAAAATATATTTTTTCTTATGGGAAACAAAATTGGAAAAGAAATATTAATAATTTTTTCATAGTACATGTTTTCAGGCATACATTTAAATAATTTAATGAAAAATTGATTAAATAAAAAAGATCTCCAACTAGTATTATTAACATTATGATTAAAATGATTAGAAATTCAAATTCATCTGTTTAAAATAACTAACTATGTTTAATTTTTTAAAAATAAAAATGAATAATGAATAAATTAAAACAAACACAGAATGAAATTATGGCCAAAGTTTATAAATAAATTTATTTTGAAAAAATGCATAATATATTTAAAAACCAACTTGTTAAGTTAATTGGGCTTTTGGAATGTATAATGATGGGAATTAAAATATAGGGAAAAATATTATTCAAAATGTTATGGATATTAACAATGCAAATGATGGAAATAATTTTTTTTCATTTTTAAGTTTGCTACAAATTATTTGATTGATCATAAGATGCGTGTATATAATTTTTTTTTTAAATGTTTTTTTATTGGGAATTTAAAATAACATATTTTATTTCAACATTTGTGAAAATCTATATGAATATCTATGTGTGTGAACCAAAGGATGATGTTTAAATTAAAATGCAAATAACACATTTCATAAAAATTTATCAACTATTTTAACACTTTTTCTTTTTTCAAAACATTACATTAAATCAAAAGTTTTCAATGAGGAATAAAATTCTTTTTCTTATTATTAAGAAAATTTTGAATTTCATCATTTTTTAATTAAGTTTGGTTGCGTAAGGTAACCTAAATCAATTAAAATAAAAGTTTGCACCTCCAAACTTAAAATGTTGACCATTGATTCATACAAAATCTCACAAGTTCATAATTATCTATATGAAATAGAATATATTTAAATTGTCATCATTATGAACATTATCAAATTGTCTTGCACATACACTCAAAAAACCTTGTTTACATCATGAAAACTTTGCACAACCGTGCTAAAATATTGTTTTTTATTATTAAAACATGTACAAAAATTATGATACTTTGGGGGAACAAAAATATAATACAACATGAATACTAATAATGATGCTATAATCTGTTAAATGGTAATAAAATGACAAAATCTTTCAATGATGAATTTTAAATGCATTCTTACAAGTGAATGAACATAGATTTTATAACACGTATCCCAATGTATTGAAATGTTATGCACACAATGTTAATATACTTTCAAATGGTGAAACCATTGACATTGTAAAAATTGGCGATCAACTTTGAATATGTTTTATAGGTTAATTTGTAAAAATCAAATATTCATCCCTTATGAATGAAAATAGACAATTATAAAAAGACATTGCACATATAATGAAAGGTGTGTGAACTATTGAAAAGGATTTTCAAATTCAAAACATCCAACAAATTGAATATGTCATATTTATACAACATTCATGAATTGGTGAATTAAACATTTCCCTATATAAAATAATGGGTTGCTATCAAAATTCTATCCACCATAATAGTTTATGACCTTTTTTTTCTTCTGCAAAACATAACATTAAAAATCAATAAAAATCTTTTAATACAAAATAGTCTTGTTTAAAACTATTGAATTCAATAGGAGCATAAATTGACACAAGCTCATGACATAAGCACATGTGAAAACATGGAAAAAATGAAACAAACCCCAACAATCAAAACAACGTTTAGGTTCACCATAATCTAGAGCAAAACTTCATGAACACAATGCACACAACAAATCACAAAGGGAAATACAAGGCATTTTGACAATGGTTAAATTTAAAATATGAAATGAAGATAATCACAACCTCCTAGGGGGAAAAAAAAAAAAAAAAAAAAAAAAAAAAAAAAAAAAAAAGGAAAAAAAAAAAAAAAAAGAGAAAAAAAAAAGAAAAAAAAAAAAAAAAAAAA
>Ga0209611_10002233_pt1 | contig 33924 bp, 28 predicted proteins | sample S1TSphgellanicum_3_FD_187693 | JGI IMG/M metagenome (GOLD analysis project Ga0209611, IMG submission 187693) | Host-associated microbial communities from peat moss isolated from Minnesota, USA - S1T2_Fc - Sphagnum magellanicum MG (SPAdes) (version 2) | ecosystem: Host-associated > Plants > Peat...
CCGCTGTTTCTCGTCTTTCTGCTCTTTTTTCTCGGTCGCCTCGGCGGCCTCCGCGTCGAGGTCGAGCTTGGAGAGGATTTCCATGACGCGATCGCCGCGCTCGACGGCGTGGTCGAAGCGGAAGATCAACTGCGGGGTGAACTTCGTCCCGAGGCGGCGGCCGATGCTGCTCTGCCACGCCTTGCGGTTGCGGTTGAGGATTTCCAGCGCCCGGTCCTGCTCGAGGCCGGGGTGCAGGGTGCTGACGTAAACGAAGGCCTGCTTCATGTCGGGCGGCAGATCGATGGAGGAAATGGTGATGAGCAGGCCCTCGAGATCGAGGGACTGGCTCATGCACGCGGCAAGTTCCTTGCGCAGCACCTCGGCCACGCGGACAGTACGACGGGTCGGCATAGAAAGTCAGATCACTTTCGACGAAAGACGGCGCGGATGCAACCTTCGTGGATTACGACCAGATCACTCGCCCCACTTTTCCTTGCGCCGCGCAAAGGGGTGGCCCTTAATGAGGAGGTTCATGAAAAAGTTTTTGTGGCGGGCCGTGTTGATGGGGTGCGGCGCGATGTCCCTCGCCGCCTGCGGCAACAAGCAAACGAAGGAGACGCTGGACAAAACGGGCGACCTGGAAAAGCAGGAGAATTACGCGGACGCCAACACCGTCCTCGTCAATGCGCTGCAGGAACGCGAGAGCCAACTGCGCAACGAGGCCGGCAATCCCACCGATCCCGCCGGCATCGACGCGCTGAAGAAGAAAGTCGCCGCCGACTCGGAGATCCTCAAGATGGAGCGCGCCTGGGTCGGGCTTTACCTGCATTGGAACCGCACGGACATGGCGGCGTCGGTCTACCAGGACATCCTTTCGGGCGATCCGGACGACACGAGCATGGGCGATTTCCTGCGCGATCCCGACAAGGACATCCGCAAGCGCGCCGTGGAAGTGCTCGGTCTTGCCGCCGATCCCAAGTCGCCCAATCTCGACAAGACCATCAACACGCTCGTCTCCGCGACGAAGGACAGCGATCCGGCGGTGCGCGCCGCCGCCATCGATGCGCTTGGCGCGACCAAGGACCCGCGCGGGTTCCAGCCGGTCGTGGACGAACTCAAGGACAGCGACTGGAACGTGCGCTTCGAGGTCGTCGATGCGCTGAGCCAGATCCATGACGAGCGCGTGATCGCGCCGCTGCTCGATGCCGCGGGCGATTCCGACAAAAGCGTGCGCGGCTCCGCCCACGACAACCTCGAGGGCATCGCCAGCGCGGATCAGCCGTTCGCCAAGGCGGATGATTTCGCGGCGCGCCTGAACGATCCCAATCCCGACATCGAGATGACCGCGGCCGAGTGCCTCGGCCTGATGCGCGATGCGCGCGCCGTGCCCGTGCTGATGAAGCTGATCGCCTCGCCCGATCCCGAGGTGAAGCTGAACGCGGTGAAGGGCCTCGGCGAAGCCGGCGACCGCTCCGCGCTGCCCATGTTGCGGCAGTTGCTCAACGATCCCGACCGGAACATGCGCGGCTGGAGCATTATCGGCCTCGGCAAATTGAAGGACGAAAACTCGCTGATGGACCTCGAGCGCATTTCCAACGACGAAACGCAGCCGGCCAGCATTCGCCAGGCGGCCGCGGCATCGGTCGAGGAGATCCGCAGCTCGCTCCCGCAGATGATCACGCCGTAGCACCGGCGAGCGCCCTGGGCGGCTTCTCCGAAAATGGTTGTCGCGGCGACCAGCGTCGCCGCGTGCAGCTTACTTGAGTTCGCCGGCTTCCTGGCTGGCGCTGATGATGGCATCCAGCACGCGGCGGAATTCTTCCAGCCCCGGCGCGGGAATCACAATCGAATCGCGCCGGCCATTCGCGTCCTCCGTGATGCGGAGGAAACGGCCACGCGGATTTTCGCGCAAGTCGAAGATAAAATTCTTGCGCTCGACCGCGATGTTTTCACTTTTCAAAACGACATCCATCCTTAAACCTCAGGTTAGTACAGTATACTTCGAGACGCCGTTTGGCGCGCCGAGGTCACACTTATTAGTAAATTGTAATCTTATCCGCTTTCTTCGCATGAAAACGCAATCGCTCGGTCCAACGGAAATTCAAGTCAGCCGTCTCTGCTACGGCGCGATGCGGCTCGGTCATGGCTGGGACCGCAACAAGGTCACCCCGGAGCAAATCGAGGCCGGCATCAAGTCGCTCGAGGCCGCCGTCGACGCGGGCTACAACTTCGTCGACCACGCGGACATCTATTGCGAAGGCATGTGCGAGGAGATTTACGGCCTCGCGGTGAAGCGGCATCCCGGCTGGCGCGACAAGGTCGTCGTCGCGACCAAGTGCGGCATTCGTTTCGATGACGAGCCGCAGGGCACGCCGCACCGCTACGATTTCAGCAAGGAGCACATCCTCTGGTCGATCGACGAGTCGCTCAAGCGCCTCAACGTCGAGCGCGTCGATCTCTACCAATTGCACCGGCCCGACTTCCTCGCTGATCCCGACGAAATCGCCGAGGCCTTCAGCGCCATCCATCAGGCGGGCAAGGTGCGCTACTTCGGCGTGAGCAATTTCCGCCCGTCGCTCGTCGCCGCGGTGCAGAGCCGGCTCCCCTTCCCGCTCGTGGTGAACCAGGTGGAGATTCATTTCCTGCGCCTCGACACCTTCGAGGACGGCACGCTCGACCAGTGCCTCGAGCACAAGATGACGCCGATGGCGTGGAGTCCGCTCGCCGGCGGCCGTCTCGGTGCGGCGCTCGACGATTCCCGCCCCGTGCCCGAGGCCGAGCGCGACGCCGCCGCCGTGGCGCGCCTCAAGCCGCTCCTGCGCGACGTGGCCAACGCTTACAACGCGACGCCGCTGGCGATTCTGCTCGCCTGGCAAATGCGCCACCCGAGCAAGATCATCCCGATCTTCGGCTCCATCCGCCCCGAGCTGATCAAACAAGCCGCGCAGGCCGCCGAAATCGATCTCGACCGCGACACCTGGTACCACATCCTCCGCGCCGCGCGGGGGAAGAAGCTTCCTTGATTCGAAGGTAGGGACGGCAGTCCCCTGCCGTCCTCGGTCAACAGTATGGGACGCGAAGGGACTCGCGTCCCTACCTCATTGAGGTAAGGCCACCCAAGGCCGCAGCAGGATTTTGTCGCCGGCGAAGTGGATGTCGACCGCGCCGGTTTGGTTGAGCGGCCAGACGCGGCAGAAATCGGGCACGGACGGAGGATCGGTCACGTTGAGGCGTGTCGTGCGCGGCGGGATTTGGAGCCAGTCGCGCACCTGCAGCGTGGAAAGCCACGTTTCATCCGGCGGCGTTTCCGTGCCCATGACGAGCACGTCGGCGCGGAGGCCGGGATGCGCGGCGAGCAACGCGCGCTGCGTGGCGGCGTCGATGCGGCCGGCCCAGAGCAGCGTCTGCGTTCCGCAGTGAAAAAGTATGACGAGCCCGCGGTCGTCGGCGTGCGTTTCCGGGCTATCCGTCCCCGGATGGAGAATTTCCGCGCGCAGGTCCGGGCCCAGATCAACCTGCTGGCCCTCCTGCCACGTCACCGGTTTGTCGCCCGACGCGGCGACAATCTCGGCGAGTTCCTTTTCCATCGGCGAATGCGTGCGCAGCACCGGGACGACCAGTTGGCGCGGGCGAAAATCGCGGACGATGGCTTGCGCGCCGCTGTTGTCGGGAGCACTGACCTGCGCGAGCACCAACCCGTCGAGCCGGTTGATGCCGTAGAATTGCAGGAAGTGCCACACGGCGGAGGGCGTGGCCGACTCGCGTCCGGCGTTGACCAGCCACGTGCCGCCGCTGGCGCGGATGAGCAGGCTCGCGCTGTCCCGCAGCGGCGCGACGACGAAGGAGGGCCGCGGCGACTGAAGCGCGGCGATGTCCGGCACGTTGATCATCGCGCCGGGCTGATAGGCGAGCAGCGCCACGAACCAGATGAGGATTTTCGCCAGCAGCCAGTTCGCATTGTTGAGCAGCGCGGTGACCGGCGGGCAGATCACCGAAACGGCGATGCTCATGGCGCCCACGATCATCATCACCCCAGACAGCGGCACAACCCCGAGGTTCGCCAGGATCGAAATCGGCGTGACCTGGTGAAAATCAATCGCCGTGATCGGCTCGCACACCAACTCCGCCGCCACGCTGCAACTGAGCAAAAGCATGATCCAGCGCCAAAACGTGAATTCGCGCCACTGCCAGGCGGTCAGCAGGGAGCGCGGCAGGAAGGGATCGGGCGAGAACGGGAGTAGGAACCACCTCCGCAAACGTGACGCGATGAGAATCAGCGCCAGGACCAGTGCGAAGGAAAGTTGCGCGCCCGGGTCGAGCAGCACCCGCGGATTCCAGGTCAGCATCGCCAGAAACGCCAGCGACCAGAAGCTGAGGGCATTGAGCGGACGCCCCATCCGCCACGCAGCGAGGATGGCCAGCGACATCACCGTCGCGCGCACGGCGCTGGCCGGTAAGCCGGCGAGCAGGCAGTAGAGCAGCACGACCGGCGTGATGACCCACGCCCAGCGCCATCGCACCAGGCCAAAAAGCTGCAGCAGCACCAGCGCAACCACTACCATCTCGGCCACGTGCTGGCCGTCCACCGCGAAAACGTGGATGGTTCCGGTGCGGCGAAAATCCTGCTCGATGTCCGGCGGGATTTGCTGGCGGTAGCCGATGAGCATGCCGGCGAGAAAATCAGCCATGCGCGGGTCATCCTCGAGGCCGATCTGCAGACGGCTGTAGGCCCAGTCGCGCGCCGCGTAGGAGAGCCGCTGCAGCCAGTCGCTGCCGCCCGCCGCAATGCGCCGCCAATTTTGCGGCGCGATCGTTGCCTCGTAGTAAATGCCCTGGCGCGCGTCCATCTCGCGCGTGTTGAATTGGCCCGGCACGAGCGCGGGCGCAACCGGATCGAGCGCCGCGGCGAACTCGAGCTCGTCGCCGCAGCGCAGGTCGCTCGCCGGACCAAGCAGCGTGCAGTGAATATCGCCGGTGGCCGATTCCCACGGCGTATCAATGTCGGCATTGAAGAGCCGCCCGCTCGTTGGGCGCCAGGCCTCGAGCCGGAAAACGAACGTGGTGCGGTCCAGCGCGCGGCGCGAGGCGTGCGGCGTCAACTGCGAGGCCGGTTCCTCCACGACCATGCCGCGCCACTGCGTCGTCTCGAGCAGCTTCCCGTCGGGCAGACGCCGCGCGTCGTCGGGGGCGATTGCGCTATCCGCAAGCATCGTGTGGGTCAGGCCCGCGCAAATCACCAGCGCATAGAACGCCGCGGGCGAAAACGCCTCGTGCCGCCTCACCGCGAACCAGGCCGCGCCCGTGATCGCGAAAAGCACCAGCGCCACCCGCAGGCTGATCCATGCATCCAGCCCGAGCACGCAGCCTGTCGCAAAGGCCAGGCTGACCGAAAAAAGCGGCGCGCGCGTTCCAAGCATCCCAGAGAAAAGCCTATCAAGATGCAGTGAAAAACCAAAGTTCCCTCGCGCCACACCCAGAAGGGCGCGCTCGCAGGGCGTCCGCCGGCGAATCTTGAGAGCGCAATTATGTTGCCTCGCGCGAGCTGAACCGTATTGTCTATCGACCAACTAAACAAGGATCATCCCATGCCTATTTATAATAGCGTTACTGAAACCATCGGCCGCACGCCGCTCATCAAACTCAACCGCGTCACCGAGGGCCTCGACGCCACCATCGCGCTGAAGGCCGAGTTCTTCAACCCGCTCGGCAGCGTCAAGGACCGTATCGGTCTCGCCATGATCGAGGCGGGGGAAAAGGCGGGCAAGATCACCAAGGACACCGTCATCGTCGAGCCCACCTCGGGCAACACCGGCATTGCGCTGGCCTTCGTCGCCGCGGCCAAGGGCTACAAGATCATCCTCACCATGCCGGAGAGCATGTCGCTGGAACGCCGCACACTGCTCGCGTTGCTTGGCGCGAAGCTGGTCCTCACGCCCGCCGCCGAAGGCATGAAGGGCGCCATCGCCAAGGCCAAGGCCATCGTCGAGGAAACGCCCCACGCCTTCATCCCGCAGCAGTTCGAGAACCCGGCCAACCCGGAAATCCATCGCAAGACCACGGCGGAAGAAATCTGGAAGGACACCGACGGCAAGGTCGACATCCTCGTCGCGGCGGTCGGCACCGGCGGAACGATCACTGGCGTGGCGGAAGTGATCAAGCCGCGCAAGCCCGAGTTCAAGGCCATCGCGGTCGAGCCGAAGGATTCGCCCGTCATCACGCAGACGCTCAACGGCGAGCCGCTCAAGCCCGGCCCGCATAAGATTCAGGGCACCGGCGCGGGCTTCGTCCCGGCCAACCTGCACTTGAAGATCGTCGATGAGGTCATTACCGTCACAAACGACGAAGCGCTCTCGATGGCGCGCCGTCTCGCCAAGGAAGAGGGCCTGCTCGTCGGCATCTCCACCGGCGCGAACGTTGTCGCGGCGATCCAGGTGGCCAAGCGTCCCGAGAACAAGGGCAAGCTCATCGTCACCATCGGCTGCAGCACCGGCGAGCGTTATCTCTCGACCGCGCTGGCCGAGGAAGCGCGCAAGGAAGTCGGCGCGTAAGCCGTCCGCACCCCTGCCCTCACCAATCCGCTCCCGAGCGAACCTCGGGAGCGGATTTTTTTGTCTACTCGCCCAAGGGGACACGGGCCGATGATTCAAGAAGAAGCCGACTGTGATTCGTGCCAAAAGCCGCTTGCATGCACTAATACGGAAAATCTTGCATAAGTCCTGATTCCAAACGCAAATGCCGCTCGTGACGATTCAGCGAAGGCTTGCCATGACGATTGTTTTTTGCTTGCATAATTAATCAACCTGAATTATCTTATTTTTGCAGTGCTGTTCTGACCCCCATTTCCTCGTAAAATAAGGCAGTCGGTGCTCGCAAGTGAATTTCCCCTAAGCAAAGTGCACACTGTGAACGGTTCAAGTCGAAACCAGCCCGCTACCCCGCGGCGGCCGATTGTCCTGCGACCGCCCGAGAGCAGCACGGAAGCACAGACCGACGCGCTCTTCGCATCGAACGATGACCCGCAGACGCGGCTTTTACGCGACGAAATTTCCAAGCTCCACCAGACGCTCGACCAATGGTCCAACGCCGAGGCCGAGTGGACCCATCAGCGCCGCTTGTTCGAGGTGATGACCGAGAATGTCTCGGACCTCATTGTGCTGCTCGACGCCCAGGGCAATCGCACGTGGAACAACCCGGCGTACAGCCATCACATCGGCTACGGGCCGCAGGAACTCACCGGCACCAACGCCCTCACCGAGGTGCACCCGGAGGACAAAACGCGCGCCGTCGAAGCGCTGAACGACGCCCTGGCCAAGGGCACGACCACGCAGGCCGAATACCGCGTGCAGCAAAAGGACGGCAGCTGGATTTGGCTCCAGACCGAGAACGTTCCGATTCTCGATGCAGCCGGCCGCGTCGAAACCGTCGTGCTTCTCGCCTGTGACGTGACGGATAAGCGCAAGCTGGAGGAAGCGCTCGCCCTGGCCTCGACCAGGGCCACCGCCGCGGCCCTGGTCGAGGGCATGGCGCGCGACTTCGACCAGATTCTCACCAACGTCGTCGGCAATCTCACCATCGCGAAGAACCTCAACGGCCCGCACAACGCCATCGCCGTCCGCCTCAACGAAATGGAGCGCGCCCTGCAGCGCGCGCGCGATCTCATTGAGCAGATGTTCTCCATCGCGCCGCATGAAACCGCGCCGAAGGTCCGCATGGCGCTCGAGCCCGCCGTGCAGGAGGCGGTCGGCGAAGTCCTGCGGGGCACGATGGTCCGCGCCGAGTTTCTCTTCCCGCGCAACCTACCGCTCATCGATATCGACGAGGAAGCCTTCTCGCACGCCATCCGCAACATCGTCACCAATTCGGTGCAGGCGATGGACAAGGGTGTCGTGCGCTTCTCCGCCGAGAACATTCCGCACTCGCAATTCTCCTACCGCCCCGACCTGCCGCTCAAGGCCGGCGACTATCTCTGCCTGCACATCCAGGACCAGGGCCACGGCATCTCGGAAAAAGCGCTGCCGCGTGTCTTCGAGCCCTACTTCACCACGCGCAGCGGTTCGCAGGGCCTCGGCCTCACCACCGCGCTCTCGACCATCCAGCGCATGGGCGGGACGATCCTCATCGAATCAACGCCCGGCGTCGGCACCACCGTTTCCGTTTACGTGCCCATTGCCCACGGCGACGCGCCCACGGGCGTTCCTGGAGCGGGCCGGGCCGCGCGGCCCAAGACAGGCACCGTCGGCCTCATGCCTGCCGCGGGATCAGCCGCGGCGGCCGGAAGCGCGCCGCGCATGACCAGCACCGGCGGCCTCGTCAAGCCGACGCCGAAGCGCCGCATCCTGCTCATGGATGACGAGCAAATGATTCTCGATATCGTCAGCCGCATGCTCGGCCATCTCGGCTACGAGGTCACCACCTGCACCGACGGCTCGCAGGCCATCGCCGCCTTCACCAAGGCCAAGTCGCACTCGGAGCCCTTCGACGTCGTGATGATGGATCTCGTCATCCCCAACGGCGTCGGCGGCCAGGACGCCGTGCACACGATCAAGAAGATCGACCCGAACGCCAAGGTCATCGCCAGCAGCGGCCACCTCGAGCACCCGGTCATGCGCGACCACCGGAGTTTCGGTTTCAACGCCGTCCTCGAAAAGCCCTACAAGCTCGAGAAACTCCAGCAAGTCATCGAGGCCGCGATCAGCGCGCCGGCGGCTTAACGCTCCAATCTCTTCAGCCCTCTGCAGTCCTCTGTGCGAAACCGTCAGTCCCGCATCTTCTCGGGATCAATCGCGTTGGCGCGGCACCATTCGGCGTAGGCGAGCGGCGCGATCTCGCTGGGCTTGATCTCGCTGCGGCCGCCCCAGAAAACGTTGGTGTAGGAGACGGGCATTTCCATCGCGCTGAGGTGCTCGTCGATCGCCGCTTTGTGCGCGCGCACGAGATCGCGGTCCGTGCCGTGCGCGACGGCCATGATGTTGACGTGATTAAATTCCGGACCGCCCTCGCGCCAATAGCAATGCGTCAGGATGTGATGGCGGCCAATCTCGCGCCCGGCCTCGAGCTGGCGTCCCTCCGGCACGGCCCAGTGAAACAGTGCGTTGAAGCGCGTCACGCGCTCGCCGGTCTGAGTCGGCTTCACGTGCTCGAGGAAAGTGGAGAAGCGGCCGATGACGCGGCGCTCGTCGAGGCTTTCCGCGATCTCGAAGAAAACCTTCAGCGGCAGGTCGGCCTCCTTCGCGCGCGGATCCCACAAATTCTCGGCGACTTCCTCCGGCGCCAGCTCGCGCTTCAGCGCCATGAGCACGCGCCATTCAAGATCGCTCAGCTTGACCTCGCGCACGGCGTGCATTTCCGCCGGCACATCGGACTTCGCGCCGGGCTCCATCGTCTTGCGGCGCGTGTGGCCGACGCCGAGCGCGAAAATCCCGCGCGCGGGCATGAGGCGATAGTGTTTGCCGCCGACGCGCTCGAGCAGAAAGTCGGCGTGGCGGCGCATGGAGAAACCGTGCGGCACCTTCAGCGTCGTCCAAAGCTTATACTGCGAGCCGGGCGTGGCGGCGTCGGTCGAGCGCAGCACGACGTGGCCGGAAAAGGGGTCCTGCTGGAACATGAAGTCGAACGCAGCGTCGAGTTTCTCCGCCGGAACTTCCCACGCCACCAGCGCGCCGGGCGCGAGGTCGGTCGCCATCAACGTTTGCCGCACGCGGCGGATCGTCCCCGCCACCAGCATGGCGCGGATGCGCTCGATGACCACGTCCACGGGCAGCTCGCACTTCTTCGCGATCTCCCGCATCGGGTCGCGCACGAACCCGGCGATGCGGTCCTCGGACACGGCCAGGATACGCGCGTTGATCTCGTCGGTATGGCTGATGGCGGTGGCGGCGGGCATGGATTGAGCCTAGCGGCGGCATTGGTCGATGGCAACGATTGCGAATCTGGTTGCACGATGGTAACTATGGTCATGGGCAAACATCCGGCGCCGCCAGCGATCGACGCCGCGGCGTGGCTGCGGCAAAACGGCCTGCGCGCCACCCATGGGCGCATCGCCATCGTGCGGCTGCTCGACGCGAGCGAGGTACCGCTGACGCTGGCGGAAATCCACGAGAAGGTGCGCGCCGAGGGCTGCGATTTCGCCACGGTCTTCCGCTTCGTCTCCATCCTCGAGGAAAAGAAGCTCGTGCAGCGCGTCGCGTGGATCGACGGCTCGACGCGCCACGAGATGAGCGCGCGCGAGGGGCATCATCATCACCACTACCTGATCTGCCGCGAGTGCCACAAGATCGAGCCGATCGACGAATGCGTGGTCGAGAGCTTCGAGGACCAGATCGCGAAGGAGCGCGGCTACTCCGGCCTGAGCCACTCGCTGCAGCTCTCCGGCGTCTGCCCCGCCTGCCAGAAGCCCAGCGCGAAGCCCGGACGGAAACGCACCTGACCATGCGACTGCCGAAGTCATGGCTGGTCGCGGCGCTTGGCCTCGCGGCGATGGCCGTTCTCGAAGCCAAATCCGCGCTGCGCGATTCCAACGTCGAGCTCAACGGCCCGAGTTTTCCCGTCGGCAACCTGACGTTCACCATCCCCTCGCGCTGGCAGATCGAGGCGGTCGATGGTCCCGCGCGTGGCGGCCAGTGGCGCGTGCCGCCGCTCAACGGCACGGGCGATGCGGGTGAAGTCGTCGCCTACTTTTTCGGACAGGGCGCGGGCGGCTCGCCCCAGGAAAACATTGAGGCGTGGATTGGCACCATGTTCAGCGCCGACGGCCATCCCGCGGACAAGCAGTGGCAGTACAAGGCGGGCGGCTTCCAGGTCTCGCAGGTCGTGATCTTCGGCACCTACAACCAGGTCGTCGCCTCGCCGGGCATTCCGCCGCTGCGGCACCCGAACTACGTCCTGCTCGGCACGGTCCTCGAGAATCCCGCCGGCAACATCTACTGGCGCTTCACCGGTCCCGAGCCGCTCGTCACCGCGACGCTGCCGCTCTTCAACAAGATGATCGACAGCGTGAAAGCCCAGGGCACGCCCCATCCTCCTTCGCCATGACTTCCCACCTCCACGATCCGGACGCCCCGCAGGTCTCGCACTCGCTCCACGCGCACGGGCTGAACCTCGACGCCACGCTCAGCAGCGGGCAGGCCTTTTCCTGGCGGCGCACGGCGACGGGCCATTGGCGCGGCTGGATCGATGGCCGTCCGTGCCTCGTCTGGATGCAGGGCGAAGCGCTGCGCGCGGTCGGGCCCGGCCTCACGCGCGACGAGGTCAACGCCTACTTCGGCCTCGACCTGCCGATGGAGGAAATCCTCGCCTCGTTTCCCAGCGACCCGTGGCTCGACAAGGCGCGCGCCTTCGCGCCCGGCCTGCGCATCCTGCGGCAGGACCCGTGGGAAACGCTCTGCAACTTCATCTGCTCCTCGCTCAAGCAGATCACCCAGATCGAGCAGATCAACCACGAGCTGCGCCGCACCTTCGGCGAGAAGTTCGGCGACGACCTCCACATCTTCCCCACCGCGGCGCGGCTGGCACAGACGACCGAGGCGCAACTGCGCGCCTGCCGGCTCGGCTTCCGCGCGCGGCACCTGCACGTCGCGGCGCGGCAGATCGCGTCGAGCGAGATCTCCCTCACGCGCCTCGCCACGCTGCCGACGCCCGAGGCGCGCGAGCAGCTCCAGCGCGTGCGCGGCGTGGGCGAGAAGGTGGCCAACTGCGTCCTGCTCTTCGCCTACGGCCGCGCCGAGGCCTTCCCCATCGACGTGTGGGTCGAGCGCGTCCTGCGCCAGCTCTACTTCAGAAACAACCCGCGCGTGCACCACGAGAAGCTCCGCGCCTTCGCGCAGTCCCACTTCGGACCGTACCGGGGTTACGCCCAACAGTTCCTCTTCCACTGGATCCGTACGGACCCGAAGGCGCTGCCGCCCGAGAAGCCGAAGGCAGCGCGGAAGGCCCGGGGCAAGGCGGTGGCGGCGTCCGCCTAAATCGCCTTGGGAGCCTATAAAAAGAGGCGATATAGAACCTGCTGTCTTTTTAGGACGGCGGCGGCAGGTGCCAATCCTTCCAGAGGCGCGCGTAGTCGGCGCGCGTGAGCTCGACGACCATCGGGTCCTTGGCGGGGTCGAGCCACTTCACGAGCTGCTCGAGCCGGTCCAGCTCCATCGTGGTGCAGCCGGCGGTGCGATAGTGCTCGCCGCGGCGCACGTGAAAATAAATCTCCGTCCCGGCGTGCGGGTCGGGGTCCTCGTAGTTGTGCTCGATGAGCACGAGCCACGTGTAGGCTTGGTCGCCGAGGTGCATGTGCTCCTTCTGCCACCACGCGGGCTGCGGCGCGTCCTTCGGCAGCGTGTAGAGATGATTGAAGCCGAGGTCCGCCAGCTCCGGCAGGTCGATCCACGCATCGCGATCGGTCACCTGGTGGTAGGGCCAATCCTTCGCGCCCTCGGGCAGCGCCGGCGCGTAGCCGTAGACCGGCCCGATCTTGAAAAGCCCCATCGGATTCTTGTGATCGCCCTCGACCTTCTGCGGCCCGGGCTGCGGCGGATTGATCCCGCGCCCCCACGCCAGGCCCTTCATGCCGAAAAGCACCGGCCACGGTTTCGCGTCGGAGACCCACTGGCCTTTGTCGTCGCGATGATAAAGTTGTAACGTACCCTCCGAGGACGTCAGGTCCGGCGCGAGGCAGACGACGATTTGCTTGGCGTCTTCCGCGGTCTCGCTCGCATCGGCACGCAAGCCGCAGGCGCAGGCCCACATCGCAAAAAAAACTGCTGTCGACCGCAACATTTGGGCTACGCTAAAAGAGATGGCCGGAAAAGGCAACTGAACCGCATGACCGGAGGTAACCATGTCCGAGCCTAAATTAGTCATCACCTTCACACCAAGTTTGGTTGCTACACTTTTGAATCGCGAAAAGGCCAAGGGATCTTCACTCACTGAACAAGAAGTTCTGGATATCCGCGATACTGCACCTGCCGTCGCAATGCCCGAGGACGTCGCAGTAAAAGTTGAAATTGAAAGAGGCTACAAAGACATTGATGCTGAGAACGTGTGGGAAGAGTGGCAAAAAGCCCGGGTTGAATTGATCTGATAGAAAAAAACGACGCTCCCCATGCCCCGCACTGAACCCCTCCCCCTCCTCCTGCTCACCGACCTGCTTTGGGTGGCCCGGACAACTTGTTGTCCGGGCGGCGCAGCGAAGCGGAGCCGCAGGAAGCCACCGGAGTTGCGCGCGCCATCGGTGGCTTCCTGTGCCTTGACCGATGTTTCGGTCAAGGCACCCGGACAACAAGTTGTCCGGGCCACCGTGCTTGCGTACGCTTGAATCTAATTTCTTATGCCCCGCACTGAACCGCTTCCACTGCTCCTACTCACCGGGTTTCTCGGCAGCGGCAAGACGACGACGTTGAGCCATTGGCTGGGGCACACGGGCGTACCGCTGAAGCGGGTCGCCGTGATCATCAACGATTTTGGCGCGGTCAATGTCGATGCGGCGTTGTTGTCGCGGCGGCAACTGGAATTGCGCAGCATCACGGGCGGCTGCGTGTGCTGCCAGAGTTACGAGGACCTCGTCGCGCAGGTGGGCGCGCTGGCGGCGAACCCGGAGATCGATCTCGCGTGGATCGAGACGTCCGGCCTGGCCGATCCGGAGGAGGTGCTCGACCATCTCAGCGCGCCGGAGCTGGCCGGCGGCACGGTCATCCGCCGCGTGATCCTCGTGGTCGACGGCACCGATTATCCCTGCTCGTGGCGCGGCCGCGCGGTGCAGGAGGAGCAAATCCGTTACGCCGACGTCGTCCTGCTGAACAAGACCGACCGGCTCGACGCCGCGGCGAAGCAGCGCGTGGAGATCAGCCTGCGCCAGCTCAATCCCGCCGCGCGGATCGTCCTCACGCAAAAGGGCGAGGTCGATCCCGGCGTGCTCAGCGATGCCGGCGCGCGCGTGGCGGCCCAGGCGCCGCATCATCATCACGACGATGATTGCGAGTGCGGGCATGATCATCATGAGCATGGTCATCGCCATGAGCATCACGATCACGGGCACGAACATGGTCACGAGCATCATCATCACCACGAGCATTTGCCGCACTCGGCCTCGACGCTTTTCCTGCCATTGGCGGGACCGGTTGAGCGCGGGGCGTTCCAGAAATTTCTTGGCTCGCTGCCGTCGTCGGTTTTTCGCGCGAAGGGTTTTATCCGGTTGGCGGAGTCGCCGGAGAAGTTGCATACCTTCCAGCAGGTGCGGGATCAGGCGGAGTTGCTCCTTTTGCCGCTGGAAGGCGGCGAGGAACTTGCCACCGGCCTTGTGCTGATCGGGCCGCATCTCGAGGAGGAGCGGATTCGGGATTTGGCGAAGGTGCTCGTGCCGGCGGGTCAAGTGGCCGCGAAATAGACGTTGAATATGCCGACGCGAAATTTGAATGCCGCCGTCATCTTCACTGAGATTTCTGAAAAAGTCCGATCCTCTTCGTTCCGTAGGAACGAATTGAAGGCAGCCAGCCTTCGGCTTGCGCTGACGTTGTTAGCGGCCATGATGCTGAAGAATTGAGTCCTTTTCGACGTGACCCCCGTTTTTACATCATGATTTTTCCGATTTTTCTGAAGGTTTCTTCCTTATGGCGTACAGCAATGGCACGCGCCCAATGGCTGGGTGGCCCGGACAACTTGTTGTCCGGGTGGCGTAGCGAAGCGGAGCCACAGGAAGCGAGGGCTCATGGTTACGGCGTCGCTTCCTGCGCGCTGCGCGCGCCCGGACAACAAGTTGTCCGGGCCACCCAAAGGTGGGCGTGCGTCTCTTATTTCGTGCTCGCGCTCATCTTCGCGATGACCATGTTCACGGCGCATGCGGCGAAACCCGCGACGGCGCCGGAGCCGACGTTTGTGACGGCGCCGAAGTATTATTTCAACATCGATATCGATCCGTGGTACCACTTCACGGGGACGGGGGAGCTGACGGAGGAGCAGGCGCAGCAGGCCAATTGCTACCGTTTTCATTACGACGCCGACGGCAGGCTGTCGCAGATCGAGTACCTGCGCGCGGGCAAGGGCGCGGCCGATCCGGCGTACAATGTGGCGGAGATCGACTTCGAATATGCGCCGGGCATCGAGCGGCGCTGGTTCCGCGATCATCGCGGCAACGCGAAGAAAAACAGCGAGGGCGTCTTCGGTGAGGAGCTGGCGCTGGACGGCAAGGGCAACGTCACCGCGATCACCAATCTGGACGATTCGGGCGGGCATATGCGCGACGAGAATGGTGTGGTGCAGTACGTGCGGACGCTCGATGCCGCGGGCCGCGTGGTGGGCAGCAAACGGATCGGGCTTTTCGGCACGAACATCACCGATGACAGCGGCTTTTACGAGCGGCGCTGGAAGTACGACGAGACCGGGCACGTCATCGAGATCGGCAACTACGACGACAAGGGCGAGCTGCTCGACGACACCGACGGCGTCGCGCTCATCCGCAAGACGACGACCCTGTATCCCGACTCGGTGCAGACGATCGAGAGCTATTTCGATTCCAACAGCCTGGCCGCGGCGGAAAAGAGCACGGGCGTGCACCAGCGCCAGCGCACGTTCGACAAGCGCGGCTTCCTGACCGACGAGTCGTACTTCGATTCCACCGGCGCGCCGACCACCTACCTGGAGCCGAGCGTCGGCGACACGCGGGTGCACGAGCGGAAGCTGACGGTCGATGATCTGGGCAACATTGTTGAGGAGCAGTTCTTCGACGTGACGGGGCGTCCGGTGGACGAGCGCGGGCCGGAGATCGCGCGGATCGATTACAAGTACAACAGCCAAAACCGCGTGGCGGAGGAGCTTTTCTACGGCGACGACGGCAAGCCGCAGATCAACCCGCAGGTGGGCGCGGCGATGGTGCGGCAGGAGTACAACGACAAGGGGATCATCGTCCACCAGCAGTTTTTCGACGGCCAGGGCCATCCGGCGCTGCACGCGCGCTATCAGGCGGCGGCGATCCGCATCAAGGTCGAGGGCGATACGACCTGCGTCTCGCTCTTCGACGAGAAGGACCAGCCGACGAAGAACCCGGTGAACGGCTACGCCTCGTTCACCTACAAGACGGCGACGGATTATCCTCTGTCGCTGACGAACAAATACTACGACCTGCGCGGGCGCGAGATCACGCTGATCCGCGAGCGGATTATTTTCCCGCACCTGCACGCGCTGCGCGAGCCGGCGAACCGCGGGATGAAGTGGAGCGCGCGGCTGGGGGCTCTCGGCGCGGCCATTGGCGCGGTGCTGGGGGCTTTCATGGCGCTGCGGAAATCGTCGCACACGAAGCGGCGCAAGGTTTGGGTGCCGACGCCGCTGGAGCGTTTCCTCGGCTGGTTCAGCGTGTTCGCGATCCTGGAGGGCTCGCTGCGCTTTTTCATGACGGTGTACTGGGCGTGGATCAATTACCTGTACGGTGACATGGGCTACGGCTTCAACGTGCTGGAGACGGTCTTCATCCTGTTCTTCCTTTACCGCCTTTACCGCATGACGGTGACGATGCGGGTGCTGAACATCGAGCGCGAGGACATGCACAAGCTGGTGCGCGATTTCTTCGCCAAGGCCGGGTTGAAGGCGGAGTGGGTGGAGGCGCAGCGCCGTTATCTTTCGCCGCCGCTGGATGTGAGCGTGAAGTATTTCAAGCAGAAGTTCCACGCCTACCTGGCCTTTGTTCATCGCGGGACGAAGGGCAAGGAGTTGCAGGCCGAGTTCGCCGCGTACATCCGCGCGCAGACCGGCGGGATTCTCGGCCCGGCGCGCACGAAGTGGATCGCGTTTTATTATCCGTGCGTGGCGTTCGCCTATTTCGTCCTCGCCGGCGTGGCGTTCTATACGCTGTTCCAGTTGGTGAAGGGGTATTCTTAAACAGCCGGTTAGAACGCCCCTTCAGGGCTTGTCCTTTCTTGATGACTAAACCCAGGGCTTGCGCCCTGGGCTATGTTAGGTGGCCCTTTCAGGGCCGCCCGAGCGCCTTGCTTCGATCCTTTCCGGTTACGTACTTGGGCTATACGATATCCAATAAGGAAGCGCATGGCCTTTCGCCTGCCGGGGCCGTCCGAGCGCCTTGCTTCGATCCTTTCCGGTTACGTACTTGGGCTATACGATATCCCATAAGGAAGCGCAGGGCCTTTCGCCTGCCGGGGCCGTCCGAGCGCCTTGCTTCGATCCTTTCCGGTTACGTACTTGGGCTATACGATATCCCATAAGGAAGCGCATGGCCTTTCGCCTGCCGGGGCCGTCCGAGCGCCTTGCTTCGATCCTTTCCGGTTACGTACTTGGGCTATACGATATCCAATAAATAAGCGCATGGCCTTTCGCCTGCCGGGGCCGCCCGAGCGCCTTGCTTCGATCCTTTCCGGTTACGTACTTGGGCTATACGATATCCCATAAGGAAGCGCAGGGCCTTTCGCCCTGCAGGGGCGACCTAAAATAGCCCAGGGCGCCAGCCCTGGGTAAATGGTAGAAAATAATCGGCAAGCCCTGTAGGGGCGCTCTAAAAAGGGTTACCCGATGCCGCAATCCCTCGCCTGTCTCCACACGCACATTATTTTCAGCACAAAGGAACGGGCGCAGTTATTACCCGTGGACCTTCAGGGCGAGTTACACGCTTACATCGCCACTGTGATTCAGAACATGGGCTGTTATCCAGAGATCATCAATTCCATGCCCGACCATATTCACATTTTGACCGGCTTGGGGCGCACCTCGGCAGTGAGCGATGTGGTGAAGGATATCAAGACCTCGAGTTCGCGATGGATCAAAGCGAGGGATTCACGATCGCATGCGTTTGCTTGGCAAAGCGAATACGCGGCATTCGCCGTCAGCGCCTCGAACGTTCAGGAGGTGCGCGCATACATCGCGAATCAAGCGGAGCATCACAAGAAGCGGTCGTTTCAGGAGGAATACCGAGCGTTTTTGAATCGTCACGGCGTGGCGTTCGACGAGAAATACGTTTGGGATTGAACGGGTATGGCGTCGCGGTTAGGACGCCCCTTCAGGGCTTGTCCCTTTTTAATGATTAAACCCAGGGCTTGCGCCCTGGGCTATGTTAGGTGGCCCTTTCAGGGCCAACATCAGCTGAAGGTTGCTCTCTTTTAAAATTGGCTTTTCTTCCTTTGTGGTCTTGGCGTCTTTGCGAGGAATCTTCTGCGCTGCGGTCGTTGCGTCGCTGCGTGAAACAGCTAGGTTGGGGGCGTGACGCAACTGATGACGGAGTGGCCCGGGGCGCCGAAACTGGAGATTGATGCGGGGGCGGAATCGGCGCGGGTGGACGAGCTTCGCACGCTCGGACTGCTGGACACGCCGCCGGAATATCGCTTCGACCGGATCACGCGGCTGGCGGCGGATTTTTTTCACGTGCCGATCGCGTATATCGCGTTCATCGACGAGAACCGGCAATGGATGAAGTCGCAGGTCGGCATCTCCAGCCTGGAGACGCCGCGCTGCATGACGTTTTGCCAATACACGATCCAGCACGACGCGCCGCTGATCATGCCCAACACGCTGGAGCACCCGATCGGCGAGAACCATCCGTGGGTGGTGAATGACCCGCATGTGCGCTTCTACGCGGGCGTGCCGCTGTCCGGCCCGACCGGGAAGAAGATCGGCACGTTCTGTCTCGTGGATTTTGTCCCGCGCGAATTTTCCGAGAAGGACGTGGCCTCGCTCGTGACCTTCGGCTCGCTGGTGGAGCGCGAAATCAACCTCGGGGAAATCATCCAGGCGCAGCACGAGCTGCTGGGCGTGCGCAAGCGGCTGCTGCAAACGCAGCACGACCTGGAGCACGAATTCGCCGACGCGGCGAAGTATGTGCGGATGCTGCTGCCGCCGCCGTTCGAGAATTCCGAGATCGTGGACTGGACCTTTCATCCGTCCGTCCGCCTCGGCGGCGACGGCCTCGGCTACCGGCATCTCAACGACGACCTGCTGGCCGTTTACATCCTTGATGTGACCGGGCACGGGCTGGGTTCCGCGATGCTGGCGGTAACGCTGCTGGAGTTGCTGCGTAACCCGGCGGTGCAGGTGGATTTCACCAAGCCGGCCGTGGTGATCGAGCGGCTGAACCGCACGTTCCCGATGAGGGACCACGGGAACAAATTCTTTTCCGTCTGGTACGGCGTCTACTCGCGCTCGCGGCGGGAGCTGACGTACTCGAACGCGGGCCATCCGCCGGCCTTGCTCTACGCGCACGAGAACGGGAAGCCGGTTTTGCGCCGCACGGAGGCCAGCACGTCGGTGCTCGGCGTTTTGCCGGAAGTGAGCGTGAGTGAATGCACGGTCCCCTTCCCGCCCGGGACGGAGCTTTTGCTTTTCTCAGACGGGCTCTATGAGCTGACCGATTCCGACGGCGGGCACGGTTCCTACAATGAGTTTTTCGCGCGTTTGCAGAAGGACGTGGCCGCCGGCTCGCCGCCGTGGGAGGTTTTCCGGCATTGGTACAAGACGGCGCACGAGCAGAAGCGGATCGACGATGATGTGTCGACGCTGCGGTTTGCGACGAAGGCGTGAAGAGGTGACGGAATAACGGAATGGACGGAATTTAGAAGAATTGGGTTTTGAAGAACTATCCTTCCCTAATTCCGTCTTTCCGTTATTCCGTCAATTTTTGTGGCGTGCGCTACGATTCGACCGTGAGCGGAATGGTGAGGCCGGTTTGCTTTTCGAGATCGGCGAGCCAGATGCGGGCGGTTTCCTCGACCTTGCCTTCGCCGAGCGGGACGCGGCGGGCGTGGTTTTTGCCGTCGGCCATGGTGAGGGTGAACTCGACGACGCTGTTGCCGGGATCGCTGGGGATGGGGCGATAGCGCGCGCGCATGGCAGTGATTTTTGCTTTCTCGAGCGAGGCGTATTGCTCGAAGGCCTCGACGGAGAGGCCGGTCTCGGCGAGGAAATCGCGCTCGTTGTAGGGGACTTCGTTGAGGCGCTTGAGGACGAAGTCGCGGTCGAGGAAGGAGAGGAGGTTGCCGGCCTTGGGGCCGGACTCGCGGTCGAGCAGAACGCGGTAGATGGCCTTGAAGGCGTGCGGCTGGTCGATGGGCGTGAGACGCGCGGCGTTGAAGACGGTGATTTGCAGCGCGTCGTCTTTCCACTCGGCGTCCTTGAGCGCGAGGGCGAGGTAGTGGAGGAAGCCGCGCTGGGCTTCGGTGAGATCTTCCGCGCGGGTCGGGAGCGTGTCCTGGAGTTTGGTCTTTTCGTCCTCGGTGGCGTAGTGCTCGAGCCAGTACTTGGCGGCGCGGATGCGGAGGTCGAGGTGCTTTTTGTCGAGGGCGGTGAAGGGCGCGCCCTTGCGCTTCTCGAGTTCCTTGACGGCGTCGAGGTGCGGGAGCTGGACGAGCGCGGTGACGAGCTGGAAATCGGCGGACCAGTAGTCGCCCTCGGGCGCGACCTGGGAGATGTCGTAGATGCGCTTGTCGTCGGGCTTGAGGTCGCCGCTGAAGTAGCGCTGCTTGGCGCGGTCGAATTCGTTGAACGCTTTGATGATGTGGACTTCGGTCGGCTCGAAGTTGACGTGCTGCCGCGGCGGCGTGCGGAGCATGAGGAAGCGCAGGACTTCGGGCGGGAGGAAGTCGGCCATGTCGCGCGAGGTGACGCCGATGCCTTTCGACGAGCTCATCTTTGCGCCACCGACGAGGAAGAAGTCGTACGGGCAGTTGAGCGGCGGGTCCTGGCCGAAGATTTCCTTGAGGCACGCGGCGGCGACGTCGCGCGAGCCGCCCTTGGTGCTGTGGTCGCGGCCGGCGCCCTCGATGGTGACGGGGAAGGTGTGCCACTTGGCGCACCACTCGAGTTTCCACGGGAGCTTGCCGTTGCCGTCGAAGGGCGAGATTTTGCCGCTGTGGCCGCAGCCGGGGATGGGCGCTTTTTGGTCGGAGACGGTGCCGTCGGGCAGCACGGGGCGGTACTGGACGCGCGAGAGCTCGAGGCACTTGAAGGTGACTTGCGCGCCGTCGTAGGCGGTGACTTCGGTGGTGGCGATGCGGCCGCAGTTGGGGCACACGACCTGGAACGGGTGCCAGTTGTCGGGACGCTCGGAGCCGCTGATCTCTTTATAAATGCGGCGCACGACGTCGGCCTTGCGCAGGATGGTGTCGATGGCGGCGTTGAATTTGCCGCCGCGGTAGATGTCGCGCATGCGGTAGAACTCGGGCTTGATGCCGAGCTCCGCGAAGACGCCGAAGAATTCGCCGATGAAGTGGTCGGCCATGTCGGTGGCCTTGCTGCCGGGCGGCGGCGGGACGTTGCAGAGCGGCGCGCCGAGATATTTCGCGAAGACGCCGGCCTGCCCGTAGGGGATTTCGTCGACCGGATCGTAGTCGTCGACGCCGAAGATGTAGCGGACCGGCGTGCCGTTGCTCAGGAGCGTGCGGTAAATGGCGTCGTGGATGAGCGGCCCGCGCAACGCGCCGATGTGGGCGCGGCCGGAGGGCGTCTTCGAGTCATTGATCGTCTGCGGGGCGCTGAGGCCTTCCACCAATTTATCGCACCAAAACATAGAGCCTCCCACTTAAGCATAGCGCGCGCGGGGCTGCACGTATTTATGGTGTCAGTGCCCCATGTCGCTGATTTTGTCGCCGGCGCTTTCGATTTCCTTGGCCAGCGCCTCGCGGTACTGGACTTCCTGCCGCGCGCGGACGGCTTCGTAGGCGTAAAAGTTGTTCGCGTTTTGCATCGTGGCGAGGTCGGTGGACGCGACGCCCTGGAGGTCCATGATGATCTCGCGCCCGGCGTCGAGTTTTTGCGACTGGTCGGCGTCGGCGGTCAGGCGATGGAAATTGTCGTGCGCGGCGACGAGCTTGGCGTTCTTCGTGTAGTAGAGCGCATTGGGCGGCCCGAACTCGTCGGCCGAGGCCACGTGCGCCTGTTCGTAATGCGCGCCGTTCATGAAGGAATCGAGGCAGCGGCTGACGTCGTGAAAATTATTGATGAACGCCGTTTGGCCGAGGAACTGCGCCCAGTCGTACGTCTCCCACTTCGGCACGGTGTCGATGCGCAGGCCGAAGTAGCGGATGGTGCCGGCGATGGCGGAGTTCTTGTTCGCGAATGAGGCCTTGTCGATGGCGTTGTCCGCGCGCACCTTCACCGCCTGCGTCACCACCGCGATGACCCTGCCGCTCTTGGTGTGGAAAACCGGCCCGCCACTGTTGCCGTGGTAAATGGGGTTGCTGATCTCGATGCGCTCCGGCCCGACGCCGAGCACGCTGCCCTTGGTGTCGAGCACGACCTCGCCGCCCTCGCTGTTGCCGGGCGTGATCACCTCGTCGCCGTTTTGCACCGTGCCCGGGATGTCGGTGGCGAGATCGAGATAGCTGTAGTGATTGTCCTGGATCGAAATCATCGCGAGGTCGCGGTCGCTCGCGCCTTTCAAGCCGGTCGTCGTGATCTGCTGGCCGGTGGTCGTGAAAATTTTGACGTTGGGATTGGCCGAGAGCACGTGAAGGTTCGTGATGACGGCGGGACCCTCCGGCCCGTGGACGAGAAAGCCGGTGCCCTCGGCCACATCGCCCTTGATCACGACGACGGCGTGGGCCTGCTCCTCGGTCAGGTTGCCAGCGGACGTGAACGTGGGCATCGAGGCCGCGGCGTTGGTCGAGGCCGGGGCGACCGCGACGACCGGCGCGGCATTCGTGGCCACAAGCTCCGCCGGCGGCGCGTAATTCGCGGAGAGCCCCGGCACCGCCGCTTTTTCCGGCGGGACCCCGTCGACCACGTCGATTTCCCACGGCGCACTGGGCGCATTCGGCGCGCTCTTCTCAACGTAGCGATGGACCACCAGCGCGTAGGTGCCGCCCTTTGGCAAATAAAGCGAACCCGGCTGAAGACCCGAAACGCCCGCCACCACCGAGCCATCCGGCGCGATGACCGTCACAGTCATATAAGCCGGCTGCGGCCCCCAGCGCAGTTCCCAACTGTCATGCACGGTGAAGGGCGCCGTCGTCGTCTTCGGATCCGAACCGGAAAAGGTCTGCACGACTTTTTCCTCCGCGCGGCACAACCCGGCCACGAGCCAGCCCATGAGAAAAAGGATACCTAGCTGACGCACGCCCGTTACTTATCAGCAGCCCGGGCCATCGACAACCGCAAAGCCGCGGGGTAAACTCCCACGCATGCCCCTCACCCGCCGCGATTTCGTCCGCACACTCTTCGCCGCGTCGCAAACCGCGCTGGTCGGCAAGCTGCTGACCACGTCGCTTTCGGCGGATGACACCTTCACCGGTGCGCTGAACTTCGGCATCATCGGCGACTGGGGCCGGCATGGCCGTCCGGACCAAATGGCCGTGGCGCAGGAGCTGGGCCTGTCCTGCGCGCAGGCCAACGCGAGTTTCGTCATCTCCGTCGGCGACAATTTCTACGAGGACGGCGTCCAGTCGGTCGGCGACAAGCACTGGCAGACGAGTTTCGAGGGCGTCTACACGTCGCCGTCGCTGCAGGTGCCGTGGTACACCACGCTCGGCAACCATGATTACAAAGGCAACGTCCAGGCGCAGATCGATTACACCAAGCCCGGCGTCCGCTGGAAAATGCCCGCGCGCTATTGGCGGCAGGCGGTGACCGTCGATGCCGCGACCCAGGCCGAATTCTTCTTCATCGACACCTCGCCGATGATCAACAGTTACGCCCGGCATCCCGAGAACAAGCAGATGGGGCTCGAATTGGCCGCGCTCGGCCCGGCGTATGTGCCGCAACAACTGGCGTGGCTGGACCAGGCCCTCGGCAGCTCCACTGCGCCGTGGAAGATCGTCGTCGGCCATCACCCCATCTACTCCGCCGGCTTCGGCCGCAGCAGCGACCACGAACTCATCACGACGTTGCTGCCCCTGCTGCAAAAGCACGGCGTGCAGGCCTACTTCTGCGGCCACGACCACGACCTGCAGCACCTCCAGGCCGGCAACGTGACGCTGATCATCTCCGGCGGCGGTTCCGAGCACCTCCCCGTCTTCACCATCCCCGAATCGAAATTCAGCCGCTCCTGCTCCGGCTTCGCCCTCGCCTCCCTCCGCCCCCACGAGATGCAGGTGCGGTTCATCGATGACCAGGGGAAGCTTTTGCATACGGCGATGGTGAAGCGGGAGGCGTAGAGCCTGTTTATCCCTGGCTTATCCCTACCCGAGCATTCTCGAACGTCACGCTCATCGCAATGGCAAGCCGAAGGCTTGCTGGGAGCTGTAGCCGGTGGTAAAGCGAGTCCGCGAGCGACACCACCGGAAAACGCCCGTCTTAAAATCCGCACCCCGAAGGGGTCGCAGGAGAATTTCTCGCAAAAGCGGCTTTACCCCGGTAGGCGTAATGCCATGTCCACCTATTTGAGCCTGCGATACCACCTCATCTTCGCGACGAAGGACCGCGAGCCATGTATCGCGGCGGAGTGGCGTCCGAACCTGCATCGCTATTTGGGTGGAATTGTCGCCAACCTCGACGGCAATGCGCATAAGATCGGCGGAACGGCCGATCATGTGCACCTCCTCGTGGAATTGCGCGCCACCCACGCCCTCGCGGATTTCATGCGCGACTTGAAGCGAGGCTCCTCCTCATGGATTCATTCCGATGTGCCTCTAAAGACCTTCGCGTGGCAGGAGGGTTACGCCGCCATCACGGTAAGTCCATCCGGAGTGGAAGAGGTGCGCCGTTACATTGAAGACCAGGAAGAGCACCATCGGAAGAGGAATTCCCGTGAGGAGTTGCTGCTGATCCTGGAGCGCGCGGGCATCAAATACGACCCGCGCTTCTTTGAGTAGCGGTTGCGTTACCCCTTCGGGGTAAGCTTCCTTTTCTGCCTATACCGGTGGTGTCGCTCGCGGACTCGCTTTACCACCGGCTACAGCTCTTTCCATCTCTTCGAGATGGGGAAACGCGGTGCCCTGCAGGACAACCCCTTGAAACTTCACACCTAGGGTGACATCGACGATCCGGGCCAAGCCGAGAATCCTCGTGCGCTGTGGACTGGAGTACCCTTATGCTTGGCGAAAGTCTTCATTAGCCGCATGAAAACCTTCATTTTCCCCTTGCGCATCCCGGCGGCTCTGCTTTAATCGACCCCTTACTTTATGGAAGCTGCGCTGAAGACGGAGTACATGAAAGAATTCAAATTGCATGAGAAGGATACCGGCTCCGCCGATGTCCAGATCGCGCTGCTGACTCATCGGATCAACGACCTGACGAAGCATTTGCAGAAGTTCAAGAAGGACCACAGCTCACGCCGCGGCCTCTTGATGATGGTCGCCCAGCGCAAGAAGCTGCAGGATTACCTCAAGAAGTCCGAGCCCACACGCTACGATAAAGTTATTCAGAAACTAAACCTGCGTAAGTAGTCGTCCGCACCGCGAAGGCCCTTCCGCCTGGCGGAACCGGGTCATCCCGGAAAACTTCAGAGTACAATCAACTTCATCGCCCGTAGCCGCGCTCGTAAGAGCGTGGTCCACCGCCTCACGGCGGCGGCTACGACCGATTGAGTTCATTGTCCTCTGCGTTTTCTTTTCTCGGTCGGGTTCGCCTGTTTGCGCGTCAACCTCATTAGGAAAATGCCCATACATAACGTCTCGGCGCAATTCGGCGCCCTCCCCATCACCATCGAAACCGGCAAGCTGGCCAAGCTGGCCGACGGCGCCGTCACCGTGCGCTACGGCGACACGCTCATTGTTGTCACGGCCGTCTCGGCCACCAAGATCAAGGAAGGCCAGGACTTCTTCCCCCTCACCGTCGAATACCGCGAGCGCGCGGCCGCGGTGGGCAAGATCCCCGGCGGCTACTTCAAGCGCGAGGGCCGTCCCTCCGAGAAGGAAATCCTGACCTGCCGCATGACGGACCGCCCGCTGCGTCCGCTCTTCCCCAAGGGCTACCTTTACGACACGCAGATCATCACCACGCTGCTTTCCGCCGATGGCGAGAATGATCCCGATATCCTCAGCATCAACGGCGCCTCCGCCGCGCTGTTGGTTTCCGACATTCCGTTCGGCGGCCCGGTCGGCGCGGTTCGCGTTGGGCGCATCGACGGCAAGTTCGTCACGCAGCCCACGCACGCGCAGATGGAACTGAGCGACCTGGACCTCGTCTACGTCGGCTCGGAGACCGAGATCATCATGATCGAAGGTTCCGCGCAGGAATTGCCGGAGGCGGACTTCAAGGCCGCGCTCGAGTACGCGCAGAAGGAAGTGCAGATCGTCATCGGCCTGCAGAAGGACCTCGCCTCCAAGGCGGCGAAGGCCAAGCGCCAGGTGAAGCTTTATGCCACCAAGCCCGAGTTGGTCGAGCTGGCCTACAGCCTGGTCAGCGACCGCATCGAGGGCGCGATTTATCGCCCGAGCAAGGTCGAGCGTTACGCCGCGGTCGGAGCGCTGAAGGACGAAGTTTCCGCCAAAATCACCGAGAAGTTCCCGGACGCGACGCCGTACGACAAGAGCTCGGCGTTCGACGAGGTGCAGATCAAGGCGTTCCGCGCCGCGATCCTCGACAAGCAGAAGCGCAGCGACGGCCGCGCGGCGAAGGAAATTCGCCCGCTCTCCGGCGAGGTCGGCCTGCTGCCGCGTTCGCACGGTTCCTCGCTCTTCGCCCGCGGTGAAACGCAGGCGCTTTGCCTGGCCACGCTCGCCCCGAGCGACGAGGCGCAGGATCTCGACGGCTACACCGGCGGCGAAATCACCAAGAGCTTCATTCTCCACTACAACTTCCCGCCCTTCTCGGTGGGTGAGACCGGCCGCGTGGGCGGACTGAATCGCCGCGAAATCGGCCACGGCGCCCTCGCCGAGCGTTCGCTGCGCGCGGTCATCCCGTCGGAGAATGATTTCCCCTACGCCATCCGCATTTCGTCGGAAGTCATGGAGTCGAACGGTTCGACCTCGATGGCCTCGGTTTGCGGCGGCTGTCTCGCGCTCATGGACGCGGGCGTGCCGATCAAGACGCCCGTCGCGGGCATCTCGGTCGGTCTCGTCACCGACTATGACGAGCAGGACAACCTGAAGCGTTACCTGTTGCTCGACGATATTCTCGGCAGCGAAGATCACTACGGCGACATGGACTTCAAGTTGTGCGGGACCAAGGACGGCGTGACCGGCTTCCAGCTCGACCTGAAGCTGGCGGGCATCCCGCTGGCGCTCATGTTCGAGGCGATCGACCAGGCCAAGGCCTCGCGCACGAAGATTCTCGAGTTCATGCAGACGGTCATCAACAGCCCGCGCACCGAGATGTCGCAGTACGCGCCGCGCATCGAGACGATCCAGATCAACCCGGAGAAGATCGGCCTTGTCATCGGACCTGGCGGCAAGAACATCAAGAGCATCGTCGCGGAGACGGGCGCGGAAATTAACATCGAGGACGATGGCCGCGTGAAGATCTACTCGCACAATGGTGACGCCATGCAGCGCGCCAAGGAGATCATCCTGGGCATGGTGGGCGACATCGAAGTCGGCAAGCTCTACCACGGCCGCGTGGTCACGCTGAAGGACTTCGGCGCGTTCATCGAAGTGCTGCCGGGCAAGGACGGCCTCGTGCACATCTCCGAGTGGAGCGATGCGCGCGTGAACCGCATGGACGATGTGGCCAAGGTCGGCGACCTGGTCTGGGTGAAGTGCATCGGCCAGGACGACAAGGGCCGCAGCAAGCTCAGCCGCAAAGCCGCGGTGAAGGAACGTGTCGCCGCCGGCCTCGAGCAGGCCCCCGCGCCGCAACCGCAGCAGCAGTCGAGGCACTAAAAGGGATAAGGGCAAAAGGCAAAGGGTGGGAGGCGTCATTGCTTTCCACCCTTTTCTTTACAATGGCCCCCACCCTTTTACCTTTGCCCTTTAACCTTTACCTTTCCCTACCATGCCTCTCAAAACTGGAACTTCCGCCCCCGATTTCACTCTCAAGACCAAGACCGAGACCGGTCTGGTGGACATCAAGCTTAGCGACAACTTCGGCAAGGGCCCGACCGTGTTGCTCTTCTTTCCCCTCGCCTTCACCGGCGTGTGCACGCAGGAGATGTGCGACGTTTCCGGCGGCATCTCGGCTTATGAGAGCCTGGGCGCGACGGTCTACGGCATCAGCGTCGACAGCCCCTTCGCGCAGGAAGCCTGGGCGCAACGGGAGAAGATCACGATCCCGCTGCTAAGCGATTTGAACAAGGTGGTGATCAAGCTCTACGACGTGGTGTTCCCCCTGCTGGCCGGCGTCGGCGACACCGCCGCGCGCGCCGCGTTCGTCATCGACAAGAACGGCACCATCGCCTACGCCGAGCAAACGCCCACGCCGAAGGACCTGCCGAATTTCGAAGCCGTCCGCGCCGCGCTGGCGAAGTTGAAGTAGTTTCCGTGGTGGCCCGGACAACTTGTTGTCCGGGTGGCGCAGCGAAGCGAAGGCACAGGAAGCCACCGATATGGTGCGTAACATCTCGGTGGCTTGCTGTGCGTCCGCGCTGCTGCGCTCCCGCACCCGGACAACAAGTTGTCCGGGCCAACAGAACTTCAACCCAACCTTTCGCGCACGGGAAAGTGTGCTACTAGTAGAAAGACCATGAGCACCCCTACCGAATCCAACCATCCGGCTGACGTACTCAAGGCGCAGGCCACCGAGGCCGTGCGCAAGGTGAGTGATACGCTGACCGACCAGGCGAATTCCCTGCGCGATACCGCCTCGAACGCGCGTTACAACACACAGGATTTCATCGAGAACAATCCGTGGGAAGCGGTCGCGATCGCGGCGGGGATTGGGCTTCTCGTCGGGATCATCGTGGCGCGGCGATGAGTTGGTAGGGACGGCAGTCCCCTGCCGTCCGTCCCACCCGGGAACGCGAAGGGACTCGCGTCCCTACCTTAAGGACTCATAGAGCGCGAGCAACCGCGCGCCCATCGCATCGAGGCTGTACTTCGCCTCGATCTGCGCACGTCCATTCTGGCCGAGACCCTTCGCGAAATCCTGCTTCTCGAGCAAGCGTCCGATGGCGTCGGCCAAGGCAGTCGCGTCCTTGGGCTCAACGAGCAAGCCGGTTTTGCCGTCCTCAACGACCTCCGGAATGCCGCCAATGCGCGTGGCCACGATGGGCCGCGCCATGGCCTGCGCCTGCAGGATGATTTGTGGAATGCCCTCGTGCGCGTAGGACGGCAGCACGAGCACGTCGAGCGAGGCGAGCAGGTTCGGCACGTCAGTGCGATGGCCGAGGAGCGTGACGCAATCGCTTAAGCCAAGCTTCTCGATCTGACCCGGCAAGTCGCGGCGCATCGGCCCCTCGCCCGCGATGGCGACGTGAAGCGGCCGCGTTTTGCGCAACAGAGCGGCGGCCTCGAGGAGCGTGAGATGCCCTTTCCAGCTCCGCAGCACGGAGATCATGCCGATGAGCGGAACGCCCGGCGGGACATTGAGTTCCTCGCGCAGCGTGCCCTTCGTGGCGGGATTGAACTTGCCCAAGTCGACGCCGGTGGCGATGCAATCGACGCGCGCGCGCGTGACGCCGAGCTCCGCGACAAGCCGGTCGGCGATGCGCTGGCTCGTTGTGATGACGTGGTGCGGCAGCGAGCGAAAAGCGAAGCCGCTCCAGAAGCGGTTCGGATAATCGACCTCGATGTGGCGAGAACGGATGAGGCGCGCGCCGCTCAGTCGCGCGGCGAGTCCGGCCAGCCAGCCGTCGTTGGAGCTGTGCGTGTTGACGATCTGCACGCGATGCGCGAGGAGCCACACGGCGAGGCGCACGACCTCGAATAGCAAGAGTGACTTGTGCGTGCGCAGCGCGTAAAACGTCATGCCCGCGTCGCGCGCGCGCCTGGCGATTTGGCTGTCCGGATGCGCCGCGAGCGCGACCCAGTGGCCATGCGCGCGCATCCATTCCAGCTCGGCGAAGACGCGGACCTCCTGCCCGCCCCAGCCCATGGACGATTCGCTGTGAAGAATACGCCATTGCCTCATCGTGTGAAGCGGTTACGATGGCGGTTTCCCCTCGATAATGGAACTGCAAAACGTCCGCCGCCTGGCTGTTTTCAAGCTGCGCAACATCGGCGATGTCCTCATGATCACGCCGGTCCTGCGCGCGTTGCGCGAGACGTTTCCCGGTGCGCGCATCACCGCCGTGGTCAACGCGGGCACGGAGGCGATGCTGGCGAACAACCCGCACGTGGACGAAGTACTCGCCTACGAGCGCGGCGGCGGTTTCTGGAAGGATCTCGCCTTCGCGCGCGAACTGCGCCGGCGACGCTTCGACCTGACCATCGGCTTCACCGAAGGGCAGCGCACCGCGTGGAACAGCCTGCTTTGCGGCGCGCGCTACCGCGTCGGCGTGGTGAAGGACAACCGAGAGAGGCGGCATTGGGCCTACAACATCCGCATGTTTCCCGTCGGCAACATGCACGAGGTGGAAACCCACTTCGCGATGCTCGCCAACGCCGGCTTTCAACTGCGCAATCCGAAGCCCGGTCCGCTTTGCCTCGTCGTGCCGGATGACTTGCGCGCGTGGGCCCGCGAGCAACTCGCGCCGCTGCGCCCCGCTCGCATCGTGCACGTGCATCCCGTCTCGCGCTGGCTGTGGAAGTGCTGGACGCCGGGCTCGATGGCCAAGATCGTCGATTGGCTGCAGACCCGGCGTGACGTGCGCGTGGTGATCACGTCGGGCCCGGCTGAAAAGGAGGGCGAAATGGCCCGCACCATCGTCGAGCAATGCCGCACATTACCGCTCTTTTTCGACGGCAATCTCTCCCTGAGCCAGACGGCGGCGATCTCGGCGGAATCGGACGGCTACTTCGGCGTTGATACGGCGCCGATGCACATGGCCGCGGCCGTCGGCGTGCCGGTCGTCGCGCTTTTTGGCCCGACGCACGCCGAGAATTGGGGCCCGTGGACGCCGCTGGGCCGCGTGCTGGCCAAGCCGTGCGTCTGCAACGATCCGCACTCGGGCCAGCGTTGCGACTGGAGCCGCACGCGCGCCTGTCTTGCCGCCATCACCGTCCAGGAAGCCCAGGCGGCCCTCGACGAACTGCTGACCATGCGTAAGATCATTTCCCCATCTGTCATATGAGTTTGCCGACCGCCCTTCTCACTTTCGCCGCCGCGACCCTGCGCGCCCGGGCCTTACGCAGGCCGGAGCCCTCGGGTGCGCCGCGCATTCTCGTCATTCGCCGCAATCGCCTCGGCGACATGATCTACACCGTGCCGCTGCTGCACACGCTGCGGCGGCACAATCCCAGCGCGCACATCGCCGTCGCGTGCGATCCGCCCGGCGCGCCCATCGCCGCCGCCTGCCCGGCGGTCAACGAGGTCATCACGCTGGCCCCGGGTTGGAATTCCTGGCTGGCCGCGTACAAAAATGCCGCCGCGCTGCAGAATTTCGACATCGTCATCGCGGCCAAGGGCGGCTTCGACAAGCGCCTGGCCATGCTCACGCGGCTGACCAACGCGCCCACGCGCATCGGCTTCGAGCCCACCTTCGGCGCGGGCCTCCGTTATTTCACCGATCCGGTCACGCTGCCGGAGAATGCGAAGGACGAGCACCAGATCGAGACGCTGATGCGCCTGCTTCAGCCGATGGGCATCGTCCGCACCACCGCCTACAGCGTGGACCTGAGCCTGGAGGTGCCTGAAGCCTCCCGCATCTTCGCCGCGGAACAACGCTCGAAGCCGCCCTTCACCGAGACGCCGGGCTACATGCTCATCAACTTCAGCAGCACGGTCGCGCTTAAGTTCCGCGAGGAGGATTTCATCGCGCTGGCGCGGCGCATTCTCGGCGCGACGAATCTTTCCATCGCCTTTGTCGCCGCGCCGCTGGACCAGCAGCTCGCGCATGAGGTCGCGATGTGCATGGCCTCCAAGCGCGTCATCGCCCTCGACACGCCGGGCCCGATGGACCTGGCCGCGCTGCTGGAAAACGCGCTCGTCCTCTTCACACCCGAGGGCGGCGCGGCGCACCTGGCCGCGGCGATGGACACGCCCGCGCTCGTGCTGTGGTCGGAGGGCCCGTTCAACAAATGGCGTTCGCGCGGCAAGCGTCACGCCTACATCCACGCCGAGCGCGGCGAAAAGGTCGTCCCCGTCGACCGCGTCTGGGAGGCCCTGCAGCCGTTCCTCCACCTGCAAACCCAGAACGTGAACCAGATGATGCAGGACGTTTTCGAACCACCCCACCCGCCCGAGTTGAGCTCCTGAACCGACATGGCCTCGCTCCTCAGCCGTCTTTCCGCCTCGGCCTACGAGACGATCTTTCGCGCGAAGGCGCGAAGGCGTCCGCCGAAGGGGCGCGTCATCGTGCTTTCCCCGCGCTCGCGCATCCTGTGCTTCACCTGCGCGGGGATCGGCGACACGCTAACCGATTCGGTCGTCTTCCGCGCGCTGCGCGAGACGTTTCCCGAGGTGCATCTTGGCGCTGTCGTGCATCGCCGCCGCCGGCTGCTCGTGGAGCACAATCCCTGCGTTAACCAAATCTTTCTCTTCGAAAAAGGACCGCTTGCCTTCCGCCGTCTCGCCAAGGAATTGCGCGATGCCGGACCGTGGGACGCGATCCTGCAACTGCGCGGCAACGATCCCGAGCCGCGCTGCCTCAGTTACCTGCTCGATCCCGACATCACGGTCAGCACGCCAAACATGACGCGGATGAGCTGGCTCTGCGGCCATCAGGTCGAGCAGCCGGATTGGGACGAGACGCACGGCGTCGAGCAAACGCTGCGGCTCGCGCGCCACATCGGCGCGGACACAATTCATCCGCAGCTCGTCTACGCCGTCACCGACGATGAACGCGCGCGCCTGGAAGAAACGCTGCGCCGCATGCTCGTGGGCAAGCATCCGCGGCTCGTCCTGCAAATCGGCGGTGGCCGGCGCGCGTCGTGGCGCGATTGGCCCATTGAGCGCTACGCGGAGCTGATCAAGATGTGCCACTCGGGCCTGACGGCCGAGATTTTCGTACTGGGCGGCGAAGACCAAATCAAGCGGCGCGAGGAGCTCGACCATCATTTTCGCGGCGAAACGAAGCCCTACTTCGATCTCGTCGGCAAACTTTCCCTCGCCGACTCGGCCGCGCTGCTGGCCAGCGCGCGCACGCTGGTCTCGACCGACACCGGCATCATGCACCTCGGCTTCGCGGTCGGCACGCGCGTCGTTGCCATCATTCACTGCAACAATCCGGCGAGCCGCGTCGGCCCGTACGCCTACGGCGACCGCCATCGCGTGGTGCAGTTGCCGCGCCCGGCGAACTACCGCGTGCCGGCGGACGCCAGCATGGCCGACATTTCCGCGGATGAGGTCTATCAAGCGTTGAAGGAGGTCTGGTGAATTTTCCCGGCCTTGATCCGCTGTGGAGCATCACGCATCACGCCGGGCACGCGCTGCGGCTGATCGACACGTGGTCGCTGGAGGAGACTCGCGCGGCGCTGGAGAATGGCGAGAAGGTCCTCGTCGTCGCGAGCACGGCGCTGGGCGACTCGCTGCTCACGCTGCCGCTGGTGCAGACACTCTCGGAACGCCTCGGTCCCGAGCGCGTCTCGATGCTGGTCAAGGGACCCTACGCTGAACTCTACCAGGGAGACCCGCGCCTGCATCGCGTCTTCACCGTGCGCGGAAAGTTCCGTTGGAGTGCGCTGGAGGACAAACTGGAGGAGGATCCGCATTCCATCGCGCTGCTGGCCAACATGACCGAGCCGGACCTCGTGCCGTATCTTTGGCGCTGCGGCGTCCGCGGCTTCCTGCGCTACCGCTCGCGCTGGACACGCTATCCGCGCTGGATGGCGAACACCTCCCAATTACGCCGGCCGAGTGCGGAGGGTTACGCCACCGGACATGCCATCGAGAACAACCTCGCCATGGCTTCCGCGCTGGGTGTCGAGCCGACCACGCATCAGATGGCGCTGCCGCATTTGCTCGATTCGTCGAAGCCGCGCGAGAATCTGGTGTTGATTCACCCGGGCGCCTCGCGCGAGACCAAGCGTTGGCCGGTGGAGAATTGGGCGCGGCTGGCCGACGCGCTCGCGGAACGCTTCGGCTGCGGCATCGCCATCACCGGCGACCGCAGTGAGCATT
>Ga0209611_10002234_pt1 | contig 33922 bp, 19 predicted proteins | sample S1TSphgellanicum_3_FD_187693 | JGI IMG/M metagenome (GOLD analysis project Ga0209611, IMG submission 187693) | Host-associated microbial communities from peat moss isolated from Minnesota, USA - S1T2_Fc - Sphagnum magellanicum MG (SPAdes) (version 2) | ecosystem: Host-associated > Plants > Peat...
TTGTTATTCATGACCTTGGTTGTGCCCTTTTATTCATGCTCTTCATTGCTTTGGTCATGTTTTTTTGCTAGTGTTTTCATGATGTTTGGTTGTGTTTTTCTATTGGTGTTTTCATGTTTTTTTTTTGTTGGTGCTCATCATTGATTGGGTCATGGTTTTTTATTGGTGATCTTTGTGGGATTGGTCACATTTTCTATTGGTGGTTTTTGTTTGTTTTGGTCATGTTATTTAGTGACTTTGGGGTGTTGGTCGCATTTTTTTATTGGTTTTCTTCATTCTTTGGTTGTGTTTTTATGTTGTGTTTTCACGGGCTTAGTCATGATCTTGAGTTAATGCTCTTGGTTGACTTGGTTGTGTTCTTATGTTAGCATTTTCATGGTCTCAATCACACTCTTCTACTAGTACTTTTCATTATTTTGGTCATGTTATTCCAATGGCGCTTTGGTTGCTTTGTTTTTTATTAGTGTTTTTTATGGGTTTGGTTGCATTTTTCTATTATTTATGTTGTTGTTTTGATCGTGTTTTTATGTTAATGTTTTTCATGTTGTTGGTAGCCTTGATTGTGCTCTTTTCTTGGTATTCTTCATGGCCTTCATTGCAATTTTTTTAAAATGTTTTTTGTGGCCTTGGTTGTGTTTTTATATTAATATTCTTTTGATAAATTTTTTATGTTGTTTTATTATGTTCATCTACTTTCTTTTTTATTTGTTCTTGTTATTATGTCAATGTTCATATGTCGGTGTTCTTTTGCCAATGTTTTGTTAATAATTTTTTATAATCTTGTTCTACCAATGTTGTTATTTTGGTGTTCATTTGTTGATGATTTTTTGTTATCTATTATTATTTTACTATCCTTCTACTAAACTATTATAACTTAAGGTTTTATTCTGGATGGGTTAATGAATTCTCTATGGGTAGTAATGTTCCCAACAAAGGTTCCACTAAAAATGGAGTATTATGCTTTTACATCTATTTCTTAAATTCCTAGAACACCAATAACATTAGTAGAAAATTTTGTAAACACAAATCCTCCAAATTTACACACTTTGTCGGAGAAAATCCAAGATTTTGGGGCCATGATTTAAGGTTAGATTTGGGGTTATCTGGGATGGGTTTTGCAAGTGGAATTGAGGGATGTTAAGGGAGAATTATGGTACACTTGGGAAAGTTTGAAGGCTAATTTCAAAGGTGGCAAAATGACACATTTGAAAGTTGGCATACAAGTGCATGAAATAAGAAAAAATGAGACCAATTGGCATTAAAAAAATGTTATTAATTCATTAGGAACTAGTACTATAGTTTAAAGTTTTAAAATACTAATATAGCTTAATTTGACCTTGTTAAAGCTTTGTAACAATGTGATTTTTTATGCAATAAAAAATTGCCTTATTTCATTATTTTTGGTGATGTTTCAGATTTTGGAACCTAATAAAGAGGTTACCTAAAATCTAACTAGAATTGGGAATTGGCCTATGTTGAAAAAATTTAAAGATTGAAATCGAAATTAAACCCCTCCCTTTTGAATTTAAAAACAAAAAAACTAGAAGAAAAAGGTCAATCTGTGATTAATGCATTTACAACTACTTATGACTATTTGGTTTTTGCAATTAAATTTTTGCCTTCTTCAATTAGTGTGACATCATGCTAACATCAACCGAATCACCTATGAGTAACTTGCGACTAGTCTACAACTAAATTAACTTACATCTATATATGGGTTGAATTTATCATCTAAAAGTAACCATTTAAAGTCCCATTAGTCCCAAACGAACTGATGCTTAGTCGTAATCAACATATGTTTATGTACATCAATTACAATAATTATTTGATTTATGATTAAACTTAATATTCATCGTATTTTTATTGTAATTAATATAAAATAATTATCATCATTAATTATAATAGACATATAATTTATAATTCAGCTTAATTATTCATAATTTTCATTTTTAATATTTTTTAAATTTAAAATATTGCAACTATAATTAAATGAATTAGTTTTTATAATTGTAAGAATTACATTCTAGTATATTAGAATCTTTTAATTATGTATTTACAATATATAATTTCTATTACATCATAAAATTTTAGAATAATTTTACAGAAAATTTAAAATAATAATAATAAAATTATTTTAATTATTATTTATTAGTACTTATATAAAATGAATAAATAATACTACAACATAAATTTTCACATTGATTAAAATGATAGTCCCAAATCATAAAATATAACTACTATATTTACAACACCTATATTTTACAAATAATAATAATAAATTGTATCCTAATTGACAAGTTATGTCTTATAGTTAAGATTTTTATTTCAGAATTTTATAATAATCTTAAAATAATGAAAAAATTGTTATAATTACTGTATTTAAAAATATATATACATTAAAATAATTATATATATAATTATTATTCATAAATTATAAATTATAGATTTAGTTCTTATTTAAATTTCTAGAATAAAAATTATTATACCTTAGGAAAAAATAACTTGTATTAATATAAATTATAATGACTTTGAATGGCTTTAAGTATAACTTGAAATAACATATATTAACTTAAATAAATAACCTAAAGTATAACATAAGATTAATTAAATAATTTAATTTAAAACAACTGAAAGTAAAAATTTTACAATAAGTTAAGATATTTTAAAATAAAATGAGTTATAATAATTTAAGATATGATAACTTATAATCACCTATAATAACCTATAATAATTTAAGGTATAAGTTAGAGTAATTAAAGTAGCTTAAAATAATATTGGGCATAACTTAAAGTAGTCTAAGGTATTTAAGACAATAATATTAAAATAAAATTTTTTACTATAATAAATTATAATAGTGAATTATGTTAATTAATAATGAAACATGATATTTATATGATGACCTTATAGTGAAGTAACTTTAACCAGGGTGAAATTACTAATGTGCAACGAATTTATTTCTTGTTTAAAATCCCATAATGATTTAGGCCAATGAATTACACCCCACTTTTGTGTTAATGTATGGACCTTCAAAATCACATGACAACAAAGGAATTTTGATTTAAGGAGACAACTTTAAATCATGGGGAAAATGTCATTTCAATCTAAGTGTTATGATAAACTACAAAGTGGATTATAGGGAAGAGAATAAGGTCTCCTCCCAAGTTTAGGTTGTGGTGAATCTTGTGAATACATGTAAGCCCATTATTAATTCATGAATTAATTTTAATTCAGTTGGTCACCTTTTTTGTTTAGTTTATTAATTTGACGTAATCAAGGGTTCAATTTGAAGAATTAATTCATTTTAATTTTGATTTTGAAACTTTCACCCTCTTTGTTTAATCATGAAAATTTAGGAGCATGATTCAAAATTATACATTCCATTGTTATAATTAACATTAAGGAATATTTTACCACTAATACCATTTGGTAATTTCAAAGTGTGTTAAATTTTCATGTTTTTCCATGTAAATGGGTTGTGTGATTGAATATAAAACATTCATAATAAAACATCAAGATTAAACTAAAAATGAAATTATTTGAAATCCCATGTGTCGTAACCCTAGCTTTGGGCTCGCGACTAAGGCTAAGGGGGTTGCAAGGTTGCGGGCCAAGAAGAAGCCCGAGAGTCAAGGCAAAAGGAAGCTCGGGAGTCACATCACATACTCCCGGGAGTGCAAGAAAGTGTGAGGGAGTGTGAGGGAGTGAACACTCACACTCCTAAGGCAACTCCCACTTTGGGAGATGGAGTCCCGGTGGACTCCCGAAATTTTAGAGAGTGATTGCAGGGGTCAAAACTCAATGGCTCGTGGCGTTCTTTATATCATTGGAAAGCTCTTGGAGCGTAGATGTGTAAAATGGGCTCGCATGGCTCATTTGAACATCTGAAACACAAGTTATGGCCAAAAGAAGGGCCGGCAGTCGACTGCCACTTTGACTCCCGACCACAAAAAGTCGGGATCCGACCCGATTTACTTAGCTATAGGGGTCGTGCCACATATCGTTGGAAAGCTCTCGACGAGAGCTACAACTTTGCTTCAGACCGAATTGCGATCCAAGGTCTGCTCGCAAAGTTATGGGGCTCCAAAGTCGCGGGAGTCCCATTTGGCGCGATTTTGGGACTCCCACTCGGGAGTCCCAGGAAAAATAGCCATTTGGATGTAACCTCCGTGGAGAGCTGCAGAGTATACTATAAGGGGGAAGGTGGTGGCTTCCCCCAAGTCCGGGCCGTGGTGAGTCTTATGTGTCCGTGTTGCCCGTGGCTCGTCCTAGCACCAAGGGTGCTCCAACTTTGCACTAACCACTTTGTGTGGGTTGTGTGCAGGTTGTGTGCAGGCTCGTGTGAGTGAGTGAAGCTTGTCAACTCTTCCTAGTCCCATCCCGGAGCTCTAACACGCCCCTCTACCCCTCAAAGTGTTGTGAGCTAGGGAGCGTGCTCCAACTCCTCCTTTTTCCGCTGCTTTCTACTTGGGCTCACATTTGAGCCCCTTTGAGGAGTTAGGGGTGCGTCACCATGCATACATAAATTGTTGGATGTAAATTCAATATTTACATTTACAAGAAGAAATTTTTTCTTTTTCCACTCCCACACATTGTAATCATGTTCAATTTGACTACTTTTCAATTACATTTAGCCATCTTAAGTTTGTAAACGACTTATTGCATTAATTAATAGTCAATATTATTCATAGTTGTTATGTTCATTATGTTGTTCATTTATGAATATAATTTGGACCTAATTTAATTATATAATAATTTCAAATTTTTGACATGGAAATTGAGGTAGCTTTTAATTTTATTTGCATAATGCATTATAATGGGTAAGTGTTTTTTTGATATTTTTAAAACTATCAACATGGTACATGAATTGAATTATCAACTTTTAACATGGTGAAACCATTACTTAGGAGTTTACCATGTTTCATTTTACATTTACTATAATTTATTAAAATACATGTAACAATTTAAAACCCCACATTTATATTGGAATGAAAGAGTGATTTTTTTCATCTTTCTTTAATTATTAGAGTTGAACCATTCACTTTTAATATATTAAAATTATTATTCACAAATTACATTTTGCACTTATTATAATATATTAAAACACATGAAATTCAATATTTTGCAATTATATTTGAATGGTTTAATGATTTCTTTCCACATTTCTTGAACTATCAACAATTTTACATGAGTTGAATCATCCACTTTGAGCATATTGAAAAATTTATTCAAATGTTGCATATTGCATTTACTAATATATATTAAAACACACATAACAACTTAATGCTTCACATTATACTTAAATGGGTTAGTGAATTTTTTTGCATCTTTTGAATTATTATCATTGGCACATGAGTTGAATCATTCATTTTGAATGTTGTTAAATTCATTACTCAAGATTTGCAATTTTCACTCGCCACAATTTTTTGAAATGGATGTATAAAAATTTGGAAAGTTTCACATTTATATTTGAATGGGTTAGGGATAACATCAAAATGTTCATGCAAAATTTAAGATGCATGTAGAACTTTAAATTATAAATTTTTCACATATTAAATTCTTATACATTTTTATAAATTAGAACGTATGTTTTTCCCTTAATTTGTTTTAGGTATCACAAACAAATTTATTATTATGAATGTTCATGATGCCACACCCACAAAATGCCAAAAATTATCCCTAATTTCCCATATGTTTTCTTGGTGTATGAATAAAAAATTCATGCTAAAAAAAATGGATTAAAAAAATAAAATTTATATTACTATATGAAAAATTATCAATATTTTATTATTTTTATATTTATTTTAAACATGGTTTATCAAATGTTTTAAATTTTTTTGTTACAAGTTTATGTTTAAATATTTAGGAAGAAATTAAAATTTTTCATTTAAAAATAAATGATTGAATCAGTAGAAATGGTGATAATAATAATGACATCAATTATTTTTTTAATCTTGTCATTTTTAAAATTTTGTAATCTTCTTCAGAATCATCAATAAAAATAATTTAGCCATGGTTTGGTTATAAGTCATATATGGAAGTACAAATTTGTTAAAATATTTTAATATTTTGGTTACAAGTTTAAAACCCATTGTAGAATTATATCATTTTTTTAAATCAAAAAAATATTAAAATATTTTGTTGATGGTGATGGCCTTTCTGATGTTTATAAAATGGTGGAAATTCATCACCCAAAAAAATTCAATTACATCATTCATATTTATTTTAAAATTTCAAAAAATTGGATAAGGTTTGTAATGATTTCAAATATTAAACTTAATATTTTTCAAATTAATTTGATGTTGAAAATTTTTAAATTTTTATAATGTTGAAATTATTATAATTATTTTAAAAAAATTATTCATTACAAGTAACTTTTTTCTTTCAAATTTGTGAACTCAAATTTTTGGTAATTTTTTTGTTGTTTACATTTTTTCCATTTTCTTTCCCGACAAAAATTTCCAAATTAGGAAAATTTGAAACCAAAAACATATGTTGGTTGTGGGTGCATGCGTGAGGGGGGGGGGGAGGCAGGGGTATCCATTATTTAAACCAAAAATTTCACCAAATTAAAATAATTTAATTTGTACATAATTTTAAAAATTAGCATTTTGTTTTCAAAGTTAGGTAATTAATTATTTGTATTAGTGTATGATTCATTTTGTGAAACACACATGGTCTTGATAATTAAATGATTATATTGACTATTGTTAACAAGTTTTTATATTCCCATCAAAGTTATTCTACTTCTAAATTCTTCAATGATTGGTTCCTAAAACAACATGTACATGTAAAACATTAATAAAATTTAAACTAATTTCAAATCCTAAATTAATATGTACACAAATTATTCAAAACTTAAAGGAAGTTGGTTGAAAGAATAATGATTCATGTTCCATAAATGAATATTAAAACACACAATCCAAAATGAAATCTAAAAGCTCCTTAATAGGTCTATCCTCGTAGTCTTATATTAGTTATTTCAAATTACAATAGTCATAATTAACCATTATAAACAGTCAGTAGTTAGTACCTAGATTAATAGTCTATTTTTTTAAAAAACTACACCTTGTATAACCGTAGGTTCAACTATTGATTCTACCAAGTACAAGTTTCACCTATTAACTAACTTGCCAACTTATCTTCTTAACCCAATAACATTACTTACTAGGTTCAATAACTAGTTAAGTCAATACTACAGGTTAGGTTAAATAACAGGTTAATACACATGCTAAGTTTAACAACTTGCTTACATTATCAACCTATTAGGTCACCTATTGCTAAATCTTGGTAAAATTATCGCCCTTTGAAATCTAGATTTCAACCTACAAATGTTGACTCAAAGTCCTAGATTGGCATTCTACAACCAATTAACTAATGACTTCTTTAACAAGTTTAGCACCTTCTTCCACGGGTTTAGTTTGGCTAAAAATTTGAAGACCTATTGGTGTTGTAGTCTTTTGTTGATCAAGTGTCTTCAAAGGTCATTATGGGTGTTGTGAATATTTCCAAAGCATGCAAGGTACTTGAGATTAAGCTAACCTCCTGACCTATACCTATATGGTGTGGGGTTAAAGGGTAAAGTAGTAGATAAAAATTCCAAAGATTTTAATTTATTGTCTAATATGGTGAATGAAGGATTAACATGTTCAACCTATTCCATATTAGATCTCTTACTAACTACCACATGTTTAATGACAACAATGGTAATTGGAACATGTATAATAAATGTCTAAATAGGTAAGGGTATGATTACCAAACCTATTCCACCTCTTACTGGACTAACTAGTTTGGTAATGGCAATAGGTTGTACCACAAATGGCATTGCTAGAACTCTACTACTAGTTCCAATTTCCATAGATTCGAAACTAAGGGGTTTGTATTTAAAATCAGGAAAAACAATTCAATAGGCATGCAGTTCAAGTTGGTAACTTTGTTCATCAAAGTGGGTTAATTCCATACTGTTTTGAATTTGCTCTTCTGTGAACTCCTGAATAATTTGCCACCACTCCTTCCACTTGGGATTTCTGTCTCCCAAGGCTTAGTTTTGCACCTTGAGTAGTGTATTGTCTAACAATAACTCGTCAAACTCCTTTAACATGTTGTTCATCCTAACAAGTAGAATGGGGTTAGGTTTGCTCAACTGTACCTTGGTTATTTCATACTAACCTTTCCAGTCTTGGATTTAAACAATTAGACTTTGTTTTTCCCTTTCAAATTCTATGTGGATAGCTACATGTTGCTCTCTAAGGTCTTAACAAGATTGCTCCAAATCGGGTATGATTCCTTCTTGTTCCAAATTGGATTCCTCCATTTTGCCATAATCTTGCATCATTCACTCCAAATCAACTTGGAAATGTTTCAAATCATTATGGGTTTTCTAATTGAATTAATTAAGTTCAGCATACTCTTGTTATAGGTCTTAATTTTCTTAACAACATGTTCTACCTCTTTCAACTTATTGGACAAGTTCCAGTTCTCATGTTGGACCTTATTCATTTGTAATTGTGACCAATTTTTTGTCATGGTTTTTCAAAGTCTGTTACACCGTCTCTAACTCTGGGCTATAGGTTTGCAAGTGGTTATGGGTCTTAGACATGTTCTTTTTAATTTGCTCAAACTCAATTATAAAGTTTGAAAATTCTTGTAATGTCCTTGACCAAGTTGTGGCATTTTGAGCAACTTGCTTTAAAAACATATTAATCTATTTTAGGTTTTCTTTGGAATGACCAAACACTAAAATAGATTTGAATTTATAAAACTGTAGGTTTTCCATTTGCATAGGTTGAACTACAAGTTGAACACGTTCGGATGATTCTGTAGCTACAACTATAAGTTGTATAAGTTTTGCAATAGGTACTATAGGTTCAATTTATATGTTGTTAATTACCTGACTCAAATTGGGTTTAGGTTCTTCTTCAATGTTGCCTTGTGTAGATGTTGCATTAAGTTTTTCTCTTCTTCCACCTTCAATTTCATCTAAACATACTCATCATCCTCTTTGAATAAACAATTTGTGATCTGAAAATAGTCTGAGACTTCTTTTTTACACTACTAAAAATTTTGGGTTTTGTAATTGTCGTTTGTAATTAAAATTCAATTGCATGTGACACATGTGATTACAAATTTGTGTAGTTGCTTAAAACAAGTTGCACATGACATTTAATTGCATGCGACACTACATATGCAACATGTATATACGATGTTAATATATATGTTCATCCATACATACCAATCCAAATGTAGTTGCACCTTATGTGCAACTCTCCTTGCAACTATAATGTAACTAATCAAAATAGTGACACACATTAAAAAATTGGACAACTTATAGTTGGACATGTGTCACTTTTAATTATTTTTGTGTTATTTTAATTTTAAATTCATTGAATTAATGTCAATCGTTAATTTTTTTTGCCATTAAGATGATGACATGTGGCACACCATGGAACATTCATTGACCATTTAACATGTGTTCATTTTACAACACCAATTATATGGTGACACATGGTAATTAAGGCCCATCTTTTTTATTTTTAAACTATTAATTAACAACATTTAAATTGTCCACTTTAAGGCTAATTAAACGTTGACACATGGTGCTTAGGTAGGTAGGTAATTATTAAATCGTACTAGGTAGTTAAGTTTACTTAGGTATGTAAGTAGGTTTAAAAGTAGTTAGGTTTAAGCTATATAAGTAAGTTTAGAATAATTCAATTTTATTTTTAGGTTTAGCCATTTTATGAAGGTCAAGTTTTTTTTTTTAACTCATTCATCCCTAATGGCACTTGGTATTTGGTTAGAACATAGTTATTGCCCCTAGTTATATAGTATGCCAAATTGAATTGGAATCCAAAGGACATGGGATAAAAAAATTCCATTTTAAACCTCGTTAACCAATTTAGTTGCACATTAGGTGCAACTACTATATTAGATTATATCGGCCAAGGGAAGGCTCTGTTGTTTCTAGTGTCCAAACAATACTTGAAACCCTCTTCTTACCGTATCTAACACACCAAGAATTGTCAAAAATGGATTACTAATGAAAAAGCTATGGCCCCACAAAGTGAAGGGGGTCAAGAACTCAAAAAAAAAACCATTGAAAACTACAAAAGCCGATTCTTAAACACCCAAGAAGTTCCTTTTATGTTGTTCTGTTACTATTAAACTTCCAAGACAATTTGAAAAATTTCAAGTGGCACTCCTATAGCACTTTAAATCGTTTTAAATGAATAAGAAACAAAAAAGTTATGAGGTTTGAAAGTAGGAAGGGTCCAAAGAGAAGAAAAAAGGAAAAAAAAACATTTTGTGACTTGGAAAGCTTTTTTTTCTTTTTTTTCTTCTTGTTAATTTCTCATTATTCCTTTTCCTTTTCACTTTAATAATTTAGTTTAGTCGTAGTTAGTTTAACATAATATAGTTTACCCCAACTTAATTTAACCATAATTAATTTGGCATAATTTAATTTAATCATAATTATTTTAGCTTAATTTAATTTAGCTTAATTTACTTTCACCATAATTAATATAGCCTAATTTAGTTTAACCATAAATAGTTTAGCTTAACCTAATTTAGCCATAATTAATTTGGTTTAACTTAATTAAATCATAGTTACTTTAGCCCAATTTAATTTAATTTAATTTAGCCATGGTTAGTTTTAATTAATTTTAGTCTTTTTAATTTAGCCATAATTATTTTTTCTTAATTTAATTTAACCATAATTATTTTAACCTAATTTAATTTAGTTATGGTTAATTTAACCTAATTTAATGTAATTTAATTTAAACATAATTAGTTTAGCTCAACTTAATTTAGCTATGGTCAATTTTCACTTAATTTAATTTAGCCATAATTATTTTAACCTAACTTAATTTAGCTATGGTTAATTTAACCTAATTTAATTTAGTTTAGTTTAATTTAGCCATAATTAGTTTAGCTCAACTTAATTTAGCCATGGTTAGTTTAACTTAATTTATTTTATTTTAATCTAGATTAGCCATAGTTAGTTTAGCTTAATTTAATTTAGCCATGGTTAATTTAAGTTTTTAGTTAATTTAGCCTAAGTTAGTTTAGGCTAACCTTAATTAGCACGGGTTTAACCTTAATATTAGAGGTACATAATAATATTATACATAACCTATGTAAATATATTAATTTAAGTTTGTATAAGTTTAGGCCATTATTTTTATGACACATGTCCATGTTATACACATTTAGTTGCACATTAGTTGTACACACAACCGTATGACCCAAAAATTATACAATACCAAATTTGTAGTTGCAAACATGAGTGAGATAGTTACAAACGACAACTAGTTGCAAACGACAAGATTTCTACTAGTGTTAGTGGTGAGGTAACAAGTTCAAAGCTTAACCTATCCCTTGGTGTAGGCAATTCTATGTGCGTTTTCATTTGATGAGATTGACATGTTAGTAAAGGTGATGCAATGGTTGAACGTGCTAGTTTTTTTTCTTTCAAGAATTGTTCCCTTGTAACTGGTTCAAGTGAAACTTATCGTTCTTATGCAACCTAACGTTCTTGGCTAACTAGTGACACAAGTTCCTTTGGGGTTGTTGTATTTGGTGAAAGCACCTTGGATAAAGGGAACCACTTCCTAAACAAAATATCTAGGATATGCCCTAAATAGTAAATATCTACTTTGGTTTTGTCAGAAACCGGGTTTATTGTTGCCTTTTTTAATCATTTTGTTCAACAAATTAATTTAATTAATAACTGGGTCAACACTATGGAACACTAATTAACATGCTGCTCCTTGTCAGCTAGGTCAAAAGTAATAGCAATCTAGTTGTTAAAATAAGCTAACATGTCTCTCTAATAAAAAATTTGCAAAATAACTTCAAATCTTGCATGAAATTCCACTTTCATGCATACTACACTCCACTACCCATTCTTAACAAAGGCATGTGGACCTGCAATCCTTTTCAAGGTGGTTTTGGCTTCTTCAAAAGTTGCATTTGCAGCAACTATTACTCCTTCCTTGGAAATTCCAAATTGTTCATGAATAAGTACCTAATCATTGAGAAATTTTTGACCACGTACTCATCGTTGAATTTTTCCATCATCTATTGCTTCCCAAGTTCGTAAGAAATCTCATAATAGATCTTCTTTTGGCGTTGTCCATTGTAGGTTGAATAGGCTTTCCAAACCAACTCGTTTAACCCATTTGAATTCATTAGAGTCCATCTTCATCCATTACAACATCTTCTAGCTTTCCTTTGCCTTAGACATTGTTTTCTTCTTAATAGATTTTTTAGCTTGTTCTTCTATAGGGCTTTACCTTTATGCTTCATCATGGTTTTCGTTTTTAATCTTGGGTGTTGAAGAATAATGTTGCAAATAGGTCCTTCTTTAAAGAATTTTTGGAGAAACTCTTCTCCACTGTTCATAGGTTGTTGTAATTCCTTTTCTTCCACAAGTTTTGATGCAAGAACTGGTTTTGACTAAAGAACTAGTTTTGATTATTCCTCAACAACAAGTTGTTGTGACTCCTCTTTTTCCATAGGTTTTAATGTAGGAATTAGTTTTGGCTATTCTTCAACAATAGGTTGAGGTATAATTTCCACCTCTTCTTCTAAATCTAAAATAACAATGACTTGTGGTGCTGGTGTTGTGTAGAAGTAGTGGTTTTCCTAAGAAAGTTAAAAGCTACTTATAATTCCTCTTCTAACTCCCTATTTCTTTGCTCTTGTTCAAAAATTCTAATCTCCTTTGTTGTAGGTGCATGCGAAGTTAGCGGTTCTACATAAATTGTTCTAATTAATTGAACTTGTTCTACTCTCTCCCTCTCTATCTGTTCTCTTTTAAAAGCTTCAACTTTTCTTTCAAGTTCTCTCTTTCTTGCTTCTTGTCTTAGGTTTTTTAAAGTGCTCTCACTCATGGCCTTTACCAATATGAAAAAGTAAGCAAAAACAAAGAAAAAAAATGAAATTTGCATCGATTCTTTATATTTTTTCAATTAAAAATGACTATGTGGTTGTGAATGGATGCAACTTTTAGGGTTGGACATTCCTAAAATATAGACGTAATAAATGTCTTTTTAAACACATCGTTTTGATCATTATTATTGTCCTAAACATGCACATATGTTCCTTTAATATTGTCAAGTGTTAAATAATTATTAATCGGTTCAAATTTTATAGGTTGAAGATCTTCAGGTTCAACAAGTAGTGGTTTACGTTCTTTGGTTTGAACACGTTCATCATTGGCCAGTCACTAGGTTTAGCTAATACAAGTTGTAAAGTTTCATCTTCAATGAACCTATATGGCTTTAATTTGTTGATGTTAACAAACATTGGGTTAGGATCAAATTTATCAATAGTGACAACTAAAATAATATTATTAGGCAAACAATATTGGATCCTATAAGGTCCAAACCATCGTTTCTGAAATTTTGAAACATGTTTAGAAATAGCTCTTAGAATCCATAATACATAGTCTCCAAATTGAAATTTGATTTCAATGAACCAATTCTCTCACCATAATGATTTGTTCCACTAGTTGGAAGCGATTAGATCCTCCGCAATCAACTTGTTCTCCTATAGTTTCTCTAACTTGAACAATTGGTTAATTAGGATTTTAACATGTTGGGGATCTTTGTTTTCACCAAGTTTAAATGGAAACAAATATGATGTAAGGAATAATGGATGTAATCCATACACAAGTTGAAATGAGTTATGACTGGTTCCAACTTTGTAGGTGGTTTGATTTGAAAATAAAATTGTGGACAAGTGTTCATCGTAGTCATTTCTATTCTTATTAACTAGTTTGGTTAATAAGGTTCCAAAAACCTTGTTTGTAGACTTAGTGTGTCCATTTCCTTGTGGATAATAAATGGTAAAACTAGTATGTCTAAGAATAAAATGATCAATAAGGTATCTAATCACATCATTGATAAAATGGGTACCTTGATCAATCACTATAGTTAATAGACATCCAAATCTTGTAAAAATATGCTTGTATAGAAACTTCGCGGTTACTGCAACAATGTTGGTGTAGAATGTTTAGGCTTCCACCCACTTAGTTGCATAGTTAGTGGCTACCAAAAAGTACCAGTTCCCTTATAGTCTACTAGTAGGTTTAATAAGTCGAATAAAATTTAATCCCCATTTTTAAAATGGTTGTTTAGATAATGTAGTTTGGCCAAATTTTGGGTTAACGTGTTACCTGTTCTTTGAGATTGATCACAAGTTCGGCAATATCTTGATTCATTGTTGGCCACCAATAACCAGCATCCAAGATCTTTCGCATAATTATATCAAAAGAGAAATGCCTTCTTGCAACTCCTCCATGTAATTCTTGCAAAATTGTGGACACTTGTTTTGGTTATAGAACTCAACAAAAATTGGTTATCTTGTCTAAATATGTATAATACTCCTTGAAGCACAAATGGTTTAACTTTTTAGGCTAAATATTGTCTTTGGGATGTTCTAAATCTTTCTAGCATAACTCACTCTAATAAGTATTCATACACACTCTATAACCACTTAGGGTATAAAGTAAACAAGTAAACATCACATGTTTGGTCAGGTATTCCAATAGGTTTAATCTAATTGGATAATCTATTTAATGCATTTGCTATTAGATGGGATTTACCAAGTTTATAAACAATTTTGAAGTCATACTTCAGAAATAATAAAAGCCATATGGTTAAGTTACTAGAAACATGTGGCTTGTTAACTAAATACACTAAGGCCATATGGTCCACATAACATGTGAACCTATTGCCTAACATGTAATGCCTAAATTTGTGTAAGGCATACACCATAGCTAAAACCTTTATTTATGTAGTAGTATAATTTCTCTTAGTAGAATTAAGCATCTTGATAAGTACATAATAGGTTGATCTATTTTACCTGTTGGGTTCTAGGCCAATATTGCCCCCACTGCTAACTAAAATGCATTAATATGCACATGAAATTCCAGTTCCTAGTTAGGATTGATAAGTATAGGAACTTGAATGTACCGGTTCTTGATATCTTCCCAAGTAGTTTGACATTAGTAGTCCATTCAAACACTAAAGCTGTTATCAGTAACTTGGTGATTAGTGCCATAACAAAGGCAAATTTTCTTATGAAACATCTGTAAAACTATGCCATTCCATTGAAAACTAGAATCTCCTAAGGTGTTTTAGATACTAACATTTTGATTAAAGCCTTTATCTTCTTAGGATTAAGTGTCTTCCCCTTTTTGGAGACTATAAATCCTAAAATAGTTCCAAAAAATACCAGAAATGCACATTTCTTTAGATTCAAACTAATGCCATACTCTTTGCATTTTAGAAAATATTTTTAAAGTTTGTCCAAATGAGTGGGCAAGTCACTAAAAACAATAAAATCATCTAAAAAGATTTTCATGAACACATCAATGTATTCATGGAAAGCTTTGGTGATTGCCCTTTGATAGGTAGGTGGTCCATTTTTGACCCCAAAAGCCATTACAACCCATACGAACCCCCCCCAATTAGTAACAAAGGAAATTTTGTACTGGTCCTTTTTAACTTTCTCAACTTTGTGTGATAATGATAGCAACATGTATTCTAGTGGGGTGGTTGCAAGGTAGGGTGGCTCACATTTTGCGTCACAATCTAGTTTTTTGTAGAGTGGTGTGCATTTACATGTTATTAACATGGCAATAAAAAAAATTCAAATTTGTGGTTAGATTTAAATTGTCAACTTGAAGAAGAAGACATCTATTTTAAAAAATTATAACATATATACACCAAATATATAGTAATGGACTTTTGAAGTTGAAAAAGATGGATTGGTTTGTTGTTTATGCCTCTATATACATGTGTTTTTGTGTATAAATTTTATTTGGGATATATTAAAAGAACTCAATATATAATATGTTAAAACAAAAAGAACATATGTGTAAGAAAATTACTAGGAAAAAATTGACCAAAAAAACATTATGGACTTTTGAATGGCCTAAAATGAGCCATATTTTCATAAGTCCATATCATAATCATTTTGGGGTGGATTTCAATTTTTATTTTCTTAACATGTACATTAAAGAATTGTTTCGAATGGCTTATTTTCATATGGGCTTTTTAGTTCATTAACCACCATGTAATTCCCTAATAAATTAATGATATCAAAATAGACTGCCATTTTAACACTACCATATGGACTTTTATGGAGTGGAGCATCCACCAAAAACAAGCCACCTTAGAATGCATAAACTTAGTGTTTCAACCATTGTACAAACCATGGCTTCAATGCTTGAAATAATGACAACATGATAAGTGCATTAGGGTATAAAACCTTGAAAGTTGTGAAGAACTCCATCTGCACACATGCACAACACAAAATTAAATCATATTCTTTTGTACAATATCACCTCCTTATGCTGCCCTAATTACAATATCCATTGTTAATTCCAAGTGTCCCCATTTTGCACAAAGTTTTGGAAATACCCATGATTTGGAACAATTAAGAATTGGAACATTCTCATGGTTTTGATAAGGGACTAAATTTGGACCAATAGAGACATGCACTTTGTCCATGAATTAAGTCAAAACTTAGATTTACAAACTCTAGACCTAGATATTCATGTGTTCAGGCATTCAATCCATGCAATTAAATCAAATCTTGGACTTACATACTTTAGACCTACAGACTAATGCATTTAGGCACACATACATGAGGAATTAAGTCAAAACCTGGACTTACAAACTCTAGACCTACATACTCATGCACTTAGGCACTCAATCCATGGAATAAAATCAAAACTTGGACTTACAAACTTTGGACCTATAGATTCATGCATTTAGGCACTCAATACATGTGGGAATCAAATCAAAATCTGGACTTACAAACTCTAGACCTACATACTCATGCACTTAGACACTCAATCCATGGAATTAAATCAAAACGTGGATTTACAAACTTTGAACCTATACTCATGCATTTAGGCACGCAATACATGTGGAATTAAGTCAAAACTTGGACTTATAAACTCTAGACCTACAGACTCATGCATTGAAGCATTCAATCCATGGAATTAAATCAAAATCTAGACTTACAAACTCCAGACCTATAAACTCATGCATTCAAGCACTCAATCCATGGAATTAAATCAAAACTTAAACTTATAGATTCTAAACCTACATATTCATGCACTGAAGCATTCATTCCATGGAATTAAGTCAAAACTTGGTCTTATAGACTTTAGACCTACATATTCATGCATTTAGTCCATGAAAGATTGAGAAGTAATTATGAAAGATTGAGAGAGATCATAGTTTAAGAAAACTTGAACATAGAGAAATGGGTCTAAATGACAAAAATAAGAGAGTTTGAACTATTCATGAAAATAATTAAGTACTGCACACCACACAATGGAATATCGATCAACATTAGCTTTTAATGTCAAGCCTCCTCCATTGTAAATAATTTCAATGCCCATCTGTTATGTAATCCTGAACTTCAACATTTCATGGAGGTGACAAACCTAACCTATTAGTTTAACAAAATTCTTAAAATAAAGTGAAGTTTAAGTTTCAAGCTCATATAGTTTCAAGCACTTTACAAAATATTGAAAATGAACTATCCAAGAGAAATAGGCAGAGAAAGAAAAATCTTGGGTCTTTTAAACAACAAAAAACCCAACATCAACTTGAAATATTGAGGCATTCAATCAATGAAATTAAGTCAAAAAACCCCCACATGCTCTAGTTACACCTTCTAGACTATTGGACAATCCTACCACAACATGTTCACTAAGAAATCTTTCTCCATCAACAAGAGGGCAAGCATTAGGTCTTCCACCTTGGTTTCTTGTAGTAAAGAAACAAAAAGAGGCACAAATGGCAACAAACCATAATAATTTTAGATGATGATGATAATATGTCCCCTTGGGAAGTCCTTTGCCATGTTCTACTAGTGTTTTGGGAACTATAGCAAGAGCAAATGCATAATATTCAACATCATCACCAATTGCTACTATAGGAATACCTCTCATTACCAAATTAAGAGGCCAAGGGACAAGTTCTCTCTTTTAGAGTGTTGTTTTGAGGCAAGTTGGAGGTCTAATTGCTCTAAACATAGGCATGAGTTTGGGATTCTCAATGGGCTCAAGGAGATCAAGATTAGGAATGATGTCACCACGGTTTGGCAAAAGAGGGTATCGGTAAGAATCTGTTGGAATTATGTCACCATTTCCACTATAGGTGGTGGTGCATCCCAAATATTGGAAAGGAGGGAGGCAACACATTCAAAGAAAGAACATTCTAATCTAGTGTGCAACAATGGAAGCAACTAAATCTAATTAGGTGTTAAGGTTAAATGGGAGACTAAAAAGAGGTGGAGCGGCACAGATTCGTAAAACACCAAGGCCATTTTTGCCTAAAACAAATGCAACAAATTTGACCTAGTGTGAGACTCTTGGATTATTGGATTGTTTTGGCAACAAGTGGCAACCAATGAATGACATGCATGCCACAAAAACCAGCAATGTTAGCAACAAAAGTTCAATTGTTCCATTGAGGTGGGAAGCTACACCTGGAAGTGCAGGTGATTTGAGACTTCAAACTGAAAGTGTATAACACCTCTAGATTCCAAATGAATTCATTTCCAACACTCAAGTTCCTAATAGTAGCCATTTCATATATCAAGTGACATATCTGTTAACCTATACAATGGTAGTGAACTCAAGGACCATATTGTTGTGGACAACATCCAAGCAATAAGAATTTCACCAAATCTAACAAGGACATTATCCTTTCATGAAACCCAAGTGCCATCTCCAAAAAACATAAAGATAGCCCAAACCTACATATGTCTAGAAGACTGAAAGATGTAACTATCAACTAGGTGCATGAACTTCCTAATCACCTTCACATTAACATAATACAAAAAATATTTCAATTTCAAAGAGCTTATATGTAACATCATAGAACTTGGAAATCCTTCCACATGAGCCTTGCAAACATAGAGAAACCTTGGACTATGCAACAAAGTTATCCAACCCATGTGAACTTTTAGCACAAGGGCAAGGATCTTCTCTGAAGAAAAAACAATATTTGTACCCAAATACCCAACAACTTAAACCCTACAACTTAAACTCTCCATGTTGTTGTGTGTGTGTCTGGTAGGCTTTTTGGAAGTTAACCTTAAAAACAAAGAGCAAGAAGAGAAATAGAAGGACCCAAGAGAGAGAATTGCCAATGGTAATGCTATTACCTTTGCTTTTGACTCACATTGTTGCACTCGGAAGAAGGACCACAAAGCTCAAAATGCTATCATTACAGGTTAGCCATGCTTTGAAATTCATCCTTCACAAGTGCTAAAGGAACTTCGCATAGGTTGTTGTTATATCAAGTAAGCGGGGAAACATCACCTTAGAAGCAACCTTTGTTGTTTTCCATTTTTGTTGTAGAGTTTGAGAATGATAGTTTGTTGGGAAGAAAAAACAGAAGAATGTGAATTTGTGAAACCCCCTCCTTTTTTCTTCCAATGGTTGTCCCATAGAGAAAGAAGAATCATTTCGAAGCTCACGAGGAGGACGAAGAAGATTGTTAAAAGGCTTTGCTAGTAGTAACAATAAAGATAACAAATCAAGAAAGTATGAATCAATCTTTTTCTCTTTCTACCAAGTTCTGCAAGATGCATTAATCATCTTTGAGTTTTCCCAAGTTTTGCAAAGAAAGTAGAAGAAAGTAGTAACCAATGTTGGGTGCTTAGCAAGCCTTTTTTTCACTTGCGAAATTTTGCCTAAAAACGAAATTGTTTATATAAAAAATGAGGAAATGAAGTGTTTTTGGCATTCTTCCTTGATTGCTAGAAATGAGAGAAAAAACAACAAAAATCTCCAAATTTCTATGTTTGATTTTTAGTGTGTGAGAAATTCATGTTGTGCTTTCCTCTTTCTATGGATTATTATCAATCTATGTATCAATTATTATAAATAATTTAATAATTAATCTAATTAATAATATAAATATTAATCTTATTTAACCTTAATTAACTATGAAGGTCAACTAAGCTGTTTACAATTCTTCATTATTTGTTTTCAATTTTGTCATGGTGGCAATCATCCCTAAGATGATTTAGCCAAATTTGGCAATTAAAAAAGTTAAAAGGAAAAAAATTGAATGTAATTTTCGAAATTTCATTTATTAATGTGATTTTTTCATATTCTTATTAATGTATAATTATGTTTTAATTTTATTTCAAAAATTTAGAAAAATTTGTAGAATGTAAAATTAGCAAAAAATTATAAATTACAAATTGTGTGTTTGCATTTTGCATGAGCAGACATAGATTTGAACAAATGTGGGGTGTGAATGGATGTGGGTATCGGTGAGCATTCTAACGCTCCTCCACATTGTGCATGAATCGATGTTGGTTGCTACATTTGCAAAAATTTTGAGAGGAGAGTATGGACCAATGAAGAATTAAGAAGCTTTGCAAATTGTAAATGCAATTCTAAATACCACTTGAATTGTTTGTTGTTTTCTTGTGCATATTTCTTGATGAAAGGTCTAAAAGGAGAGTATGCAATGTTGAAGAAGAAGCTTTGCAAATTTTGAATGGAGTGTGTAAACCAAATTCTTTTTCAAAATTCATATTATTCTTTGGATTGCAAATATCTTTGGTAATGTTGATAATGTTTTTTTTTTTTTTGTTTGTCCGATGAGATGTTTGATGTGTGTTTGATGCAATGGAATTACATGTATTACCAGATGTTGTAATACTTATGTAGGTATCCATAGACTTCATAGGATGATTAGTTCTATGTACAATTTGTAATATGCAATACATATATCATTTATGTAACATGTAATAATACATATAATCTATAACATATGATAGTACACAGTAATTTAGTTTATTGTTTTGTTGTGCAGATATGTTGATAGATATTCAAGCATGTCTAGATTTTGTGAGTCTTGTGGGCAAATTGTTTTTTCGTAGGAGGAGAAATTTTGTTCAAATTGTGGATTACCGTGCATATTTAGTGTGAACACTGTCCATCCAACCCCTGCAACTAGAGTGGAGTACAATGTCCATCTCCCCTCGCATCAAGCAATGTCCATTTGACCCTTGTGCCTCAACTTGTGGTTGATCTAGTACAATAAGAGTCAATGCCTACACCTTCTTGATTTGATACCTCCACCAACATATGATAGAATATTCAAGAAACCCCCTACCAAAAGAGTTGAGGGTGATTTGTATGGTAGGGTGTATTTGCAAAAAAAAAAATTCCACTTCAATGGCGAATGTATAACTTGAACATGCAATGCTTTTAGAGCTGGTTCAATGATAGGGAAAATGAACAAGTGAAGCATTTTTTTGAAATCAACATGCGGCACCAAGCCAAATCTATACACAAGGTAAAAAGATTTCTAAATGATCGTGAAGATCAACTAGCCAACTTTGTTTTCTAGGACTGAGGTTTGGTCATACAGATGCAGATGTCGGTGGACAAGCTATATGAAAAATTCAAAGAGATTAAGCATGCGAAGGGCATGAAAGGTAAGAAAACAATTGCTGCTAGAGTTGATATTGATGCTAAAACAAAAGTTGTGAAGATTGAAGCTCCAAAGGAATCAAGTTTCATGCCTCTTACTGCACCCATCAAACTGATGGTGTTGTATGTTGATATGAAAGCCTCTTTAAAATGCTTACACAAATGGTCGTCAAAGACTTTGAATATACAAGTATTGATAATTAGGGTTATATTTTAATCCCTGAACTATATTGGAGTATTGCCCTTGGTTATGTTACATTGACATTATTCATGATGTACAGGAGGTTAATAAATGTTTAAGTTTGTTGTTCCCCGATTGTGGCCGTTAGCTTGATGAAACCAATGGGAGTTTCTGAGCTGTTCCCAAAACTTGATTTCAAGTCCATGACCAACAACTTGATGAAACTAATAGCCAGATTTGTCAAACTATCTTGAAATTTTTTGCAACCATCCCCAAAGATGGTAAACTAGTCATGGTAGTTGTACCACGGCAAGAGAATGCTAGAGTTTTTGTACCTACGTTTTTTGAGGGTTTCATAACTAACTTATGAAATGTTGGTATAAATGCCTTGTGGTACTTGAAATGTAGGCTAGGTTTTGCATTGTCTAATGACACACCTTGTTCTAAATGTAAAATTTGATACTAACATACGAATAGTCAATGCTCACAGATTGTTAAGTCAACAATCAATAGATAGCAAATTTCAATCTTAGAACTTCTTGAATGGTGGCACATACAAACAAAAGTCATAGTGCTTATAAAAGAGACCATCCAACCCACAATTCTGAGGACCCGAACTTGACAATTAAAAATGGGAAAGTGCAAACACCTACTCACATTGTTTTGACCATTTGTGATGATAGAGGTACCTCTTTCTACAACTGTACAATAAGACCATAACAACATGATTATAAACAAAATTGTAGTTGGACCACAACAACATGATGTTATATTTGTACCATATGAATTGGACAACAAGAAATTCAAAGGTTATTGAACTCCATGCAATTGGTAAGTTTTGGAACTATGTGCAATGACAACCCTAAAACCCCAGTCATCATCATAAGTAAGGGAAACACTTTACCTCTAAAACATTTCTTTAGATTCCAAATTTTGCTTCAAACCAACCCCTTGGAATTTTGGCTAAATGGACATTATACACAATGCCACTATTTCAAGATACAAAGATCAACAAATCCTCCATTTGAGATTTCGCTCCCCTTTAGCCTTCTGTGGTTTAAGAGCAAGGAGATGCCACCCATTTAACCTATAAAAATCCTTTTTAGCTGTCTTTGGCTATGAAACCTTAATGTTCTTTTACTTAACATTTCCTTGATCTACTAATGATGTTTATTATAGGTTCAACCACCTAATTCTTTTGTTATTTTCTTTGAATCCAGAAATCATGTTTCACTCTAAAGTGTGGAACTTGGGATAGATTATCATGTCTATATGTGTTAGCATTTTTTTTATTAGCTTAGTGTGATTAAAAGTTTTAAAGTTGATCACAAACTATTAAGACTAATGGGCAATCATGAAACTATCATTAGTAACATAATGTCATGGGTTTATGTGTAGGGGCTGGTAATGGAAATGCACCCAAAGTTGCAGCGTGAACCATCGCAAGTTCAAACATTTTTATGAAAATAGGGGTTTTCAAAGATTGAATTGAAATTCATGATGAAAGACTAATTTCAACATTTTGAGGTTCATTTTTGAATAGTGAATAGTATAAAGTCTTTGGAATAGTTTAAACTAGGGTTCAAGCTAATGGTGGCAAGGGTTAATGGTGTTTGTGTTCACATTTTCAAGTCAAAAGTTTAGTCTAGCCATGCTTTGGGACATTCATGGGCTAATCATTTGTTTCATGATCCCACACCGTGCTACCGAGATTCAAGTTGATACTTCTATACTCATTGGGTTGTGATGGTTGCTAAAAAATGCTCTTGTTGGTTTGATCCATGTTTTAATTTCTTCTTGGAACATAATGTTTTTAATTCATATGTAGGAGCAATAGTTTGAAATTTATCCATCAAACTTGAGGGTACTCATTATCTGCTATTTAAGTTGTCCTTTTTAGGGTTTAGATGAGGCACATAACAATTTTGAATTAGCTTACCAACTGTTGACATCGTCATCATCAAATTATAGTTGAAGGTTCAAAAAGTCATGTTTTAGGGGTTCAATGTGACCCTTCTACATCCTTGATCAAATCAATGGTAGTTGTCTCGATTTTTATTTTTATTTTTCTTTGGGTTGGGTTTGGTTTTCATTTTATTTTTAAAAAAATTATTTTGATGTTTCTTGCACAACTTCATGCTCCAGAGAATATGATCATGCTTTCTATTTGCATGTAATTCCTATGTGAGCAAGTGAGCAACTTACAAGCTACATAATTTTCAGTTGCACATTTTGAATTCTTCAAAAATTTGGTAGCCCAATCCAAAGGTAGGCTAATCTTTCCATTGTTTTAGGGTTTTCATGGTACTTTCAGAGTCACTCTTCACTGACCATCACCTTTTTAGTAGATGTAGATCTTCTGACACCTAGTTGAGAATGTCAAATTTGCAATAGTAGTTGTTGGCAATGCCTAGATGGTTTTGGCATATGAAGCATAATTCCTTGTGGTGGTTGATTTGTATGCAACAAGCTAATTTTTATTTTTGGTTTTCATTTTATTTAAAAAAAAATTATTTTGATAGGCAAGTTAAAACTTTTACAAAGCTTGTTGCGCATGAATACTACCTTCAAAGTTTTCTTTTTGCAATTTCATAGAGATGTGGTTTGATAGGTAAAGGATAGTGTTGTTGGGTTATGCAAATTTTGAGGAATTGATGTGGGATGGCAGCATGTGTACATCCTAGTCCTTTACTTCTTTGTTGAAGTTCTAGTACATGGCCAAAGTTTGTAAGGAGAACAAGTTACATATATTGTAATAGGGTTTAGGGAACCTTGTAGAGATTTATTATGGAGGACTCTATGTCTGTTTCACATAGTTTCACCAGTAGAACATGATCTAGACATGTGATTTTGTGTGTAGAGGTAAAAACATCTAATGCTTCATGTGAAACTACATGCATATTACATACAGGGTCAAACTTTTGAGGTTTGTTGACAATGTTTTTAGGTGGCATGGTCGTGAGCCTTGACAATAACCAAATGTACTTCACAGCAGAAGATACACCAACACTGCCAGAGCCAGAAGGAAGCCAACTCTGGGTAGTCCTTTTGCAATAGGTGCATCCTAATTTGGTCCAATTGGACTGTGCTCTAACCCTAATCCTATTCGTACCTCTATCGCACTTAGTAAACCACTTTTCAATTGATTAACTTACTTAACAGCTTTTACTAAATACTTTCAATTATTGCAAATTTGTGGAGGAACAAGTAAAAGGGGAGTAGGGGTACCAATGTCATCTTGGTTTTTGTACTAATTTGCATATCAGAATCCATATGTGGATCATCTAAATGCTATAGTGAAGGAGGGCCAGGATGTGCTTAGGAGAGGATTGCTTACTGGGGTTGTTTTGGCCTATGAAGCGGAGCTCTTAAAGGAAATGTTACGTAGTACCAAATATCCTCAATGTAAATGTTTCAACTTTTCCTTGATTAATAAAAAGTTTTAACTTATTTCAAAGTACTCCAGATATCATTCCCATTTGGTTTTGAAATGAGGAAAGTGACTTCAAAATGTTCCAATCTTACCTTTCAATTTTATAATGGAGAAATTTATTATTTACTGTTTCAATCCATATTCTTGTTTGAATTTCCAATGGGGAAAATTGATAAACTTCAATTGTTTAGAGGTTCCCTCTGACCACAGAGGAAAAATGGAATTTTTTCCCTTCATTGGACCATGCAATCGTGAAAGCCAATTTGATATTTTCAAGGCCTCACATTTACCTCTATGAAAAACTAGTAAATTCTGTAGTACTTGTTTAGGCGAGTGTTGAAGACAAAGTCGTATCAAACTTTAGGACAGTTTCCTTCAAAAAGCAAAGTTCTTACAACAGTTACAAAATAGTTGAGGTAGGTTGTAGTTCCCCATTTTCAATCCTGCTCATTGGACTGATGTTCCCAAGGATTTGAAACAAGATCAATTGGGGGAACTTGAGGAAGCACGGGAGCCGGAAAGTCTCCCTGGTAGGTACAAATGAAGAGTTCCCCTGTTTTGTTATATTTGGTTAGCGTTTGCAGCAGTGAATGAGAAGAACCCACTCCTTACACATATAATAAGCACACTAATAAATCTCAACGATTCCGTTCATCTGCATTAACTAACCTTGCCATCAACCAGACTTTCTCTTGTCTGTACAAGAAAGAACATACCAACAAATTACCCAATTGATCATGTAACTCGACTCCATTTGGATTGCAGCCTTTGGCGCTTGTGCATTTACAGCCATTTCTTTTGTATCTTCTTCATCTGGTTTTCTCGTTCAATGTACTGGAAGATGGTCCCGTCATATTGACCACGTATTCCTTCCTTAGGTACATAACCATCTCTGTCCATCAACAATAAGTAAACAGCAAACCACTCCAATTTTTCGGCAGTCCTGCATCAGTGGAAATAACCAGCTTGATGTTGGGTTGAGTTTAGGTCCAGAGAAAAACTTCATGGTGGGTAATCCACAAATATTTCATGACCATTAGGTATATGAATACAGACCAGATTTGCACTCTAGAATTTCTGCTTCGAAAATTTTACGCTGACATATAAAATTAGCAAACTATGGAGAGGACTGATGGATCAAATCATGAGATTATAAGCCTGTGACTTGCCAACCAAAGGGATCCATGGCGCAGCGATTCGCTTCAGTCATCTCCCACAGTTCTCCAGGCGTCAATCGCGTTTTCTCCGTTTTAGCAAACTTGCTAAATAGTTCTTCAAATTTCTCTGGCACGAACCTGGTTCCAACGTACCAAAGACAAATTTCATGGATCCATTATTATCGACAATCATGTCCCGATATAAAGAAGCGGATGTCACGCAGATGCAAAATCAAAGTCAACAAAACAAGTGCTTGAATCAGACAGGACAATCATCGAACTTAAGTTCTCACCATCTAGCATATCAGCATCAACTGATTTTTCTTAACCAATTTACACTGGTTACCAAGAATATAGCCTCATGTCTGGGTGAGCTTCAGAAACAGGGATGTCCAGCAAAATGTAGATCTCATTCCCGGTCTGTGACCAAATTTATTACTCCGATAACGACAAAACCATAAATCCGCGTACTATTGGGCTTGCAGCAGAATACAGCTACCCCAAGTACACCACATCATGTTTTGAGCTACGCTCCTAGATTAAGGCACTTAGCTTAACATTTTTCTAGCAATTTTTACCTTCCCTCAGTGTCGTAAACTCCTGAGTCGCTACCATGTTTAGCCCTGTGTATGTTCTTGATGTGGACTGGGAAGAGAGGCGACGGGATCCAAGACTGCACAGGCCGATCATTCCATTCTCCAGGGTTACCAGTTCCGATCACTCCCAAGACATATATGGCAATACTAATTACTGCTTGAAACACGGCGATTAACTATTCATCTTGCTTGGACGAAGACAATATGAAGAATGTACGGGAATGTCATTCTGTGACCAGTCTGGGCTGTGTAAGGTAACGTAAAATTCTCACATCAAGAGTGACCCAACTGAATGATCCGTTGATGAGCACCATTGCCCAGAATGAGAAAAGCAGGTTGAATCCAATGGCTCTAAAACCTACAAATATGTGTGAACACGTATGAGAGTCAATATAGTTATATATGACATTATAGGTATCATCAAATGAAATCATCTGCCGGCCTCAGCTAATTCATCGAGCAGCTTTCATACCATATGATCCTGCATTCTTCTCAAAACTTGCACTGGCCCACACCTGAATATTAATCTAGTTTTTATTATACCTAGACCAGATTCGACTGTTGTGTACACATGACTCATGCGGATGGGAAACCAAAATAAAATAAAATATACGTGTACTCCTCGTACCCTGAAACGTCTCCCATGGATAGATAATGCCATCGTCGTTGCGGTCGAAGAAGGCCACATGCTGCTGAAGGACGGAAAGGCCTTTGGGGTCGTGATCTGGGGTTCCAATTGGATTTTCCACGTCAACTGCCTTCAATGCCCTTGGTACATCTGCAGTGTCAGAAAAAAATAATCCACATAACAACATACATGCTTAATGTTAGACATGATGATTTCATTCGCAACTGTACTAGATATGAGTACGTAGCAATATAATTATTCTGCACCTGCATGCAATTACGGAGTCACCGCGATACCCGACGATTCTTTTTCTACCCGTCATGCAACACGGCATGGTGCATGAATAGTGGAGCCGCGTGGAGGCCTTGATTAATACCCACAATTTTTTTGCAAGATACTAGATCTAGGGTAACTGTACGATCAAAGTTTTTATTACAAGTAATAAGGAGCTCTTGGATGATTCCTTGCGGAAAATTGTCTTACTTTACCTTCAAGAATAGACTAAAAACGCAAGTAACAGGGAATTGTTGTGCAACACTGGGAGTTCTGCAACATTCCCAGGGAGCCTCACAGGGAAAGTTCAATTATGCCATCTAGAAGGGTACTGTGAACCAATGTCAAAGGGGAACTTGGTAAATTTTCCTTGGTTGGAAAGCACCTATTGGGGGAAAAGAATTTTCCCTTTGACATTGGGTCTAAGAGGAATAACTGAGAGCGTTCCCACATTGCACACGGAGTTAAACGAAAACTCCTTTTGTCACCCTCATGACGAATACAGTCCGATCTTCTTTGTGACGGAAGCCCTCAGGTCCTAACCATCGGTTCAGCGATCAAGTTGAACAGTACTACTTGGCGTAAAAGGCATGTACAATTCGCGTCCAGAAACATCCGTTGCCCGAAATATTACCGTATGTCAATATTCCCCCAGAAAATTGCATGCAACGACTAATTCCTGCTCCTGCGTTCCTCGACGCACAGTACTTTAAGAAGGTACCAGAAACCAGAAAGAAAAATATGCACGCACGAGGTTTCGGAATGCTTCTGTCGATGTCGTGTGTGGCGACGACGCGCTTGTAGGTAACTGGACATTTTGGGGCCACGGTCGATAAGTCGGGGTCGACCTGGCGAGTCTCGTCCGCTAAGTTACTCCGCATACTGCAGTATACTGATCTGCGAATATGACGAGGGTAATAGGCCGTATGCTGCTGAACAAAACTGATCAACGTTGGAAGTTGAAACGCGGTGCGAGCAATAATATCTCCTCAAGTGCGCTTAGCTAGGCTGATGATCAAGGCGCTTAGGATTCTAGAGTGAAGCTCAACGTCGACGCTGATGATTATTTCAAAAGAAAAAAGGCCAGTGTTCACTGGTACTGCAAGGCGGAGTCAGCTAGTAGGAAAGGGGGAAAAAAGAGAGATCTTCATGAATTGCCGGCCATGCAGGTCTATATATACGCATGCATTCGTTGTCACAGTCCATCTTCACGTGGTTGATGCCACGTCTGACTGCAACTTTTGCAAATTTGCTGGCGCAGCAAATCTGCCCCGTGGTTCTCGTGCCCACTTGCAGCTTGCTTGAGTTGAATCCAGTCTTAAGCCAGACAAACAGGTGGATCAATTGACCTCCTGTATCACATCAAGGTATGCATGAATCGAGTTCTGTACTGTTATGACCAGCCTGCGGCAGGAAATGAGATTATCTTACATTAGTCTTTCACCTCGGTTTACCGGTTAAGTTCAAATCCTTCTGAGGCGAGGGCCAAGTCTGTAGAAACAGCAAATATTTTATTGAAGAGAGAAAATAGTGCGTACAGAACGTCAAGCTACTCAGTTCCGAGCAAGAAAGGTCAAAGAATAAAATACTATCCAGAAAAACAGCCAAGCGGTAGTATCTAAACGGTGAGCGGTGGATCCACTTGGAGAGATCAGCAAGTGCATGGACGGTAGGCCCATGTGATGTGATTCACGTCTGTCTGTCGTAATTTTAGAATAAGAATATTTTACGTTATTCTAGTTGCTAAATTAAAGAATTAGGTATGAACATGCATCAACACCTTCCCTCAAACCTAGTTCTTTTCTAGACTACTGTAAATTAAATGTGAATATGATCTTTTGTATCTTGTATTGTCTTGGTCAATGAAAAATAGTAAGAGTACTGAAATTTACCAGACCAACAAGTTTCCTCAATTCTTTGAACCGGGTGATGCCTAATGGCTTGGTGGCTTGTTGAATGATTGTAAGCATGTACACAACCACCAACTATCCTACCTGCACACGCTTCTAGATGTAATGGTGATGGATTTCAATGTGTTTTGTCCTTGCATAAAACACCAGATTGCTCGCTAGCTTGATCATGCTTTGGTTATCACATGTAATTGTTGGCTTGTTGTTTAGAAGTGCAACTCAAAAAATAGGATCTAGAAGCAAATCACTTCCTTTGTTGTGCATTTGTCAAAGAATGATATTCTACCTTAATATTAAACAACAAGATAGTGGCTTGTCATTTATTGGGTGAAAGCACACTAAGGATGAACCACTTTTCACCAAAAAAAGATGATGTATAATGAGTATTATAATATGCAATAAATTAAATTTTTGATGGTATCTTTTGGCTATCCTAAACACAAACAAAAAACTTTAAAATTTGCATGACAACCTTTTGGAACTCAAAGTTTACTTTGAATCAAAATTAATTTTGATCCAACAATTAGATGAAGAGGATTGGATCAAATTAATGTACATACAATATATAACTTACGATTGGGTGAAAGCACACTACAAGGGGTCAAAAATGTTGTTACATTGTATTGGTTTTCAAGGGTGTCCATGTTTGAATTTCAACCATGATAAATTTGGAGCATCTTTTTTCAAACTTTTTGCATAATATAGTAGTCCATAACATAAAGAATTCAAGCAAAAAGAAATTCCCTCTTTCCAACTTATATTGTGTGATTCCAAAATATATTTGTGACAAAAAAATGTAAGTCACTATGTATAAAAAATGCAAATAAACTCATAAAATTTACATCCAATAACTAAATTAAATAATTTTTTTCCCATCTATGTATTATAGTGTGACTAAATCAATTCTAGTCCATAAGAGAAGTTTTGAAAAAAATAATTTCAAAAATAGCTAAAAAGGTGAAAGCAAATTACGAATGAACTAATTTTCATCAAAAAAGGTGATGTAAAAGTAATATCATAGTATGCAGTAAATTTAAATTTTCATGGCATCATTTGACAATCCTATACATAAGCAAAAAACCCTAAAATGTGCACAACATTTTGGAATTCAAATTTCATTTTAAATCAAGATTAATTTCAATCCAATGATTAGATGAAAAAAATTAAATAAAATCAATGTACACAACATTGTAATGTGCAATTTTTTGTCGACCATAGGGCCTCATTTTTGTGGTTCATAAGACATTATTATACAAAAGAAATCTAAAAAAATAATGCAATATTCAATTATTATTTTATTTTACTTTCATTTGGAATTGGTTTTTTTTTTAAATACATAAAAATATTTTTCTTTTATTGCTGAAAAAAAAGAAAAAATATATATTTTTAATGAATTTTCAACCAAATGTTTTACTTCCAAATGGCCCTAGATTCAATTGATGTATATCAATAATAGTGACCAAAAAATAATTCACCAAAAAATTCCACCCACAAGCCTAATTTTAAATTATGTATGCAATTTCTCATACTCCATGATGAATATTATTTCATCACAAATATACTTCATATGTTGAAGTTTACCAATGTTTGTTAGAGTTTTCTTTTTAAATGATTTTCTTAAGTTTAAATCTCATGCAATATACTTCAAACAAACAAAAATAATCCAAAATGTGATGTTTATATTTACATAAAAAAACCAAATGGACTAATGCAATATTTGTGATTATAATATTTGGGGGGTGTAATGTGCTTTTACCCAAAATTTTGACCATTACTATCAGAAACTTTGAATTTTTTGGGGCAAATCACTTATGCTTTTGTAGATAATAAGAAACCTAAAATGGGTATCATGTTGAAATTTCATTTAAATTCCATATTTAAAAACCATATTAAACTGAAAAATAGGGTATAAAAAATGAAATTGGGATTCCATTACATTGCTATAGACTTTGTGTAACTTTAATATTACTGTTCTTTTAATATGGACCGTTAGATCAAAATGTCATCCTTGATGGCACCAACTTTTTGGAATTTCAAAAATTAAAGGAAAGCTTGCCAAAATAAAAGTGTAAAAAGTAGCCAATGAAAGTGACTGTAATGTGCTCATGCACATTTGGGTGAAAGTATGATTGGGTGGGTGGTACCACAAGGAACATCACACCTTAATTTTTCAAGATCCATCAAACTTTGGAAAAATATAAGAAACATGTAAAGAAACGTTTTTAGTAGATTTTTTTTGTTGAATACATTAACTAAATTGTATAAATTTTGAAACTTCAACAATGCAAAAAATATTTTGAATTTTGTTGTTCCTATTCATTACTCACATAAAGTTTTTAAAAATTAACAATGATTATGTTCCTTAAATTTTTTGGTTAGGAACATTTTTCAAACAAGGTTTGGAGTTTTTTTTGGTGGATATAATTTTCTAGGGTACTTACAATGGTATTCTATTTGACTTTTTTATTGGGTATTTATTTGAATAAGTATAATTTAATTATGAATTTCCAAAGTTTAACAACTTGATTCCTGAAGGGGCCACATCAATAAGGAATATAAATTTGTAACAATTTCCACCTTTTTCATTGTAATGGAAACTTCAAGCCATATACTTTGGCATGCAATAAATAAAGACGAGAAAAAAATAATTTATAATTATGAAAATATTTTTAAAAAGGGGCTCAAGAATATTATTTGGCCAATTTTTGTTCCTTGATTGTACTTTGAAGGTGTTCGTAGTGGGTCCAATCAATTATACTTCCACCCATTTATGATTATTCCTTTATTTGTTGTTAGAAGGAATGTGAATGTAAATACAATATCCAACTACTTCTAGAAGCCCACACCCCTGAAATTCTTTTTATGTCAAAAACCAAACAAACTAGGGTTCTCATTGTACTTTCAAGCCCCCTCATGCCCGTTTTTTTTAATGAAACATGAATGTGGATTAACCACATGTCCATTAAAGTTATTTAGTCCAACTATTTCTCTTCCTACATAACATTTTTTTGTTTTGGCAAATCAAATCCAATTTTTCCACATGTTAATTGAAGGCTCTTTTTCAAAAAAGATTGTTTTTTAGTGCCCACACACACCCCCTTATTTCATTTTTAAAGGGATTTTTTTCAAAGCACCCACATGTACATCAAGGCTATGATGAACTATTTTTCCTCCCACACACACCTTTGTTTTGGAAATCGAATTCAATTCTTCCACATGTTGATTAAGGGGTCCTTTTTAAAGTCTTTTGTTTTTCAATGGCCACACACCCCCAAATTTTTGTTTTTTAAGGAATTTCTTTAATGCACCCACATGTGCATATTCTTAAAGTTTTTCCAAAGCAACTGCATGCCCAAATTTGATTCTATGAACCATGAATTTCAATTTTCCACGTGTCTAACTACACTCTTCAATACCAATTTTGGGCTTTTTACACACTTAATTTTTTAAATTTTAGAATCAAATGGGCTTATCACATAAAGTTTTCTCGAGGAATTTTTGTTTGCCCAAAGCCAAGTAGTTGCCATCAATATGGAAATGTGAAAAATATATGGTTTTTTCCCAAGAAAAAAATCAATTGTTATATGAACTAAAACTAACTGTAACACAAAAGTGGGTTTCCACCCAGTGTGAACACCCGGGCATTGAGGGTGTGCTTTGGTATAATTAAGCCGTCCTGATTTTGGCAGCGGATGTTTTTTTCCATGACGGCTGCATGGCTGTGCATGGGACGTTTATGTGAGTGGGTGTGCAGGAGTGAAGGCGGCGCGAATGCTAAAGAGGAGTGGAGCTACATTGATGCGCCAAAAGGTGGAAAAGGAGGAAAAGTTTAATGGGGAAGCTTGGTGTAGAACAGAACGGGAGGACGCTTAGGTGTGACGGAGTTTTGGAGAGAAGAAGGAGCTTGGTGAAGGAGAGGGAGGCAGATTTTTGGTGATTAGAGAGCACTGAAAGCACAAACAAAGAAGGAGGAGGAGGAGCAATCCTTGTGAAAAGGTAGAGAAAGCTTACTGAGACAGTAGCTTGGTTGAAAGTTAGAAACTTCCGTTGCGCCTGACAATCAGTCAAGTTACTGCATGAGAATTGGAGGGGGAGAGAGAGAGAGAGAGAGAGCTCAGAGAGTGCTAGGAATCTGATGTTTTTGTGAACATCTCAGACGGAAAGCAAGCTTGTGCTTTCGGGGAATGTACAGAATTTGTAATGAAACAAGAGAGTTTCCCTTGTCGGCATCTGTGGGAATGTGTGAGGCAGGAGATA
>Ga0209611_10002235_pt1 | contig 33914 bp, 34 predicted proteins | sample S1TSphgellanicum_3_FD_187693 | JGI IMG/M metagenome (GOLD analysis project Ga0209611, IMG submission 187693) | Host-associated microbial communities from peat moss isolated from Minnesota, USA - S1T2_Fc - Sphagnum magellanicum MG (SPAdes) (version 2) | ecosystem: Host-associated > Plants > Peat...
CGACCCCGAGCGCCTCGAGCGGCCCGCGCACGAGCGACGGCTCGCCGACGACGACGACCTGCAGCCGCGACGGATCGAGGTGCGAACGCGCGGCGGTCAGCACATCGATCGCCGTCACCGCCCGTACGTGCGCGCGGTAGCGATCGAAGTAGTCGGCCGGCAGCCCGTAGATCACCATCGCCGCCAGCGCCGAGGCGATTGCCGCCGACGTCTCGTAGCGGATCGGGAAGACGCCGTCGAGGTAACTCGTCGCGAGCGAGAGCTCGTCCGGCGTCACCGACTCGCTCCGGATCCGCGTGATCTCCGAGAGGATCTCGCGCAGCGCGTCCGCGGTGACGTCGCTCGCGACGGCCGTCGAGACGGTGAACGGGCCAGCCGCGCGCCGCCAGTCGAAGCTCGAGTGCGCGCCGTACGTGTACGCGTGCGCCTCGCGCAGGTTCAGGTTGATGCGCGACGAGAAGAGGCCGCCGAGCAACGCATTCATGATCACGACGGGGAAGTAGTCGCGATGCCCGCGCGGCAGCCCGACGTGCGCGACCCTGAGCTCGGATTGCGCGGCATCCGCCTTGCGCACGATCCGTACGGCGGCGGCATCACCCGACGCGCGGTCCACACCGACCGCCTCGGGGGCCGGCGCGCCGCCGCTCCAGCCGCCGAGCGCCGATTCGACGATCCCTTCCACCGCGCTGACCGTCACCGATCCGGCGACGATCAGCGTCACCGTCCCGGGCCCGTAGCGCTGCCGGTGAAAGCCGTCGACGTGCGCCCGCGTCAGCGCCGCGACCGACGCGTCGCTGCCGCCGTCGGGACGCGCGTACCGCGCGCTGCTCGCATACACGAACCGCTCGATCATCTCGTCCGCCAGCCCGCGCGGCTCGGCCCGCAGCTGCAACAGCTCGGCGCGACGCTCGGCCTTGAGCCGCTCGATCTCGCGCTCGGGGAACGCCGGCGTCCGCAGCACATCGGCGACCAGCCGCACCGCCTCGTCCAGCCGCTCGCTCAGCACCGTCAGTCGCACCGTCGCGGCATCCCAGTCCGCCGATGCAGCGAGGCTCCCACCCAGCCGCTCGGCGGCCTCCGTCAGCGCTTCGCCGTCGAGCGCGGTCGTCCCTTCCGTCAGCGCCCGCGCCGTCAGCAGCGCCAGGCCATCACGGCCATCGGGTTCCGTCGCCGCGCCGGCGTCGATCACGGCGAGCACCGTCACCACCGGCAGCTTCGTGACCGGCGCGATGATCAGCCGGAGCCCGTTGCCGAGCGTGCGCGTCTCGAACGCCGGGAACCGGTACGGCCGCGGCGCGTCGGGCCCGGGGCGGGGCGGGGCGACCGGCTCGACGATCGTCCGACTCGTCGGAGCGCTCACGCGGCCACCGCGGCGGCCGTCGAAACATTCGTCGCGGCGCTCGACTCGGTCTCGCCGCTGGCGTCGCCGTCGCGCGGCACGAAGAGCAGGGTCGCCCGGTTATCCGGACCGAGGCGCGCGCGCGCGAACGCGCTCACCGATTCGGCCGTCACCGCACGGTAGCGATCGACCTGCTCGTTCAGCCGCGCCGGATCGCCGAAATACGTCGCAAACATCGACAGCCGGTCGGCGCGCGTCTCCGCCGACTGCATCGTCGACACGAAATCGGTCTCGATCAGCGCGACCGCGCGTGCCACCTCGTCCGCCGTCACGCCGTCCCGCCAGATCGCATCGAGTTCGCTCGTGACCGCGGCCTCCAGCTGCTCGGCCGACACGCCCGGCCGCGCCGTCACGTCGACGACGAGCAGATCACTCCCCTTGGCGAGGTCGAACGTCCCGGCCGACGCCTCGGCCGCGACCTGCGACTCGCGCACGAGGTGCCGATGCAGCCGGCTCCCCTTCTGCATCCCGAGGATCGCCCCGGCGACGCTCGCGGCGTAGTACGCGTCGGACGCGAACGGCGGCGTGCGCGCCGCGATGAAGAGCCGCGGCAGCCGCACGTCATCGGGGACGACCCGGCGCGGCGATGGCGCCGGCGCGTACGTGCCGGGCAGCCCCATTTCGGGAAGCGGTGGCACGCCACCGCCCCGCGGAATCGGCCCGAAGTACTGCGTGATCAGCGCGCGCGCCTCGGCCGGATCGAAGTCGCCGGCGATCGACAGCACGGCGTTGTCCGGCGAGTAGAACGTCGCGAAGAAGCGCGCGACGTCGTCGAGGCTCGCCGCACTCAGGTCCTCCATCGATCCGATCAGCGAATGATGGAAGGGGTGCGCCGGCGGAAACGCGAGCTCCTGGACATGCTCCCAGCACGTGCCGTACGGCTGGTTGTCGATCGACCAGCGCCGCTCGTTCTTCACGACGTCGCGCTGCGTGTCCAGCTTCTGCTGCGTCATCGCCGGCAGGAGGCGGCCCATGCGATCCGCTTCCAGCCAGAGCGCGAGCGCGAGCTGGTTCGACGGGACCGTCTCGAAGTAGTTCGTACGGTCGAGCCAGGTTGAACCATTCAGCGTGCCGCCCGCGCGCGCGACGAGCTCGAAGTGTTCGTTGGCGCCGACGTTCGCCGAGCCCTGAAACAGCATGTGTTCGAAGAGGTGCGCGAACCCGGTCCGCCCCGCGCGCTCGTTGGCCGACCCGACGTGATACCAGAGATTCACGGCGACGATCGGCGCCGTATGATCCTCGGAGAGCGTCACGAACAGGCCGTTGCTCAACCGAAACGTTTCGATGGGAATCCGCATGATATCAATGTAAGGCCGACACCCCTTGACACTCCATTGGGGTCGGGTCATCCTCATCGGTCTCCGAGCTACCCTCCTCGACGGCAGTCACGCCGAACGGGGGATTGCGCGACCGGACGTCCGGTGCGCCGCTCACACGGTGTGTTCCCCAGTATCGAGCGGGCGATCGCCCGCGCGGTACGTCTCAACCCGGTTCGGAGGTTCAAGTCCATGGCTGGAGATTTTTTCATCGGCGAGTCGCTCGTCGGCGACGGCAATGAAGTGGCGCATATCGATCTCGCGATCGGCTCGCGTTCGGGTCCGCTCGGCCAGGCGTTCGTCAACGCCCTGACCAACAACAAGGACGGCTTCACGACGCTGCTCGCCGTCGTCGCGCCCAACCTGCCCGCCAAGCCCGACACGATCCTGTACAACAAGGTCACGATCAAGGGTGCCAAGCAGGCGGTCCAGATGTTCGGCCCCGCGCAGGCGGCCGTCGCCCGCGCCGTCGTCGACTCGGTGTCGAGCGGCGTCATTCCGCGCGACAAGGTCGACGATCTCGTCGTCACCGTCGGCGTCTTCATTCACTGGGATGCCAAGGACGACAAGAAGATCTACGACTACAACTACAAGGCCACGAAGGAGTCGATCGAGCGCGCGATGAAGAAGCTGCCGACGGTCGACAGCGTCATCACCGGTGCCCGCACCGCCAAGCACCCGTTCGCCGGCGGCGCGGACTCCTGACCGCGCTCGCGGGAGCGGCGGCTCGAGCCTGAGCCGCCGATGACGCCACCACCGGGCCGCCGCGACGTTCGCGCGCGGCCCGCTGGCGGCGTGACCTCACTCGCCGGCCGGTGGCGTCGACCATGCGCAAACTGCTCCTCCAGCTCGACAGCAATCGGCTGCCGAGCGTCTTCGACCGGGTCGTCGCCTACGACGGCGGCGCCGACGAGGTCCTGAGTTACGGCGGCATCGTCGCGGGCGATGTCCGCGACCTGATCTACGGGCTGATCTTCACCCGCGGCCCCCGCGACCTCGCAAACTCCGCGGTCTTCGTCGGCGGCGCCGATATCAACGTCGGCGATGCGATCCTCACCGCCGCGCAGGAGACGTTCTTCGGCGCGTTTCGCGTCTCGGTGATGCTCGACTCCAACGGGTCGAACACCACCGCCGTCGCCGCCGTCGCGAAGATCGTGCAGGCTGCGGGCGACCTCACCGGCAAGCGCGTCGTCGTCACCGCCGGCACCGGCCCGGTCGGCGCGCGCGCCGCCGGCCTGCTCGCCAGGCAGGGCGCCACCGTCGTCATCACGTCGCGACGCGGCCCCGACGGCGAACGCGCGCTCCGCGCGATCGTCGCCCGCTTCGGTGGCGCCGTCTCCTGTGTCCAGATGTCGGAACCGGCGCAGGCAGCCGGCGTGCTCGAGGGCGCGTCCGTCGTCCTCAACTGCGGGCCGGCCGGCGTGCAGATGATCCCGCGCGCCGCCTGGGCCGCGCGTGCCGGCCTCACGGTCGCCGTCGATCTCAACGCGGCGCCGCCCCTCGGCATCGAGGGGATCGACGCGACCGACAACGGCGTGACGCGCGACGGCGTCGTCTGCTTCGGGGCCCTGGGCGTCGGTGGATTCAAGATGAAGATCCACAAGCGCTGCATCGCCCGGCTCTTCGAGGGCAGCGACGCGATCCTGGACGCCGAAGCGATCTACGACCTCTCCCGCACGCTCTGATCGGGGGCCGCCCGTGTCCCACCCGCGCGTGGTCGGGATCGATCCGGGGACCGTCAGCATCGACGTCTGCGGCATCGAGGGCGAGACGGTCTTCCTCGACCAGACGCTCCCGACGCGCGAGGCGCTCGCCGACCCGGCCGCCATCATCGCACTGCTCCGCCGCGCGGCGCCGCTCGACTGCATCGTCGGGCCCTCCGGCTACGGACTCCCGCTCGTCCCGGCCGCGCAGGTCACGGAGACCGATCTCCACCTCGCCTTTCTCGCAGCGCCGGGCGAGACGGGCGGCATCGGCGGGCTGACCGCGCTCGCGCGCGCGCTGATCGCCGCCGAGTTGCCGGTCGTCTTCATCCCCGGGGTCATTCACCTCGAGACCGTCCCGACCCACCGCAAGATCAATCGCATCGACCTGGGCACCCCCGACAAGGTCTGCGCGACCGCCCTCGCCGTCCTCGCGCAGCGCGATCGCCGCGGCTGCGCCCTCGAGGCGGTCTCGCTGATCCTCGTCGAACTCGGCGGCGCGTTCACCGCCGCCGTCGCCGTCGACGCGGGACGCATCGTCGATGGCGTCGGCGGCAGCAGTGGCCCGCTCGGGTTCCGCGCCGCCGGCGCCTGGGATGGCGAGGTCGCCGCCCTCGCCGGACACGTCACCAAGTCGATGCTCTTTGGCGGCGGCGTCACCGCCATCCGCGGCGACACGCCATCGCTCGCGCAGTTCGCCACGCCCGAGACCGCGCGCGAGACGACCGCGTGGGAGGCGTACCTCGAGGGGATCGCGAAGACCGTCGCCGCGCTCGCCGTCTCCGTGCCGGCGCCCGCCGAGATCGTCCTCTCCGGACGCCTCGCGTCGGCCGATCCGATCCGCGATGCGTGCGTCGCGCGCCTCCGCTCCGTCGCCCCCGTCACCCACCTCGAGGGACGCGTCCGTCGCGTGACGGGTGCCTCTGGCGTCAGCGGCGCGAGACAGGCCGCAACCGGTGCGGCGCTGATCGCCGACGGACTCGCCGGCGGCACGCACCGCGACCTCGTCGACCGGCTCGGCATTCGCACCGCCCGCGGCTCGGCGCTCGACTACCTGGTCGCGATCACCCCCGACACCGCCCGCCGCGGGCTGGGGATCGCGTGACCCGCGCCGCGCCGCACGCGACGGCAGCCGCCCGCGCACCCCACTGGTTGATCGCCGGTGCCAGTGTCCGCGCGTTCGCCGAGTCGGCGACCGCAGCGGGGATCACCGTCACCGCGGTCGATGCCTACGGCGACCTCGATCTCCGCGCCTGCGCGGCGTCGGTCGTCGTCCCCGTCGTCGCGTCCTCGCGCGCCGGCGCCTCCGCTGCGACCGCCGCGGCGGTGGTGGCCGCCCGATCGCTCGACGTCGACGCCGTCGCCTACACGTCCGGCTTCGAGAACCACCCGCGCGCCGTCGCCGCGCTCGCCGACCGTCGCACGCTGCTCGGCAACCCGCCGGCGGTGCTCGACGCGGTGCGCGATCCGTTCGCCCTCGCCCGCGCCCTCGCCGGCCGCGCGCCGGCCGTGCGCGCATCGGCCCCGCCACCGGGCGACGGGCGACGCTGGCTGCGCAAGCCGCGCGCCTCGGGCGGCGGCCACGGCATCACCCCGTGGCACCCGGGCACCCGCGTCCCGCGCAGCACGATCCTGCAGCAGCGCATCCCCGGAACGCCTGGCTCGATCGTCTTTGCCGCCGACGGCGAGTCGATCTGGGCGCTCGGGCTCACGCGGCAGCTGATCGGCGATCCGGCGTTTGGCGCGCACGGGTTCCGCTACTGCGGCACGCTGCTCCTCGACGCGACCGCCCTGCCGACGCTCACCGCGCAGGCGATCGCGCTCGCCGCGGACATCACCCGCGCGTTCGGCCTCCTCGGCGTCAACGGGGTCGACTTCGTCGCGCACGACCGACGCGCCGTCCCGATCGAGGTCAACCCGCGCTACACCGCGGCGATGGAACTCGTCGAGCGCGCGCACGCGACGTCGATCGCCGCCGTGCACGCGGCCACCGCGCGCCGCCAGCGCCCGGTCGGCGACGCGCCGATCGGCCACCGCGCGCGCCGCGTCGTCGGCAAGGCGATCGTCTACGCGCGGCGCGCCGTGACCGCGGGCGATACGACGCGCTGGCTCGACGACGAGACCGTGCGCGACATCCCGATCCCCGGGACCCGCATCGACCGCGGCCGGCCGATCTGCACCGTCTTCGCCGAAGCGCGGGATGCCGGGACGTGCCACGCGCGACTCGTCGCGCGCGCGGCCCGCATCTACGCGGCGCTGGCGCCGGCACGGCGGGCCGCATGAGACCTCCGACATGAGGCGGCCAACATGAGTCGCGAGACGCCACACGTGACCTGCCTCGGCTGCGGCCTCACCTGCGATGACATCACCGTCGTCGACACGGACGGCGTGATCACCGAGGCGCGATCGGCCTGCGCGCTCGGCGTCAGATGGTTCGGCGACGGCCGGGTGCCGGCGCGCGCGCGGATCGGCGACCAGGATGCGACGATCGACGCCGCCCTCGAGCGAGCGGCGGCGATCGTCCGAGGCGCCCCGCGCCTGCTCGTCTTCTGCGCGACCGACGTCGCCGGTGACACGATCGCGGCGACCGTCGCGCTCGCCGATGTCCGGCGCGCGCTGCTCGATTCGGTGACGGGGACCGACGCCGGCGCGGGCGTGCTCGCCGGCCAGGAACGGGGACGCGCGACCGCGACGTTCGGCGAACTCCGCAACCGCGCCGACCGCCTCTGCTTCTGGGGCGTCGATCCGGCCGTCCACGCGCCGCGATTCCAGTCGCGGATCGCCCCCGACCCGGACGGGCTCTACCTGGCCGGCGGCCGACGCGCCCGTCACGTCATCGCCGTCGACATCGGCGACGCGACGGGGCCGGCCGACGCCGACGAGCGCGTGCGCTTCACCGCCGATGAGGCGATCCCCGCCCTCGCGCTGACGCGCGCCGCGGTCCTCGGCCACACGGTCGACGGCTCGCCGCTCGCCGACCGCGCGGCGGCGCTCGCCCGCACGCTCGTGGCGGCGCGCTACCTCGCGATCGTCGCCGACGGTGAGACCGGACCGGCGCGGGCGATACAGGGCGATGCCCGTGACGCCCAGGACGAAGGCCTGCTGGCGCTCGCCGAATCCCTGAACGGCCCGACGCGCTGCGCGCTCACGACGTTTCGCGCCGGCGGCAACCGCGCCGGGATCGACGCCGTCTGCACGTGGCAGACCGGCTACCCGATGACGATCGATTTCGCGCGCGGTGTGCCGCGCTACGTGCCGTACGACGGCGCCGAGCGGCGCCTCGCGCGGCACGAGATCGACGCGGTCCTGGTGGTCGGCTCGGCCGCCGGCGTCCCCGAGCGGATTCGCCGGCTGATCGGCGCCGCGCCGACGGTCATCGTCGGCCCACGCGCCTCCGACAGCCCGTTCGCGGCGGCCGTCGCGATCGATACCGGCATCGCCGGCATTCACGACGGGGGATCGGTCGTGCGCGCCGACGACATCCCGCTCCCCCTCACGGCGCCCCTCGCCGGCCGCGTCCCGGCGACCGTGACGACCGTGCGCGCCCTGCTCGAGCGGGTCGCCACGTCATGAGCATGCTGCGCATCACCGGTGGCGCGATCCACGATCCGGCGAACGGCGAGGACGGCGTCGTCCGCGACCTCTGCATCCAGGACGGTCGCATCGTCGCCTCGCTGCCATCGGACGCGCCACGCCTCGACGCGGCCGGGATGGTGATCATGGCCGGCGGGATCGACATCCACGCGCACGTCGCGGCGTCGAGCACGACGATGGCGCGTCGCCTCCTCCCCGAGGAGCATGCGGCCGATCCGCAGGCGGCGCCCGCGCTCGACGATGGCACGATCCCGCGCTCCGGCACCGGCGGCACCGTGCCGAGCACCTTCACGACCGGGTACCGCTACGCGGGACTCGGCTACACGACCGTCTTCGACGCCGCCGTCGCTGCCGTCGCCGCGCGGGGCACGCACGCGCAGTTCGATGACACGCCGATCGTCGACGGCGGCTTCTTCGTGCTGATGGGGAACGACGAGTACCTGCTGCGGCAGATCGCCGCGGGCGAGACCGAGCGCGCGCGCGAATACGCGGCGTGGCTGCTCGCCAGCACCGGCGGCTACGCGATCAAGATCGTCAACCCGGGCGGCGTCGAGCTCTGGAAGCGGAACGTGCGCCAGGTCCGCACGATCGACGACGCGGTCGGCGACCCGCGCATCACGCCGCGCAAGGTGCTCGAGACGCTGACCGCCGCCGCCAACGCCCTCAAGCTCCCGCACCCGGTCCACATCCACTGCAACAACCTCGGGCTGCCGGGCAACATCGCGACGACGCTCGACAGCATGCGCGCCGTCGCCGGCCATCGCGCCCACTTCACGCACCTGCAGTATCACAGCTACGGTGGCGAGCCGGGCAAGCCGTGGCAGTCCGCCGCCCGCCAGATCATCGAGTACTTCGCCGCGCACCCCGAGGTGACCGGCGACGTCGGGCAGGTGATGTTCGGGCCGGCGACGACGCTCACGGCCGATGGCGCGGTCGAGTACATGCTCCACGCATCGAGCGGGCGGAAGTGGGTCAACAGCGACATCGAGCTCGAGACGGGCTGCGGGATCGTCCCCTATGTCTACAAGGACACGGCCGCGGTTGCGGCGCTGCAGTGGGTCGTCGGCCTCGAGCTCTTCCTGCTCTCGCCCGATCCGTGGCGGCTCGTCCTGTCGACCGATCATCCCAACGGGGGATCGTTTCGGAGCTACCCGGATCTGATCCATCTCCTGATGGATCGCACGTATCGCGATGCGCGGCTCAAGACGATCAACCAGAAGTACCTCGCCGGCAGTGCGCTCGCCGATGGCATCGCCCGCGAGTACACGCTGAACGAGATCGCGATCGTCACCCGCGCCGGTCCGGCGCGCCAGCTCGGCCTCGTCACGAAGGGACACCTCGGTGTCGGCGCCGACGCCGACGTGACGATCTACGCGCGCGAGGCCGACCTCTCGCACATGTTCGCCACGCCGCGCTACGTCCTCAAGGCGGGGCTCGTCGTCGTCGAGGAGGGGCAGCTCCGGCGCGCGCCCGCCGGGCGCCGCCTCTTCGTGCGCCCGGGCCACGACCCCGCGGTCGAGCGCGACATCAAGGCGTTCTTCGACCGGTACGGCACCATTTCGTTCGAGAACTATCCCGTCGCCCGGGTCGCCGGCACCCCGGTGGCGCTCCCGTGAGCGCCGTGCCGTTCGCGATCAACGGCGTCACGATCGACGACACGTTCGCCGAGGCGTTTTCGATGCGCGGCGCGCGCGTCATCGTCACGGCGTCGACGCCGCGCTGGGCCCATCAGGCGGCGACGACGATGACCGGCTTCGCGACGTCCGTGATCGGGTGCAAGGTCGAGGCGGGAATCGAGCGGCTCGTGCCGGCGAGCGAGACGCCCGATGGCCGTCCCGGTGTCAGTGTGCTCGTCTTCGCGTTCGACTCCGCCGGGCTGCAGCAGCGACTGATCGAGCGGCTCGGCCAGTGCGTGCTCACCTGTCCGACGACGGCGATCTTCGACGGCCTGCCGACGTCGACCGACCGGATGCCGGTCGGGAAGGCGCTGCGCGTCTTCGGCGACGGATTTCAGTCGAGCAAGATGATCGGCGGCATCCGTTACTGGCGTCTGCCGGTCATGGAAGGGGAGTGCCTGGTCGAGGAGACGTTCGGCAAGGTGACCGGCGTCGGCGGCGGGAACTTCCTGATCCTCGCCGAAGACGCCGAGCGCGCCCTCGCCGCCGCGGAAGCGGCCGTCGAGGCGATGGCCGGCGCGGTCGGTGTCATCCTGCCGTTCCCCGGTGGGATCGTCCGCAGCGGGAGCAAGGTCGGATCGAAGAAGTACAAGTCGATGATCGCCTCGACCAACGACCCCTTCGATCCGACGCTCCGGCCACTGACGACGACGGCGCTCCCCGAGGGGATCAACAGCGTCCTCGAGATCGTGCTCGACGGGCTCGATGCCGAGAGCATTCGGCGCGCGATGGCCGCCGGCGTCCCGGCGGCGTGCGTCGACGGCGTCCGCTCCATCTCCGCGGGCAACTACGGCGGCAAGCTGGGTCCCCACCACTTCCACCTCCGCGGCATCGTCGGCGCCCCGGGCTGGACCGCGCCCGCATGACGCCACCATCGACGCCCGCCGGGTCGCCGCGATGAGCGACGTGGTGACGCTCACGCTGCGCGCGCCGGTGACGGCGGGCCGCATCGGCGCCGACGCGATCACGCCGGACGCACTCGCCGGTCTGGCGGCGCCCGAGATCGCGGCGCTGCCGCTCTGGGTCGGACCGCGCCGCGCGACCGTCGGCGAACTCTTCACGATCGCCGGCGAGCGGAGCGACCGGGTGCGCATCGTCGGCGACCTCGCCGGCGTCGATGGACTCGGGACGGGGATGTCGCGCGGCACGCTCACGATCGACGGGGCGGCCGGCGACGGCCTCGGCGCGGGCATGAGCGGCGGGTCGATCGAGGCGCTTGGCGATGTCGGCGATGCGGCCGGCATGGCGATGGCCGGCGGCCGGATCCGTGTGGCAGGACGGGCCGGCGACCGAGTGGGCGCCGCGTCGCCCGGCGCGTCGCGCGGCATGACCGGAGGCGAGATCGTCGTGCGCGGCAGCGCCGGCGCTGACGCGGGGCACCGCGCGCGTCGTGGGCTGATCGTCATCGGCGGTGATGCAGGGCCCGGAGCGGCGCACGCGATGATCGCCGGCACCGTCGTCGTCCTCGGGCGCGTCGGGTCGCGCGCTGGTGCGCTCGCCAAGCGGGGCACGCTCGTCACCGTCGGCGACGTCGCCATCCCGCCGACGTATCGCCTCGCGTGTCGCTACCGCCCCGTCGTGCTGCGCGTGCTCTTCCACTACCTGGCGCGGACGTACGCGCTCCCGATCGAGGAGCGCGTCATCGCCGGGCTCTATGCGCGCTACACCGGCGACCTCGCCGAGATCGGCCGAGGCGAGATCCTCGCCTGGGTCGCCGCCTGACACCACTCCTTCCCCCGCCGGACCGGTTATGCCCGACACCCCATTCGCCGTCAGCCCCGACCTTCACCTCAACGCGCGCGCGGCAGCGATCGTGGATGAGATCCTCGCGACGCTGCCCGAGCTCCGCGGGTCGCTCACCACGCTCGGCTGCGGCGCGCGGGTGATCGATCTCGGCATCGATGCGCCCGGCGGCCTGGCCGCCGGCCTGGCGCTCTCCCGCCTCTGCATGGGCGGCCTCGGGCACGTCGGCTACCAGTCGGTGCAGATCGGCGGCGAGACGCTGGACGGCGTGATCGTCTGGACCGATCATCCCGCGGTCGCGTGCATGGCGTCGCAGTATGCCGGCTGGGCGATCAAGGTCGGCAGCTACTTCGCCATGGGATCGGGCCCGCTCCGGGCGCAGGCGCGGGTCGAGCAGGAGCTGTACGCGAGGCTCGGATACGTCGAGGCCGCGACGCAGGGGGTGCTCGTCCTCGAGACGCGCGCGCAGCCGACCGACGCGGTCGCCGAGTGGGTCGCCGAGCGCGCGCACGTGCCGGTCGGGGCGCTGACGTTCGTCGTGGCGCCGACCGCCAGCACCGCGGGCGGCGTGCAGATCGTCGCGCGGGTACTCGAGACCGGCCTGCACAAGATGGAGACGCTGGGGTTCGACGTGACGCGCGTCCGGTCGGCGATCGGCACCGCGCCACTCCCGCCGACGGCGAAGCACGACCTGCGGGCGATCGGCCGGACCAACGACTGCATCCTTTACGGCGGCCAGGCGCGCTATGTCGTCGACGCCGGCGATGACGCGCTCGCGGCGCTGGCCGCGAAGCTGCCGGCGAGCGCGTCGGCCGACTACGGCACGCCGTTCTACGACACCTTCCAGCGCTATCACGGCGACTTCTACAAGATCGATCCGCTCCTGTTCAGTCCCGCCGAGGTCTGGTTGACCAGCGCCACCTCCGGCCGGACCTTCCACGCCGGGCTCCTCAATCCGGAGGTGCTCCGGGCCTCACTCTTCGCCTGACGCTCGCGCTCGTCCCTCGCTCGCCGTCTCTCTCATCACGTACCACACAGGAGTCCGCATGTCCAACCCCGTCCGCCTCGCCACGTGCGCGATCGCCGTCGCCGGCGCCGCCGTGCTCGTGACCGCACGCCAGTCCACCGCGACCGCGCCGATCATGACGACGCGCATCGAGATGTCATCCTCCAGTCAGGCCGGTGCGGCCGCGCACCTCGTCGTCCTGTACAATGCGCCGAAGGACACCGCCGCGTTCGAGCAGTACTACTCGACGAAGCACCTGCCGCTCCTCGCGTCCAAGGCGAAGGAGATCGGCTTCACGTCGGGCGTGCTGGTGAAGTTCCTGCCGAGTGCGGACGGCAAGGCGCCGCAGTTCTACCGCAAGGCCGAGCTGACGTTCTCGTCGCTCGCGGCGCTGCAGAAGGGGCTCGCCACGCCCGGCTTCAAGGCGGTCGCGGCCGACATTCCGAACTTCGCCACGGGCGGCTTCACCCCCTCGGTCGGCCTGGAGACGAAGTAGGACGTCCGCGGCGCGGTCGGGTCGCGGCGCGCCGTGCACGTCGTGATTCTCGCCGCCCGGCAGGGCTGGCATACCGAGCAGCTCTGCCGAGCGGCCGACGCGCGTGGGGCGCGGACGACCGTGCTTCCGTACGAATCGCTCGTCGCGCAACTGCGCACCGGGGGCGGGAGACTCGGCCCGACGGCCGGGCCGGTCCTCCAGGAGGCGGACGCCGTTCTCGCGCGGATCATCCCCAACGGCTCGCTCGAACAGATCATCTATCGCGTCGACGCGCTGCACTGGCTCGAGGACGCGGGCGTCCGCGTCGTGAACTCGCCGCGGGCGATCGAGCGCTCGGTCGACAAGTTCTACGCGTCGGCGCTCCTCGCGCGCGCCGGGCTCGCGACGCCCGAGACCGTCGTCTGCGAACGCGCCGACGACGCGATCGCCGCCTTCCGGGCGATCGGCGATGTCATCGTGAAGCCGCTCTTCGGCTCGATGGGGCTCGGGATGGTGCGCGTCACCGAGGAGGAGATGGCGTTTCGCGTCTTCCGCACCCTCGAGCAGATCCGCGCGGTCTACTATCTGCAGCGCACGATCGACCACGACGGCCGCGACATCCGCGCCTTCGTCGTCGGCGGGCGCGTCCTCGCGGCGATCGAGCGGTCGGCGCCGCCGGGCGGACCGGCGTGGCGCACCAACGTCTCGCGCGGGGGCGCCGCGCGCGCGATCCTGCTCCCGCGCGAGTGGGCGGCGATGGCCGTCACCGCCGCCGCGGCGATCGGGGCCGACTACGCCGGCGTCGATCTCCTCCCCGCGCGCGACGGGACCGTGTACGCGCTCGAGGTCAACGGGATCCCGGGTTGGGAAGGTGTCCATGGCGCGACGGGGATCGACGTCGCCGGCGCGATCGTCGATCTCGCGATCGGCGACCGGAGACGCTGACCACGATGATGGCGACGCCGACGATGGCGAACGATGGTGACGCGATCGGGACGCGGGCCCAGCTGGCGTGTCTGCTCGAGGTCAGCGCCCACAAGCCCGGGAACGTCTCGCCGGGTCGCCACTTCCACGACACCCGTTACGAGGACTTCCTCGCCAGCGCCGTGGCGATCGGGCCGGCGATGGCGGCCGCCCCCCGGCACCCGATCGGCCGCACGGTGCTCGACGCCGTGACCGCCACGAGCCGCTGGACCCGCGCCAACACCAACCTCGGGATCATTCTGCTCTTCGCGCCACTGGCGCGCGCCGCCGGCGACGCCTCCCGGCCGCTCGACCGCGACGCGGCGCAGCGCGTCCCGGCTCTGCGCGCCGCACTCGCCGGCTCGCTGGCGGCGACGACGGTCGACGACGCACGCATGGTCTACGCGGCGATCCGGCAGGTGGCGCCGGGCGGGCTCGGCGCGGCGCCGCAGGCCGACGTCGGCGACGAGCCCGGGATCACGTTGCGCGCGGCAATGGCGCTGGCCGCCGACCGCGACGCGATCGCGCGCGAGTACGTCACCGACTTCAGTCTGACGTTCGACCACGGGGTCCCCGCGCTCGCGCGGGCGCGAGCCGATCGGCTGCCGATCGACACGGCGATCGTGGAGATCTTTCTGGGGCTTCTCGCCTCGACGCCGGACACGCATATTGCCCGCAAGCGCGGCGCGCCGGCGGCGGCCGCAGTCTCGGCGCAGGCGGCCGAGGTGCTCGCGGCCGGCGGGGTGCGCACGTCGCGTGGGCGCGAGGCGATCGCCGCCTTCGATGCGACACTGCGGGATCCGGACAACGCGTCCAACCCGGGCACGACCGCGGACCTCACCGCGGCGACGCTCTTCGTCACGCTGCTCGCCGGCCACTGGCCGCTCTGATCGACAGGACCCATGGATCCCACCGGGCAGTTCCGCGTCCACGTCACGAAGGACTATCTCAACTTCGCGTCGGCGCACTTCATCACGTTCGCCGGGCACCGCTGCGAGTCCCTGCACGGCCACAACTATCGGGTCGCGATCATGCTGGAGGGGACCCTCGACCCCGACAGCTGGTATGTCTTCGATTTCGTCTCGCTCAAGAAGCTCGTCAAGCGGCTCTGCGACGAAATCGATCACAAGGTGCTGCTGCCGCTCGAGAACCCGAAGCTCACCGTCGCGACGGACGGCGATGCGATCACCGTCGCGTACGAAGGGCGGCCCCGCTATCGATTCCCGCGCGACGACTGCGCGCTGCTCCCGATCCCCAATACCACCGTCGAGATGCTCGCCCGCCATCTCCTCGGACGCATCCGCGCGGAACTGGGACCGTCCGCTCGCCGACTCTCATCGATCGAGCTCGAGGTCGAGGAAAGCGTCGGGCAGTCGGCGTTGTATCGCGAGACGATCGACGGGAGCTCGATCGCGTAATCGGGCGGTCGGCGTGGCCGCCGCCGACGGGACTACCGCTGGGGCGGGACCTTGAGCGGTGGCGGCTGATCGCCCTTCGCCTCGACATGCGAGACCCGGCCGCGCACGATCACCGTGGCATCCGGCTCGGACTTGACGTCCGGCGCGGGCGGCTTCGTCGGCGTCTCCTTCGCGGGACGCGGCGTCTGTTCGTCGGACATGCAACCTCCTGGACGACGTCGGCGCGACACGCGCCAACACCGGCCAGAGGTGCAAGTCACGTACCCGCTGCCCCCTGCGGCTCCTCGAGCAGTGTCCGGAAGAGCGTCGGATCGGCGTTCCCGCCACTCACGATGCAGCAGACTCGTCGCCCGGCGAACCGCGGCCGATCGGCGAGCACTGCACCGACCGCGAGCGCACCCGTCGGCTCGACCTTGAGATTCGCCGCCGAGAAGAGGAGGCGGAGTGCGGCACCGATCGTCGCCTCGGGGACCTCGACGATACCGGCCAGTCCCGTCCGCAGGATCGCCCAGTTCGCGCGCCCGAGGCTGGCGGTGCGCGCGCCGTCGGCGATCGTCTGCCGCTCGCCATCGCTCACGACGATTCGCCCCTGTCGGAGCGATTCGGCGGCGTCGTTGGCCATCAGCGGCTCCGCGCCGACGACGGCGGTCGTGTCCCCGCACTCGCAGAGCCCCTGCACGAGACCGGCCGCGAGCCCGCCACCGCCGACGGGCACGACGACCGCGTCGAGCGGCGCACGGCCCGCCGCTCGACGCGCGGTGTTGCACGCGGCGAGTTCGCGTCCGAGCGAGGCATTGCCGGCGATCACCAGCTCGTCGTCGTACGCGCTCGCGATATAGGCCGTCGGATCGGCCGCCGCGAGCTCGGCGACGCGCGTGGCGCGCGGCGTCCGTGTCGTGTCCACGAGATCGACCGTCGCGCCGAGCCGCCGCACGGCCTCGATCTTGACCACGACCGAGTTGGCCGGCATCACGACGGTGCAGCGTTTGCCGGCGGCGCGGCAGGCGTACGCCATCGCCGCGCCGAAGTTGCCCGACGACGCGGCGATCACCGCCGGATGCGGGATGTGCCGCACGACGTACTCCGCCGCGCGGAGCTTGAAGCTCCCCGTCGGCTGAAACGACTCGACCGCCAACACGACCTCGGCGCCGAGGCGATCGCTCAGCATCGGCATCTCGACGAACGTCGTCCGGCCGCTCGATTTCACGGCGCTCATCACACCGTCACTCACCTGGCCGTCACTCATCTGACCGTCACTCACGCGAACCGCGCGCGCGCTGCAACGAGCCGCGGCCAGAGGTCGCGCCGATCCATCAGATCGACCTCGTTGATCCGGTCGAGCGCCTCGTCGAGCACATCGACCGCCTGGCGCCTGAGGTCGGGCGCCGTCTGCCAAAACGCATCGTCCACCTGAAAGACCTGGACCAGCAGATCGCCCGGATACATCTCCGCCTCCAGAAACGGGTCACGCAGGAGCGTCGCGAGCGCGCGCGGGATCAGGTGCGGCAGCCCGACGCGCTCGCCGATCATCACGCGGAGATCCTGCGGCTGAAACGACCCGAGCGGCACTCGGCGCAGCCGGTGTACCGTCCGCGCCAGCGACGTCTCGACCTCGGGGTCGCGCCACCGCTGGCCATCGAGCTCCTCGAGCGTCCGATCATCGTCTCGCGCCATCACGTGGGGTGGCTCATCCGCGAGCCGCACCGCGCGCGCCTCGCGCCCCCGCGAGCGCGGCGACCGCCGCCGCGAACCGCGGTGCCGCGTCCGGCGCCGCGACGAAGAAGAGGCGCGGTTCGATCAGCTCCATCTCCATCAGCAGGAAGCGGCCGCCGGACTCCACGCCATCGACGCGGGCGTAGAGGAGCGGCTCGGGGACGAGCGCCAGCAGCCGGTCGACCGCCGCGCGCACGGCGTGCGGCGGCTCCTCGCGCGTGGCGAGCCCGCCATGCTGCGGCTGCACGCGGAAGTCACCGGCCCGCGGACGCTTGCGCACGGCGTGACTGTACGCGCCCCCGACGTGAATCACCGACCATTCGCCGGCCGTCTCGATCTCGGCGAGATACGGCTGCAGCATCGCCGCGCCGCCCTGCACGGCGGCGTCGACCAGACGCTGACTCGACGCCGTCACGCGATGCGTCCGGTGCGCGGCGGCGGAGATCACCGGCTTGACGACCGCTTCGGCCCAGCCACGCGCGGCGAGGAGCGCCGCGATGTCGGGCGCGTCGCCGGGTTCGAGCCAGACGGTGGGGACGATCGCCACGCCCTGCGACTCGAGCGCGCGCAGATACCGCTTGTCGAGGTTCGCGCGCAGGACCGCGGCCGGATTCCAGAGGGCGACCGCCTCGACGGCCATCCGGTCGATCCACGCCGCGAACTCGGCCGGATGGTGGTAGTAGTCCCACGCCGAGCGAACGATCACCGCGTCGTATCGCGCCCACGCAACGGTGGGGTCGTTCCAGACGACGGGCTCGGCGTCGATCCCCGCCTGCGCGAGCGCGGGGAGGGCGACCTGGTCGTCGTCCGAGAGGCCGGGGAGCGCCCGGCACGTCACGAGCGCGACTCGCATCGGCGTCACCGGCATGCTGTCACCGACGTCACGCCCCGGGACGGGGAGAACCGGCCGCGCGCCCGCGGCGTATCTTGCGACCGATGCGCCTCGCGTCCGCTCTCTTCATCATTGCCGCGGTGGTCGGCCGCACGCCCGCGCCGCCGCCCGCGGTCGTCGTCCTCGCCCCGTCGGTGCGCGATTCGATCGACAGCATCTTTCTCCGCTACAATGTCCACTGGAATGAGCTCGCTGACGTCAACACGCTGACGCAGATGCTCGGCACCGGGCGCCCGACCCAGAAAGAATACCTTGGCTGCCTCGTCGGACATACATCCGCGGCCGGTGACACGATCTACATCACCGACTGGGCTCGCGCGCGGGGGCTCGTCCAGTTTCAGTTCGCCGTCACGGGAACATGCGACCACGTCGCGGGTCTGATCGGCACCTGGCACACACATCCGTATCGCGCCAGCGCGACCGGGACGGCGCTCAAGGAGCCGGTCCTCTCGTCGACCGACCTCTCGACATTCGCCGCCGGCCATGACCGCGTCGTGCTCGCGGCCTGGGATCGTGACTCGATCGACGCGGCCGCGCGCTCGAGCGACGGCAGCGTGACCCACCCGGCCGACCTGATCGTCCGCTAGCCCCGTTCGACCGCCGGGCCGCGGGGCGGCCGGCCGCGGGCGCCTACTTCGTGTGACACTCCTTCGTCCGCGGCGGCGTGTTGTCGCAGGCGATCTTGTCGTTCATCCCCTGGGCCAGCGTGCCGCAGGCCGTCGTTTGCGCCGAGCGTGCGGCTTCCTTCTCGTCGGCCGCCGTCGCGACGGCGCAATTCTCCCGGCCGCCGTAGGAGACACAGACGTGGCATTCGGCGGCCTGCGCCGACAGCGTCAGGTACGTCAGCAGGCCGAAGAACGCCAGCGTGATCACGACGCCGGCCAGAAGGCGGGAGTTGCGCATGTCGGGTGGGGTCGGATGGGGGAGGAGGTCAGGGCTGTGGGCCGGTGACGATCGGGAGTTCGGGACGCGCCGCCCAGTCGGTCCACGAGCCGTCGTAGACGCGGACGCGCGGGTATCCGAGCAGATCATGGAGCACGAAATACAGGTGGCTCGACTCGAGTCCGCCATTGCAGTAGGCGATGATCGCCTTGTCCGGCGTGATCCCCTGCGCCACGTAGCTCGCGCGGATCGTCGCCGTGTCGCGGAAGACGTGCGTCAGGTCGTCGCGCAGATCGGTCTGCCAGTAGTGGCTGATCGCGCCGGGGATATGGCCGCGCCGCATCTGCGCGCCGGCGAGGCCGGCGTACTGGTCCGGCGCGCGCGCATCGACCAGCACCGCGTCGGCGGGCCGCAGCCGGACCACACGTTCGACTTCCTCCCGCGTCGCCTTGTCGGGGAGAAACCGCCGAGCATGGAATGCGCCCGCCACCGCCGCCGGATACTCGCGGGCCGTCGGCCGCTCCTCGAGCTCCCACTTCTGGAAGCCGCCATCCAGTAGCGCGACGGGCGCGCCGAACCCCGAAAGGATCCAGGCGAGGTACGTCGCGTCGATGTTGCGCGTGTCGCCCGCGCTGTAGACGACGACGGGCCGGTCAGCGCGAATCCCGAGTCGCGTGAAGAGGGTCTCGTAGCTCTCGGCCGGCAGCAGCAGGTTCGGCACGCCGTCGGCGAACGAGCGCAGCGCCTCGACGTTGAGATAGACGGCGCCCGGGATATGCCCCTTGAGGTAGAGCCCGAAATCCGTGCGCACGTCGACGATCGTGACCATGGCCAGGCGCGCGGCGAGCGAGTCGGTCGACAGCAGGGGCGGCCACGGCGTCGCGCGTCCACGGGCCGCCGCTACCCGCATCGGCGGCACCAGGCGGGGGGCATGCGGGCCGCGCTCCGATGGTCCGCGCTCCGATGGTCCGCGCTCCGATGGTCCGCGGTCCGATGGTCCGCTGGCGCCGGGTGCGTCGCCGACCCCCATGAGGCGCTTCTCCATCTCCTGGTAGATCACGACGGCGTTGCGCTGCCGGCGGGACGCCAGCGAGACCGGTCGCCCGGTGTCGGGGGGCGGCATCCGGCGCAGCACGCGCGAGAGCGGGGTGCCCTGCGCGAGCGCGTCGCCGAGTGCCGTGCGTGTCGAGTCGAGATAGCGGCGGGCGGCGGCGATCTGCGCGCCGGGATCGGGATCGACTCGCCCGTGTCCGGGGATGACGACGCGCGCGTGATAGGCGGCGATGCGGTCGAGCGCGGCCAGCAGGCCGGCCGAGCTGCCATCGACGACCATCGGCACGCCATCCTCGATCAGGAGATCGCCGGCGAAGAGCACCCCGGCGTCGGGCACCCAGACGGTGAGGTCACCGGCCGTGTGCGCATTGGGCTGATGGGCGATCTCGACCCGCCGTCCGCCGACGACGAACGTCGTGTCACCGGTCACCGGGATCGATGGCGTGTCGGCGAACGCGAATCCCTGCAGCTCCTGCACCCCGACGACGCGGTCCCACGAGGCGACCAGCTCATCGTCGCCCCCCTCCGCGATCAGCATGTGGCGGTCCGGGTTCGCGATCACGCGCGCGCCGGCGCGGGTGAAGACGATCGCGCCGAACGCATGATCGGGATGGTGATGCGTGAGCACGAGCCAGCGCACCGGACGATCGGTGACGGAGCGGATCGTCGCGAGCAGACGCTTCCCCTGATAGGGACTGCCGAGCGCATCGACGACGAGGACGCCGCTATCGGTGACGACGAACCCCGCGTTGGGGCGTCCTTCGGAGCCGCGGCCGGTATCGCCCGGCACTTCGTAGACGCCGGACCCGAGCGGCACGTCGGGATATGGGAGCGGGGGCGGCGACGCGGCGGCGAACGACCCCGCCAGGACGAGCAGGACGGAGAGGGGAGCGACCCCTCTCCCGTCGATCATTGCGTGACGGGCGCGAACCTGATGTCCGCCGTGTGCGTGTACTCGCCGTCCTTGTTGTCCCGCCACGTCACGGTCAGCGGTCCCTCGCGCGTGACCCGCAGCGGAAACGTCACCGACGGATCCCGGCTGATCCCCGTCGTCCACTCGAATCGCGCGACCTCATCGCCGGCGTACGAGACGACGACCTGCTTCACGAAGTACGCGGGGATCGGCACACCGTCGGGGGTCCGATAGAACCCGGTATCCATCGGATGCTCGAGCAGCGCGCGCACGTAGATCACGCTCCCCTGCTTCGCCGCCGCGGGCACCAGCACCTTGCCGTCGCCGATCGCCATCGTCAGCCGCACCCGTTGAGGCCGACGAAGACCTTCTTCGCCGAGACCCAGAGCTCGCCGGTGTTCATCTCGGCGATCGCACGCACGTACGACGTGCGCCGCATCTTGATCCGCGTGTCGATCGACGCGGCACCGAGCGCCGGCGAGAGCGTGTAGCCGGCGAGGTAGACGTCGGGGTTGTGATCGACGAGCAGATGAAACGCCTTCACGTAGTGGTCGGGCGTCGGCTCGAAGTCGGTCTCGAGGAAGACCGGCACGGCGCGCCCGTCGGGCGCGTCCTCGGGGATGTCGAACTGCACGTGCCCCTTCTGGAGCTGGCGGTCGCCGAAGCGCTGCTTCAGCGTGACCTTGACCGCATCGATCAGGTCATCCTCGTCCGGCCCGCCAATCGCGCCGCCCGCTGCCCTGGCGGCTGCCGTCGCCGCCGCGTGCGCAGGACGGGCGACGAGCAACCCCGCGACGACCGCTCCGGCGTGCGAGAGAAACGACCGACGTCCGATCTTCGCCATGCTGGAACCTATAGTCGTCCCAGCGTCTCGCGCCACGGTCCGCACCGTTAGTGGCCCGGAGGCGGGACCTGCTGAGCGCGCGCGCCGCTGCCCCCCGTCGCGCCGGACAGCGTGTCGCCCGCCGATCGCATCGCCGCCGTCATGTTGCCCGTTGGTCGCGGCAGCGCGTGATAATGCGCCATCGCGTACGAGTTGGCCTCCAGATAGTCACTCGGGAAGTAGAATCGGAAGGATCGGCGATCGCACTGGATCACCCCAAACGGATCCTGCCGCCGGACGAGCTTTTCGTAATCGCCTCGGCTCGGCTGGCAGCTATACGCGTTGAGGCCGCCCAGATGGCAGGTCGAGTTGTCGTCGCCCATGCAGGTCGTCGGCGTGTGCACGTGGAGCTCCGGCACACCGGCCGGGCAGTCGAACTCCACTGACACCGGTGTCGCGCCACTGACTTCAGCTGGCGTGATACGGAAGACGCGAAAGATCGAGTCGTCCTGGACCGGGTCTTTCCGCGATACGTGGTAGACCCCATACGACCAGTCGACGATGCAGTAGCCCCGCTCGAGTTGGTGCGGGTCCTCGTCGTCCCACGTCGCCGCCAACGCCTGGCGCGGGAGGTCCATGACGACGCCGAGTCTGACGGCCTGCGCGACCGCGCGGCTGGGCAGCCCGATCGCGCCGACCAGGACGCCAGCGACGACGACGAGTGCGCGCCACGTGCCGGAACGGGTCCACGTCATGAGAACGCCCCTTCGGATTGGGTTGACGCTGATCGTCGGGCACCCGCTTCCCGGCGGGGGCGGACGCAACGACGCCCGTGCGTTGGTGTGCGCACGGGCGTCGACGTAACGCGGCGTCCAAGCCAAATGTTGCCAGCCGGTGCCGTTCCCTCTCTCATTCGCACCATACCCACTCCTGGCGTGCTCGTCAATGACATTTTCGCAAAGATTGCACAAACTCGGGCGCAGTACGCAGATCGTGACAGAAAGATCCCGTCAGTCGATTCAGAAATTGCATTAAGTGCACGAATTCGCGATCACTTTGCCGCAGCCAACGCTACTGTCCCTTCGTGCAGCGCTGTCGCCATGAGCACGCCAGTACATCCAAGTTCGTTGAGCGCATCCAGGTCTTGCTGATTTCGAACGCCTCCACCGACGAGCAGTTCCACATCGGGTGCGGCGGCCCGCACCGCGCGCACCAATGCCAGATCAGGGCCACCCGCCCCGCCGACCCTCGCCAACTCCAGCAGGACGCAGGCAGCGACCCCGGCCGTCGCCGCCTGTGCCGCCATCGCACCCGGTTCCGTACCCACATTGCCCAGCGGAGTGCCGCCGCGGAGATCGATTCCGAACCGGCTGCGGCGCCCGCCCACCTCGCCGACGATGGCGTCGAGCGCCGCCCAGGACGGCAGTGTCTCGGAGCCGACGATGACGCCGCTCGCCCCCGCGTCGAGGATCGCGCGCGCCGCGCCCGCGCCGGTGATCCCGGCATCCACCCACAGCGGCAGGCCGAGGGTGGCGATCGCGCCGATCAGGGCCGCGGCGGGCGGGAGACCGCCGATCGCGTCCAGATCGGCCAGATATATTTCCTCGACGCCGACCTGCTGGTAGGCACGCGCCAGCACCTGGGCATCGCCCGCGGCGGCCGCGGGGACGAGTCGGGTCGAGCCGACCGGCTGATACTCGGCGCGCCGGCCAAGTCGAGCGTGGACGGCGCGACCGCCCGCCAGGTCGATCACCCCGATCATCCGCATGGGGTACCGTGTGGGCGCACGCTGCACAATCGGCTGGGACGTCGGCGGCGTCAACACCAAGGTCGCGCGCGCGGTCGTCGGGCGAGACGGCGGCGCCGGGATCGCCGCGGTCCGGATCCGGCCCTTCGAGATCCAGCGCGATCCGCCGGCGCTCACGGCCGTGCTCCGCACGCTGGCCGACGACGTCGGCGCGACGCCAGCCGACGCGCACGCGGTGACGATGACCGCCGAGCTGTCGCAGATCTTCCGCACGAAGGCGGACGGCGTCGCGTTCGTGCTCGACGCCATCGAGGACGCGTTTCCCGGCGCGGCGATCCACGTCCTCGGCACCGATGCCGCGTTCCACATCGCACGCGATGCGCGTCTCGAGCCCCTGCTCGTCGCCGCCGCCAACTGGGTCGCGACCGCCGCGCTGATCGGCCTGCATACGACGGACACCCTGCTGATCGACATCGGCACGACGACGACGGACATCATCCCGATCGTCGGCGGTCAGGTCGCCGCACTCGGCCGCACCGACCCCGCGCGGCTGCTGACAGGCGAGCTCCTCTACCTCGGCGCAGTGCGGACGCCGGTCGAGGCGGTCGTGCACGCGGTCCCGTACGAGGACGGCTGGGCCGGCGTCAGTGCCGAGTCGTTCGCACTGATCGGGGACATCCACGTCTGGCGGGGTACGATCCCGTCATCGATGTACACCGTCCCGACCCCTGACGGCCGGCCCGCGACGCGCGAGGGGGCAGGCGACCGGCTCGCGCGGATCGTCTGCGGTGACCGCACGATGCTCGACGACGCGGCGCTCGACGCGATCGCCGACCACGTCGCGGCCGCACAGGTCGCGCGCACCGCGACGACGATCGCCAGGGTCCTGGCCGCGCACCCCTCGATCGGCGACGCGGTCGTCGCCGGGGTCGGCGCGCCGATCGCCCGCGCCGCCGCCGAGCGCGTCGGCCTCTCCACGCGGGCACTGGGCGATGTCATCGGTCGGGTCGGCGACGGGGCCGACGCCGCGCCAGCGGCCGCGGTCGCCCTGTTGCTCGCGGACGCGCTCGCCTCGCGCGCGTGACCCGCGTGGCACGCGCGATCGACACGGTCGTCAAGGTCGGGGGCGCGCTGCTCGCCTCGCCCGAGGCGTTTGCCTGGGCGATCGGGGCGCTCGATTGCCTGCCGCGCGATGGGCGCGTACTCGTCGTGCCCGGGGGCGGGCCGTTTGCCGATGCCGTCCGCGCCGTCGACCGCGCGGTCGGGCTCGGCGACGACGCCGCGCACTGGGCAGCGATCCTTGGCATGGACCAGTACGCGTACGTCCTCGCCGACCACCTCGCCGCGGCAACCGTCATCGACGACATCGAGCAGCGCGCTCGGGACGCCGCGGTCGGGCGCCTTCCGGTGCTCGCGCCATCACGATGGCTTCGGGCGGCGGATCCGCTGCCGCACTCGTGGGACGTGACGGCCGACAGCATCGCGGCGTGGATCGCGAGGGCGGTCGGCGCCGAGCGACTCGTGCTGCTCAAGCTGGCGCCGGGGACGGACGCGCATTTCCCGCTGGCCACGGCCGGCAACCGTCGGCTGACCGTCGACGTCGTACTCGCGGGCGCCCCACTTTCGGGATACCGTTGACGACGTGACGACGCGACCGTGACGAGCCCCGACCTGCGGGACCAGCTGCAGCAGACACTCGGCGACACCTACCATCTCGAGCGCGAGCTGGGTGGCGGCGGGATGTCGCGCGTCTTCGTCGCCACGGAGCGCGCGCTGGGGCGCGAGGTCGTGATCAAGTTGCTCTCGCCGGAGCTCGCCGAGGGCCTCAACGTCGACCGCTTCCGGCGCGAGATCCAGCTTGCCGCTCGGCTGCAGCACCCGCACATCGTGCCGCTGCTGGCGGCCGGCGAGTCCCGCGGCCTCCCGTATTTCACGATGCCGTTCGTGCAGGGCGAGTCGCTGCGCGCGCGGCTCCTGCGCGACGGCGAGCTGCCGATCGGCGAGGCGATCCGCATCCTGCGCGAGGTCGCCGCCGCCCTCGCCTATGCACACGCCAACGGGGTCGTGCATCGCGACATCAAGCCGGACAACGTGCTGATCTCCGGCGGCTCGGCGATGGTCACCGACTTCGGCGTCGGCAAGGCGCTCGGGGCGGCGGCGGCCGGACCGGCCGCGAGTCAGCTGACGCAGCTCGGCGTCGCGATCGGCACGCCGGCCTACATGGCGCCGGAGCAGGCCGCCGCCGACCCGGCGACCGACAGCCGAGCGGACATCTACGCGTTCGGCGTCATGGCGTACGAACTGCTGACCGGCGCGCCGCCGTTCACCGGGCGGCCCACGCAGGCGCTGATGGCCGCGCACGCGATCGAGACCCCGGAGCCGGTGCAACGCCGCCGGCCATCGATTCCGCCCGCGCTTGCCGATCTCATCATGCGCTGTCTCGCCAAGCGGCCGGCGGACCGTCCGCAGACGGCCGACGAGATCGTGCGCGCACTCGACGCGATCCCGACGACGCCCGGCTCGACGCAGACCGGCGCGTACACCGCCAGCTGGGCCGGCGACGGCACCGCGGCCGCGGGGACCGGTGGCTTCGCGACGAGCGCGTCATCACCGTATGCGACGCCATATGCCGCGCCATATCTCGCGCCGCACTCGACGGTGCCGGGGGTCGAGCTGCGGACTGGCGCGATCGGACGAGGGGGGAGCACGCCCGCCGGGGTTGCGACCGCGGGTCGCTGGGGGATTGCGGCGGCGGGTGCCGCGCTCCTCGTGATCCTCGCCGGGGTCTGGGTCATCCTCCACGCGCACGGCGGACCGCCGCACGGTGGCGACACGATGCTCGCCGTGCTGCCGTTCGAGAACGAAGGGCCTGCCGCGGACCAGTACTTCGCCGATGGCCTGACCGACGCGATCACGAACCGGCTCGCGGGTCTCCACGGGCTCGGCGTGATCGACAGCCGGAGCGCCGGGCAGTATCGCGGCAGCCGCAAGAGCACCCGCGACATCGGGCGCGAGCTCGGCGTGCAGTACGTGCTGCAGGGCACGGTGCGCTGGGCCAGCGACGGCGCCGGGGGCCGCAAGGTCGAGATCACCCCGACGCTCGTGAACACGATGGACCTGCGCACCCGGCCCGCCGGCGGGCCGTACATCGTCGTGCCGAGCGATGTCTTCCAGGTCGACTCCGACGTGGCGACGAAGGTCGCCGACGCGCTCGATGTCGCGCTCAACTCGGACGAGCGGCGCATGCTGACGCGGCGCCCCACGCGAAATCCCGCCGCGTACGACGCGTATCTGCGCGGCGACGCGCTGTCGAAGGGCGGCGAGCTCGATCCGGAGCGAATCCGCCTCGCGATGGAGCAGTACGAGCGCGCCACGACGCTCGACCCCCATTTCGCGCTCGCGTTCGCCAAGCTGGGGCTCACGCGGTTGCAGTACGCCTTTCTCGATCTCGCGGACTCGTCCCGCGTCGCGCTCGCCGCGCGCACGATCGACTCCGCCCTCGTGCTCGACCCGCGACTGCCGGAGGCACACAGCTACCACGCCGTCCTGCTCCGGGTCTTCCTGCACGACCCGGGTGCGGCGTTTGCCGAAGTCAGTCGCGCGGCCGCGCTCCGGCCGAATGGCGCGTCGGAGGTCGGCCAGCTCGGGACGGCCCTCATGGACCGGGGCGATGTCGATTCCGGCTACGCGTACCTCGCGCGGAGCGTGCGCCTCGATCCCCGATCGCCCGACGTCGTCGGGCGGGTCGCACGGACGGCGGTGGCGTATCGCCGCTATGCCGACGCGGCGGCGTACGCCGACCAGTACATCGCGCTCGACCCGACCGCGAGTCTCGGATACGAGGTCAAGATCGAGACGGCGCTCAAGGCCCGCGCGGACACGGCATCGGCGCGGCAGATCCTGGCGATCGCGCGCGCGAACGTGCCCGGCATGCCACTCGATCTCGCGAGTTACGCCGTCTACCTCGGGCCCGCGGAACGGAACTGGTTCGCCGGGCTGACGCCCGAGCAGCTGCACGTGAGTCAGGTCTTCGACAGCGCCGGGTACTATCTCGACAAGCTGCAGCTCTATCTCGGTCGAGACCCGACGCGGGTCCGCGCCTATGGGGACTCGCTGCTGGCGCTCGTCCGCAGCCATCCGTTCGCTGGCCCGCTCGAGTTCGAGCAGCACAGTCTCATGGCCCTCGGCTTCGCGCTGACGGGGCAACGCCCCGACGCCGAGCGGCAGATCGGCGTCGTCACCCAGTACCTCGCGACCCAACCCCCCAACGGCCGTCAGACGGCGGGCCTCACCGAGAACGTCGCCGCCACGTTCGCGGCGGTGCCGAACGTCGATTCGGCGGTCGCGTACGCGAGGCGGGTCCTCGTGCTTCCGACCGGCGTCTCACCAGCATTTCTCACGATCGACCCGAGCTACGCGCTGATCCGCCAGGCGAGCGCCTTTCAGGCGCTCGCCGCCGGCCACTGATCGGCGGCCAGCGCCGCCGCGCGCGACTCGGCTTGCGACGCGGCTCGCGACGCGGCTCGCGACGCCGCTAGCGACGCGGCTTGCGACGCGGCTCGCGCAGCCGAGACGAGCGCCGCGACACGGTCGACGCTGACGCGACCCGCGCGCGAGCCGTCGCACGCCGCACCGCGCACGCCGATGATGTCCGCGCCAGCCGCCACCGCGCGTGGTACGTCGTGGAGTCCCAATCGTCCGGCGAGCGCCGCGGTGAGACCCGCCGCATGCACCTGCAGCACCCAGTCGGCGACGGCCGCATCGCCCAGCAGGTCGAAGAGGCCGGGGCCGGATTTGTCGGCGGTGTCGAGCAACAGACCCGTGGCGCCAACGTGCACGGCGATCTCGAGCACGCTCGCCGCATCGAGCCCGCGCGGCAACGCCGAGCCGGCGCCGGCGGCCTCGACGTCGGCGTACGCGGCGAGCACGACCGCACATCCCGATCGACGCGCCGCGTCCACCAGCCCGCCGATGCGCTCGATCGCCGGGCCGCGCGACGTCTGCGGGCCGGGCGCGATCTTCACGAACGCGAGCCGGTCGAGATCACCGGCATCGGTCGCGTCATCGAGCGCCGCGCTGACCGGCCGCGCGCCGCCGACCGCGGCGAGGATCGCCGAGCGCGTGGCGGGATCGACCGCGCCCAGCGCGCCGCGCGTCGGATCCTTGGCGTCGATCACGTCGGCGCCGCCAGCGACCGCGGCGCGGGCGTCGGCGGCATCGGCGACACTGACCAGCAGCTGGACACCCACCGCCACTCCTCCTCGCTCCGGTCCGGCGCGCGCCGGCGCGACGGCGCCGGCCACACCGCCGGCAGACCCTGGCCGAAAGGCGATCCGGGCGCGCACGCACGGGCCACGCCTCGACGGACGACGACTCGACCGTTGACCGCTCGTGGCTAACTTAGGACCGTGGAAGATACGCTGGCGGGTCGGATCGTCCTCGTGACTGGCGCCTCGAGCGGGATCGGCCGGGCGATCGCCCTTGGCTGCGCGGCGGCCGGCGCCGACCTCCTCCTCACCTATCGGACCTCGGCCGACGACACGCGCGCCGTCGCCCGGTCGATCGCCGCGCTCGGGCGGCGGGCGGAGTGCACGACACTCGACCTCGGCGACCCGGCGGCGATCCGGGGGCTCGCCGATGTCGTCCGCACCAGCTACGGTCGGGTCGATGCGTGGATCAACAACGCCGGCGCCGATATCCTGACCGGTCCCGGCGCGTCGAGGCCCGTGCTGGAGAAACTCGACGCACTGCTGAGCGTCGACCTTCGCGGGACGATCCTCGCCTCCTGGACGGCGGCGGACGTGCTTGCGCAGCAGTCGGGTGGCGGCGTGATCATCAACATGAGCTGGGATCACGTGCTGGCCGGAATGCAGGGCCGGAACCCGCAGATGTTCGCCGCCGTGAAGGGCGGTGTTCTTGCGTTCAGCAAGTCGCTGGCGCGGTCGGTCGCGCCGGCGGTGCGGGTCAACGTGCTCGCGCCCGGCTGGATCGAGACGGCATTCGGCGCGGGGATGGACGAGGCGCGGCACGATGCGATCGCCGACGCCACGCCGCTCCGGCGCTGGGGGACCCCCGACGACGTCGCCGGCGCGGCGGTCTTCCTCGCGTCGCCGGCGGCGGCGTTCATCACGGGACAGACAATTCTCATCAACGGCGGAGTGGTCATGTGAGCGCGAAAGAGCCGACCTTCAGCGAGACGGAGATCGAATCACAGCTGGCGACGTTGCCCGGCTGGTACTACGAGGACGGGTGGGTGCGCCGGTACTACAAGACCGACGGCTGGCGGGCGACGCTGATGCTGGTGAACACGATCGGCTATCTCGCCGAGGCGGCGAACCATCATCCCGACCTCAGCGTGACGTGGGCCCGCGTCGGCGTGAAGCTCAACACGCACAGTGCCGGCGGGATCACGGGCAAGGACCTCGCGCTGGCGCGGAAGATCGAGGAGACGGTCCTCTGGCGGCCAAAGGCCGGCGATGCGCTGGAAGGGACGCCGACCAAGTGGGTGCAGAGCGGGGAGCGGCGATAGGCACAGCGGCGCGGGACGTCTTCGACCCACGCTCGGCGCGCCACGTCGTCTTCGTGACGGGGCGCCTGGCGGAGCCCTCGCTGCGCGAGACGCTGCGCGCGATGGCACCGCCGTTTGCGTATGACATCGTCGTCATGAAGATCACGGTCGCGGCGCTGATGACGACGCCGTGGATCGCGCGGTTCCTCGAGGTGCCGCCGGGGACCGATCTCGTGGTGCTCCCGGGTCTCGTCGAGGACGATGTGGCGGTTGTCGCGGCGCGGGTCGGGGTGCCGGTCCTCAAGGGCCCGAAGGACGAGCGGGAGATCCCGGTCTGGTTTGGCCAGGCGGCGCTGGCGAAGCAGTACGGCGCGTGGGACATCGAGATCGTCGCCGAGATCAACAACGTGCCGCGACTCTCGCGCGAGGCGGTGCGCGCGGCGGCCGACTATTACCGCGCGTCCGGCGCGGACGTGATCGACCTCGGCATGACGCCGGGGCGACGGTGCGACGGACTGGCGGAAATCGTGCGCGAGCTGGTCGGCGCGGGGATGCGCGTCAGCATCGACAGCTTCGACAGGGACGAGATCCGGACCGCGGTCGGGGCGGGGGCATCGCTCGTGCTCAGCGTGAACGGGTCGAACCGCGAGATCATCGGCGATCTCGCCGGCACGGGGGCGCGGGTCGTCGCGCTGCCGGATTTCGGGGCGGGGCTCGAGACGCTGGAGCCGACGATCACTGCGCTCGAGCGGGCTGTTGTCCCGTACTACATCGATCCGGTGATCGAGCCGATCGGGTTCGGGTTTACGGCGTCGATCGAGCGGTACGCGGAGTCGCATCGCCGGTGGCCGACGGCCGAGCTCTTCATGGGGATCGGGAACCTGACGGAACTGACCGAGGCGGATACGACGGGCGTGCACGCGGTGCTGATGGCGATCGCCGAGGAGGTCGGCGTGCGCGCGGTGCTGACGACGGAGGTGATCCCGTGGGCGCGTGGGGCGGTGCGGGAGATCGACGTCGCGCGTCGGCTGATGCACTATGCCGTGAACCGCCGGGTGGTGCCGAAGAATCTCGACAATCGGCTGCTGACGGTGAAGGACGCGCGGCCGCTCGCGTACACGGAGGCGGACCTGCGCGCACTGCAGGCGTCGATCACCGATGCCAACTTCCGGATTTTCACGGACCGCGAGACGATCACGGTGCTGAACAACGAGCGGTTCGTCCGCGGGACGGAGATCCAGGCGATCTTCGATCAGCTGGGCGTGGACGAGGCGTCGCACGCGTTCTATCTGGGGAAGGAGCTCGCGAAGGCGAAGCTGGCGATCACGCTGGGGAAGACGTATCGCCAGGAAGGCGCGCTGGCGTGGGGCTATCTGACGCCCCCCGACGATCCGAACGCGGAGCATTATCGGCCGCGGGCGCGACGGCCGACGCCGACGCCGTGACGATCGTCGTCGAGGAGCTCCTGCCGGTCCCGGCGGTGCTCGACGTCTTCGAGCGGACCTCCGGCGGGTCGTACCGGCTGCTGCTGGACAGCGCGAGCGACCCGCAGCGACTCGGTCGGTATTCGTTCGTCGCCGTGGACCCGGTCTGCGTCGTGCGGAGCCGCGGGGCGGTGACGGAGATCGTCGATCCGCGGACGGGGGCGACGGACGCATGTCAGGGGGATGCGCTGAGCGTCGTGCGGCGGCTGGTCGGCGTGCCGGTCGCCGCCCAGGATCCGGCACTCCCGCCGTTTCAGTGTGGGGCCGCCGGGTACATCGGCTACGACTGGGGCGCGACGCTCGAGAAGTTGCCATCGCCGCGGTACGACGATCTCGGGATCCCGGACGTCGTGCTCGCGATCTACGACTCGATCGTCGCGTGGGATCATCAGGCCGCGCGCGCGTGGCGGATCCGGGCGCCGCATCTCAGGGCGGCGTGCCTCGCGGCGCTCGCCGACGTCACCCCGGGCGCGGCGGTGGCGCCGGGCGGCAGCGCACCCGTGGCCAGGCGAGATGGTCGGGCCCCGGCGTATCCGGTCGACGCCGGGGTGGCGCCGAGCGGCGTGGCGCTCTGTTCGTCGTTCACGCACGCCGCGTATCTGGAGGCGGTGGCGCGGGTGCGGGAGTACATCCTGGCCGGCGACATCTTCCAGGCGAATCTGTCGCAGCGGCTGGAGGCGCCGGTCGACGGGGAGACGTGGGCGCTCTATTGTCGGCTCCGCGCGCTCAACCCCGCGCCGTTCGCCGCCTACGTCGATTTCCCCGAGGTGACGGTGATGAGCGCGTCGCCAGAGCGGTTCCTCCAGGTGACGGCGGCCGGCGAGGTGGAGACGCGGCCGATCAAGGGGACGAGTCCGCGCGGGTACGGGCCGGAGCATGATGCCGCGCTCGGGCAGGCGCTGACGGAGAGCGAGAAGGATCGCGCCGAGAATCTGATGATCGTCGATCTCCTGCGAAACGATCTCTCGCGGGTCTGTGCGCCGGGGAGCGTGCAGGTGCCGGAGCTCTTCGCACTCGAGTATTTCGCGACGGTGCATCATCTGGTGTCGACGGTGACCGGCCGGCTGGCGCCGGACGCCGGTGTCGATGAGCTGATCCGGGCGGCGTTCCCGGGTGGATCGATCACCGGGGCGCCGAAGGTCAGGGCGATGGAGATCATCGCCGAGCTGGAGCCGTCGCGTCGCGGGGTGTACTGCGGCTCGATCGGGTATCTCTCGTGCACGGGCGCGGCGGACCTGAGCATCGTGATCCGGACGTACGTCGTGCCCGCGGGGTCGGAGCGTCTCTACTTTTCGGTTGGCGGCGGGATCGTCGCCGATTCGGATCCCGAGTCGGAGTACCAGGAGACGCTGGACAAGGCGCGGGCGCTGATCGCGGCGCTGGGGTCGGCGTGATTCTGCTGGTCGACAACTACGACTCCTTCGTCTACAACCTTGCGCGATATGTGCGGGAACTGGGCGCGGAGGCCGTCGTGCGGCGGAACGACGCGATGACGCTCGACGATGTCGCGGCGCTGGCGCCGACGCACATCATCCTGTCGCCGGGGCCGTGCACGCCGAGCGAGGCGGGAATCTCGACGGAGGTGGTGCGCCGGTTTGGCGCGACGACGCCGATCCTCGGCGTCTGTCTCGGCCATCAGTCGATCGGCGCCGCATATGGCGGCGAGATCGTGCGCGCGGGGCGGCCGATGCACGGGAAGGTGTCGGCGATCACCCACGATGGCAGCGGGGTCTTTGCCGGACTGCCGTCGCCGTTTCGCGCGACACGGTATCACTCGCTGGTGATCGCGAAGGACTCGGTGCCGGCCGGCCTCCGGGTGACGGCAACGTCCGAGGACGGCGAGATCATGGGGGTCGTGCACGAGACGCAACCGGTGACGGGGGTGCAGTTCCACCCCGAGTCGGCGCTGACGGAGCACGGGTACCAGATCGTGGAGACGTTCCTGAGGTCGCGGGCGTGAGCGCGCCGGTCGGTGACGCGAGTGCGAGCGGACCGGGCGCTGGTGCTGGCGGTCCGAACCTCGCGTGGGTGAACGGCGCGCGGGTGGACGCCTCGGCGCCGCAGCTCGTGGTGGCGGAGCGCGGGTTCCTGCTCGGCGATGGGCTCTTCGAGACGATGCGCGTGCGGGGTGGGGTGATCTTCCGCCGTGCCGCGCATCTGGCGCGTCTGGCTGACGGCGCCGAGCGGATGGGGATTGTGCTGCCGTCCGCGCTGTCGGCGACGCTGGAGGAGGCGTGTCACGCGGTGCGCGAGGCGGAGGGTGACGTCGCGTTCCGGCTGACGGTGACGCGCGGGACGGCGCGCGGCGTGATGCCGCCGAGCGGGGTGGCGCCGGCCACGGTGGTGCTGACGGCGCAGCCGGCGCCGGTGGTCGCCGAATCGGTGTATCAGACCGGACTGCGCGCGCACGTCGTCTCGGGTCGGCGGAACGAGCATGCGATGACCGTCGGGATCAAGACGCTGGCGTACGCGGACTCGATCCTGGCGTTGCGCGAGGCGCGGGCGCATGGCGCGGACGAGGCGCTGATGCTCGACACGGCGGGGCATCTCTCCGAGGCGTCATCGAGCAACGTCTTTGTCGTGAAAGGCGGAGTGGTGTCGACGCC
>Ga0209611_10002236_pt1 | contig 33914 bp, 29 predicted proteins | sample S1TSphgellanicum_3_FD_187693 | JGI IMG/M metagenome (GOLD analysis project Ga0209611, IMG submission 187693) | Host-associated microbial communities from peat moss isolated from Minnesota, USA - S1T2_Fc - Sphagnum magellanicum MG (SPAdes) (version 2) | ecosystem: Host-associated > Plants > Peat...
CCCATGCGCCATGATGCGTATCGAAGATTACCGGCGGCAACAACAGCAGCTAGCGTCGATCGATCCGGAGAGAGCAAAATCAAAAGCGAAGTTGGGAAGAAGAAAGACAAGACAAGACAAGACAAGAGCAGCTCGACGGCAGCAGGAGTGGCGCCAAACCGTAACAAGAAGATTCTGACCTTGCACCCTCACAGATTCCAATCCGGAATGTCTTGGGTTTCTTGTCTCCGTTCCAGGGCGTAACTTTCGTATGCGGACCAGAATGGGCACTGTCAGAGACTCAACAAGGAAGAGTACCACAGTGGAACCCTTTTTTCAAAATTATTAATATATATAGGCACCTAGTAAATTAGGTACCTAGTAAGCTTTAGATGTGGCTATTATTCTCAAGGTACTTTCTCTAAATTTTAGTTTTTTATTATATATATATATATATATATATATGAAGGAAGGTAGTTTGTTTGTTTTGTTTGTACTTATGAGATCCACCAAACCGGGATGCTTCCCATTGTGTTCTTGGTGGCTTTGGAAAGCTCTCGACAAGGAGGGGTGCATGGGCTTGGTTCCATGACATTTGGACTTGCAGTGCAAAAGTTCTTGAATATTGAATGATTTCTTCACTAAAAATTAAATTAAATTAAAATTGTAGCTGAAAATTTTGGAGGACTTGGAATGTGCCTTTGGTGCTGTTGGAAAGATCTTGATGAGCAAGATTTAATGGAATTTATTTGGGTAAGACTTGGATTCAGAATGTGGGAGATATTGATTTTTAAATGATTTTTGTTTGTTGAAAATTGAAATAAATTCCAAAAAACCAGGTTTTGGAAGGAAAAATCAGTTGAGGACGTGATAACACTTTGGCCAACAGCATATGCCACACAAGTATATATATTATGTTAAATATAAAAAATGGAAATAAATGATGTTTTGAAAATTGATAATAATTTTCATTCAAATTCATCAAATGTTTCACGTGCATTTGTAATGATATTTTTATGGGTTTATTGTTCATTTCAAGAACAACCAATTCCAAAAGGAAACAAGGTAGGAAACATTCATGCTATAAAATTTGGGTTGTTCTACTCATTGTCCGCTTTATTGTGATGATTATAGGATAAATATTTGTTGTGGTGTAAGTTTTGGAATGTGTTGCTCATTTTTGCATGTTGATTTATGTCTATCCCATTAAAATCTATTAAACTTGACGTTTCTATGATATGTTCAAATTCATTACATTCTTTTTGTTGATGCAAGTCTGTGTGATATTCGTACAATGCTAGTTGATTTGAACATCGATCTCATTATCGGTTTTGGTATCTCATCATCAAGTAACATGTTCCATACATTTGTATCAACAATTATATTTTTATACCTTACGTGCTTGGATTTTAACCAATTGAGTCATATAGTTACAACTACTTTACATACGTATGACAATTTACAAATGTTTAATAGTTCAATGGGAGGGTGTGAACTTTGGACAAAATGCATTGCAATCGTGTCATTCAATGATTCTAATGATGATAGTAAAGTGTTTAAAAGTTCATTGCACTTTCAAGATCTTGTGCGAAACTTACTATGTTTCCTTTTAGTTCGTGTTGACCTGTTGTGTTTCTTCTATTGTTATATCTTAATTTAACCATTATAGTACGACAACGATAATGTGTCATTAAGGTTTCTTCCACCATTGTTAATTTCGGCAAAACCATTGGTGCTATTCCAATCCATAAACCATTGACCAATGCAAGTTTTGACATCTTCTTATTTTTCAAACAAACATAACAAAGTTTACATATAGAAAATTGAATCTCAATTTTTGAGATTCCTTCCTTTGATAACAACAGTCCTTCCAATTATTGATGTACATGTTTGGACTCACTTGTCAGTTCGTATGGTATGAATTCAATTTTATTTTCAAAATGTTGTTTTGGATTCATTTTGAATATGATTTTCATATGTTTCAAATCAAAATTACTATTTGAAATATCACATTTTATGAGTTCATGCATAAATTTCATTTCATTACAAACACAACAATGGCCAAATTCAAAGCTAGATCATTTAATGAAAATATTAAATTGTTGTAGACAATTTTTTTTTCCCTTTGATTTGTGGAAGGAAAATAATTTTTTTTTCTTCCATGTTTGAATATTTTTCTCATCTCTTCATATTAATTCAATATTTATTTTGTTATGTATTTTTCTTTTATTTTTGCTGAGTTTTTTTGTGGGTGTTTTTTCTTTTTCTACAAATGGAATTTGATTGTTTTTGTTTTCATTTTTGGGTTGTTTGTTAAATTTTTTGTGTTAAGTTTGACCTCATTTTTCAAATTGTTGATTTGTGAAGGGAAAATGTTTATTTGTTGTATTAAAATGTCTTTACATATTTTGAGATTATGTAATTACATTTTTCTTCTTTTAGTGTTTATTGAATGTTTATTTTCTACATAATCTTATTTTATTTTCTTTGATTTATTTTTTATTCGTTCTCTTCTATTCTTGTCTTTTTCTTTTTTTTAATCGTATATTTTTCTCTTTCTTGTGTTTCTATTGATGTTGTTTGTATTTGTCATTATGGATGATTATATGTCGTTTTATATGTAATGAAGATTCAAAATTGTATTGATGGATATAATTGATTTTTTGATAAATTTTGTTTGATGTTTGATATTTGAATTTAGAAAATGTGTGTGATTTTTATTTTTATAAATTTGATAATAATTTTAAAAATCTTAGTAAAATTAAAAATTGATACATTTGAAAGATTTTTTTTTCAATTTTCATATTTTTGTATTCATTTATTAATCCAAACTCACAAAAACATATTATAAAAATATAAATTAATAAAATAATATAATTTTGATTATAAACTTATTAATGATAATGAATATGAAATTCGAACTTTTCTCCCAAATTCCAATAGCCCTATTGGCTATGTTGGAAGGAACCAACTTTTGGTTTTAGATTGGTTATAAGAGACACACTTGAAACAAAAAGTTGATTAAAAAAATTTAATTATTTTTTTTGAAAATAAAATCAAACATGCAAACATGAGAAATAACAAAAAATTGAGTATGAGTATTTGTATTTTTTCAAATTTCATTTATATGATAAGTTTATGAACTTCGTAATGTCCTTGATTGTGTTTGCTTGGTTTAATAGTTTAAGTGCAACTAATTCTAATGTTTTAAAGGCAAAATGTCTCCAATATCTTATACAACACTTTGTGGATATTAAATTTCCTAGATTAATTGTGTCTTCATCAATTAATTTATCTTCAAAATCAAATATTTCTATTTTATTAAAATTTTCAGCATTCCCATTTTCTAAAGTAGTTTTCTGCCTTTTAGATGCCAATTTAATGATTTTTGATGGTGTTGCCATATTTTTCATTTTCAATATTTTTTTCTTAAAAATTATCTCTCAATTTTCAAGTTAGACTAAATCTGTACATTTGTTTTTCCAATATTGGCCCCAATTTGAAATTTTATTTTTGCATTCATGTATGAACTTTGAGTCATTTAATGTGATGTAAAAAGTTGCATTTGCATAGGTGTTTGTGAATGATACTTGATTGTAATTTCCTATTTCTCCCACCCAATAGGATCCTACAATTCCTACGAATAGTCCAAAGGTTGTTTCCTTTTGTTTTTGGATTAAACAAGGTGTTGTGATAGTTTGCACCCTTTGGAAGTGTGCCCCATTCACACTATGAAAAATCATGTCTGCAGAGACTAAATTGGCATGCAATTAAACCGTGATGGAAACTATGTGTAATTAGGGTACAACTATAGTATGGAAATACGATGAATTAATAATTAAAATGTCATGCTAGAATATTTCATTGTTGTAATTTAGTTGCACATTAGTTGCAACTTGGATTCTATATGGGGGTATGTACGCAAAATATATATGGTGATAGTCAACTGTAATTTGACCATGATCACAAGTTGTAGCCAAGTGGTTAATTTTAATTAGTGTAGCTTTAATGTTGAGTGAGCAACTACTTTGTAATTGGCATATGGTGTTAATGTGTATGATCATGCCACATGTACGGTTAAGTAAAAGTCCATAACATTTAGAACTTGCAATTTGTTTACAACTAAAAGTCAACTAAATTGGTTAGTTTTACAATTGAATTACAACTAAATGTGCCACTATAGTTTCATTACATAATTATACTTATTCACTAATTTGGAACTAAAGTGTTCAACTGATCTAGAATTAGTTGTCAACTATGTAACAATTCATATTATTAGAATATTTACAAATTGTGCAATTCATTGAAAGTGTAAATGTAGGCCTTCAATTGGATTTGAATGGTGTATTAAAATGTTCATGAGTATGTACATATAGATATCATTGTTTATACACTTCAAAAAAATTTAGATTAGATTATTAAATGCTTCATTGATACGAACCAATTTTTTATTGAATTAATTAATCAAAATAATTCATTTAAAGAATTATTTAAATAATTAAAGTTAAAATAATTTCATAAATATTACAATCCTATTTTTTGTGATTGATGTTCAATTGTTGTGTTAATAATATTTCGCTACATTGGAATTCACAATATTATGTTGGTATACATATATATCAAACCATGGAATTTGATGAAAGGTGAAAGTCTCTTTTTAAATTTAAATTAAAAGAAATGTGTATAATTTATTAAACATTCAATAAGGGTGTACATATGAATATGTCTTTATATACCTCAATGTTTTCTACTCAAATTCATGTTTATTATTTAATAATTAAAATGAATTAATTTTATTAATTTTTAAATTAATAATTAGTATGTAATATACTTAATTACCATGAACTAATTAAGTAAACATAACAATAAACTATTCATTAATCAAGTTTGATCAATTAATATTTAATTAATTCAGATAATAATTAATTACCTAGTAATTAGTTACTTAAACTCATTAATTAATTATATAAATTTAATTATTTAATTCAAATAATTTTAGATAACAAACTTTGTTAATGTAGGTGAGTAATTATTGAGTTTTATTTGAATTCAGATCATCAATTATCAACATAATTAATTATCTAATAGTTATTTAAATAATTAATCATATAATATTTATTTTGATAATTAATTATTTGAATCAATCAACTAACTAATTATCTGAATTATATTAATTAATTAATATAATCAATCTAGATAATTAATTATCATATATTTAATTCAAAATAATTATGTGAAATGATGAATTATAAATTTCAAATTAATTACAAAATTAAAATCAAACAGAAAGCATGTGGGAAAGTTGTTTTTAATAGTTATAACTCAATTGCAACTAAGGTGACATTAAAAGATTTAACCCATATGTTTTATCTTCAATATCTCATTTCACAAATTATATAAAAGAGGGTAAGATGTTTTTTAATGCTAAATATGTTGATTTAATAACTTTCTTTTTTGAAGTCTAAAAACCCTAACTACTGAAAAACTAGACCATAAGTATTAACTATGAACCATCTACATGCATTTGTTTTACCTAGTAACAATTAGTTATTATTTAATATGATTTTACATACATGAATATCCTTTTCACATTAGGTTTACAATGTAAAACCCAACATCAATTCACATTAAGTAGGTATGAAATTTGAAATAGTAAATCAACTAGTGGAGGCAAAGTTAAATTCAAGGACAAAAAAATGAGATCAAAAGCAATGTCACTCTAATGTGACACTTCATGCAACAATTCATTCATAATGTGTAAAACTTAAATGTATTTTAATTTGTGTGGAATGCTTTTCCAAGTTATATATATATAAATCTAAACATATTTAGATAAGTTTTAAATTAATTAACCCTTGTAAGTTACATAATTTAGATGTATATAGAAGAATGCATGAACATCACGTTGAAGTTTAGGTTGTTTTTTTTAGCCTTTCTAACTTTAACTTCATTGTTTTATAATCATTAGCCATGTGTTATTTTTTTATCTTTGAATGAGTATTTGATCTAGGATGTACGTAATTCAAGTTTTAATCAAAATCATATAATGAACAAAGAAAGGAAATTTTTTCTTGATGAAATGAAAATACAAATTAAAATTTGAATAAAGTAAATACAACTATGTTTATTTTTGTGAATAGTGCATGATAGTTGGTAGTTCAAATGGATTTGGTTTTGGTATCAAATGTTTAAGAAAATGAGTTTAATATATGTACCTCAACATGAAACCATACATAAGAAAGATTAAAATTGAAAATTTTCATTATAAAATATGAATATCTTTCTCTATATATATGTGTGTGTGTGTGTGTGTGTGTGTGTTTTTTTGCATTGTAAAAGTCCTGGGCATTGTAAAGGCAAGAAAAAAATTAAAAATTAGGTTGGTGTTCTAAGTATATTCATTCAATTCATTTTTTGCTTTGTGCTTTGTGTCCTTATTACTTAACTCTTGACTTATAATGCACTTAACTATAGTCTCTAATTAAATTTCATCATTCAAAGAGACAATGATAGTGGTGTGAGTAAAAGCAATTAGTGGGTTTGGCTTTGGTATCAAAGTTTAGGAAGATGATATTAATTTAAGTATTCCAACATGAAAACATATATAAGAAAGATCAAAATTGAAAATTTCTCATAATCTCAGTTTAATGTTTGCATATCTCATCATTTTTTTGTTATGTTCTATTTTGGATTTTAGTTCATTTTTGGGTGGTAATTCAATAACAAGGAAGGTGTCCTTGTTTATGTCCATGTTTGTGAGATTTTATTTGGTGGACAAATGTGAATTTTAATTTTTAAAGGGGATTTTTTTTTGTTTTTTGGTGGTTGTTGCTTTGAAGAATTATGGTTCAATTTTTTCAATCTTTATTCAAGGGGATATCTAGCAATGGGTAAATGGCACCCCAAAGGATAAAAACCTTAATACACTAGAGCTATGTATGGTTCTTTTTGGTGTTGACAAGTATGCCTAATTAGGTTTTCATTTTATGGTACATTTAATTCTGGGGAAAAAAAAAATCTTTTCAATATAGTCAAAGTGGCTTCTTCACATTTCAAGGCCCCCAAGACCCAATTCTCCAAAAAATTGTAATAATATAATAATCTCTAAAAAGTTTTTTTAAAGTGGTTCCAATGTCAAATTGGATATAATTTTATCAACATATGCATAGCTCAAAAATAATTTTTTTCTATTTACAAGTAGTATACAATGAAGGAAAGTGATCACTTATATCAATTACATGCCTTAAAAAAGAAAAAATGTATAAAAAAGAATCAAATACTTAACATCTCATCTTCAAATTTATTATTAAAAAATGTTTACTCAAATGTTTTTTCTCAAAACTAATTTTTTTAGTGTACATGTTTAAAGACTGAAATCATTTTTTAAAAAATTCTTTTTTCTTTTTTCAGTTTTGTAGTTTTGAAATTTTGGCAAAGTTTTCTATTTTAAGTGATTTAAAAAAATAGATTCTGCACCCCAAAAAAGAGAAAATTTCTAAATGTTTTATTCTATTTTTAGAGGCCACAATGGGAAAGTTTGCCAAAAATAATAATCATTGGTAATAAAGTGTCTAACTTACATGTGGAAATGGGTCAATTACTTGTAATTTGAATTAAAGGAGTTTCAAATATCAATTTGAAAATATGATTTCAACTTGTAAAAAATATTTTCAATGAAAAAAAAAGAAAATTTGCCCAATTTCAAAAAAATTGTTTATTTTCAATATTAAAGTTATCCAATTTATAATATGTAAGGTATTTGAATGAACTATATCATTAATGATTGTGATTAATGTAGGGCAAGCTCACTTCTAAGATAAGACTTTAGTAATTTTATTATCAATTAGGTTTGGACCCTTCTTATGATATAGGACCAAAATGAAAACTAAATTATTTCATATTTTGTCCTTACAAAAGAAAATTAACCCCTAGAAAAAAAACCTTTGGGAAATGATTTTCACTACCAAAAAAAAAAAAAACTCCAAACATATTTTTCTTCATGGATTTATGCACATATTAACAAAGAGGGGAAACGCATTGTGGGATTTGAAAGTATGGTGTAATATATAAATATTTTAGAGCATATATGGATAAGATTGGGCATTCAAAATGAACCAATCTAAAGGGGGAAACTCTCGCTAAAAATTATGGCAAAACTTTGAACATTCAAAAATAAAATAGTTAGGATCAAATACCCATTCAACCACGCCTCACAACAAAGGATTGCATTTTAAGTATCTCATGCCTAAATTTCAATTCACACGGGATAAGAATGATTTGCATCAAATATTTTCAATGAATTGACATTCATGTAATTTGATGCTTGGAAAAAAACCCCATGTTAAATAACAATTGCCCAATTAACAACACCTAACCCATTACTATTCAATTAATGAGATTGACTAAACATCAATTTTCTTTTTCCAAGAACATTTAAATATGTCCTATTCCAAACTATATATATATATATATATATATTCCAAACTCAGAACAATAAGCATTTAAAGGTGAAAATAATAAAAGGGGTCTATTTAATTTTTTTTAATAACCTTTAGTTGACATTGTGAAATGTAAAGCGTAAACCTAAAAAACATGGGTAGCTATTTGTTAGTGGTGTTAAATAGTTGTGGAATGGCAAGTGAATTCAAAATGTGTGATGAAGGGCCTCTTTGATTGATCCTAAAACCAAAACAATGGTAACATGATGGACCCTTCGATAATATAAAGATTTTACATAGCTTTCTTTGTGTCTAGATATCACAATGCCCTCCTTATGAGTAGAAGAGTCCACCATAGTTTTAAACATTATAAAAGAAGGAAAGAAACAAAAGAGTGTGTAATGCCTTTCATATTTAGTCTAGAAATATGAAACATCTAATGCATGCAATATTTTATGTGTGGTAAGATGCCCTCCAACTATACACTATGAAAACTCTCGGAGTGTTTTATGAAAGCCACAATGCTACTACTATGCAAGGTTATGTTGCGTGAGGATACACCAATTCGGGTGAAATTGAAACCCTAAGCTACTATGCAATGTTATGCAACATGAATCGTATGACAAAATTGAAATCCATGAGCCAGGTATTTGAATTTGGAATGCACAAACCTGTGACTATCTTCGAGCCCGTCAAGGAGAGTGAGTGCTTTGTCATGGAACCTGATGGCATAGGCCCCCTTCTCCTTCTCCTTCTCAACCTTGATGAGCTATATAGCCAATGATCTTACCCTGGAAGTTTACACAACATAATAAGGTTTACCGTACATCAATTGAGATACATATGTTGAAGAAGCATATCATGATTCACCTGATTCAATTGATTCAATTACATTTGTTGAATAAGCATATCATAGACAAACCTCTGGTTCATGAAACATCTCTGAGCTGAAATGTGTGTTTTCATCCATGTATATACATAATATCTGTGGTGTTTATCATATAATTTGACATTAATGCAACATGTGCCATTGACACAATTCAAGTGTGAAGGAGTACTGTTCTATGAAAAGAAATATATATGTGTTGCCACTTCCTACACTGCTCGAAAGATCTCATTCAGAATTTTGGAGTTTTGACAAATGCACTTGAAAGGCATCATCATGTTTGTGAATAATCTCAAAAAATGGTGATACGTGTTTTAGGCAATACCTGGAGATCACCCAACCTTACCTTGAGGGTGAGGAGGAAACGATCATCCTCAATCATCCTCAATCTCACAATTAACACTATAAAACAGCTGTCAAGAGCTGGAGTGATGAGTGTGCTGGATCTGAATGTGATACACAAACCTCAACTGCTCCACTTGAATCATCAAACTCTGGTTGTTCTTCACACACTACAAATTCATCACCAGTGCTCCAAACGTCATCTGCCAAGCTCTCCATTATTCCAACTGAATTTGATGGGGTGGACATAGAAAACTTATATTGTGGGGCAGCTGAACCAACATCCTTGCCAAGAGATTGGCCCTCTACTGGGACAACTGAAAGTACTGCCTCTGATGCATACCAGTGTGATGTGCACAAAACATCTTGCCCATCAACTTCCTTCAGATTGGATGCACTCTTCCTTGGTGCGTCTTTGTCTGATAATACCACATCTTCCTTCTGCTCATGATGGGGGGACGCAGTGCATCAGCTACTTTCACCTAATTTAAAAAGGCTTCACTTTCTACATTGGGGGTCATGGCCAAGCTCCAACACTGATTATTACAGTCCCCAGTAAAAAACTCTTTCTCAAGTACCCGAGGAGTCAATATTCCACCTTCTACACTCTGCTCCTAGCAAGCAAGGGCTTGCATCCCGGAGAAGAAATCATCCAACTTCGTACATGAACATACTCTTTAAACAGCTCTTTCTCAAGTACCCGAGGAGTCAGTATTCCACCTTCTACACTCTGCTCCTAACAAGCAAGGGCTTGCATCCCAGAGAAGAAAGCATATGCAAATCATCCAACTTCGTATCAGTTTCAGCAGACATTGCTGTTGACAAATTCTGTTTAGTAACTACATTCCCTGGGTGGTTACCTGCTTTTGATGCTTGCCAGGACTTGAAGACTGAGGCTGCTGCCTGTGATGGCTGCACTACAGCCAACCCTGCATAGCATAGAATTCCGCATACTGCACATGGTAATGTGCCCCAATTAAATGGGGACATTGTGGCCACTGGGTTGTTTTCAGCAATGACTTTCCTTGGTGAATGAACTTCATCTTGGAAGGTACTACAACCACCATCCCAGTCTTGACAATCCAAACATTCACCAGAAGATGAGGCAGTAGAATCCAAGTAAGGGGCAGTCACTATAACATCATGCAAACATGATGGAGCACCTTGTGTAGCACCTCTGTCACCTTCCACCAGTGGATCCACCTCCTTTTCAGGGCACATTGTCCTGAAATTATCTTCAGGGTCCAGTTTGCTAGAGCAATTGTGCATGGAAGTACACATAATGACATTGGAGTGCATCAGACTGGGTGCTGGCAGAGTTACATTACAAACATCACTCAGCAGAATGCAGCTGGTGACACCATGATCGGTGAGTTTGCCAAGCAGACTGTTATGGAAAATTACATTGTTCACAAACACAGTCTTCACGATCTCCTCACCGATTCTCTTCTTCTCTTTCAGGCATGAAGTTTGCACCTCTGTTGGTGAGCTCAAAGGTGGCCTGGAATCACCCCATAATTATCCTCGTCATAGAATCCCTTTCAAGCTCTAATCTGCATCATGAGTCAGGAACTGTTGCCAATGTCCAAAAGTCAAGTTGGATGTGGAGTGACCAGTGAGAGATGTATATGGTTGAGCAAAAGAGATTTTCCAGAATTTACACTAATACACCGAAAAAGGAAAAGCTCTCTATAAAACAAGCTAAAAGCCTGGATGCAATAGACATGGCCAGCAAGTAAAGGAGTTGCTGGTGGGGAGAGCATGGGAAGATAATTCATGGCTCCTCGTCGAGCGGCTGCTTCTCTTGCCACATCCAGCCATACAAGGGATGGCAAAATTTGCTGCCTCACCACAGTTGAAACCTGCAAACCACATCCCAATCTTAGGAATTTCCTCCATTTGAGAAACTTTATGTCCAAATTTCTAACAACTGGTGCAAGACCTCAATACCTTTGATGTTATTGGAAGCAACCAAAATTCAAGTGCAGTGAAAAATCAATGGGTATTAACAGTGATGCCCATCAATGTCCCAACATCTACGGTGGGTGTTGATATTGGGACAATGGAGAAAGCATTTTGGGTGTCAACCTAACATACGGCTGCTCCACTGTCCTGCTGTCAACGCTGGCTGGTTTCATCTTTTTTGCAAACTTCAAGAGATTTAGGACTAAGAAGTTCACCAGGAATGACACTATTTGCTTGCTTACTGCTTCTTCTTTGTATCACTGCATCCAACAAACAGAATGACAGATTTCCAAAACTAAGATTGGAAATGTGTTGATTTTGAAATCTCTAGACTTGTGGGTTGCAATCAAAGAAACTGCACCAGATGAAGTCTACATTAACAGTTTGCACAAAGAGATTTTGAAGCGGAAAATACAGGAGCTTTAGTCTTTCACCAGACTTTGCTTTGCCATGAACTAGCTTTTTATGTACAAAGCAAGGGAGAAAAAAACAGACCAAGCTTTCTTGAAAAAAAAATTTATGGAAGTTTTTCATAAATACTTAGTTTAGCCATGGTTAGTTTAACTTCATAATTAGTTTAGCTATGATTAATTTAGTTAGTTTGACCATGGTTAGTTTAACCTCCTAATTAGTTTAGTTTAATCATGATTAATTTAATTTCATAGCTAGTTTAATCATGTTTAATTTACCCTAGGTTTAAACCATGTTTTGCCTTGGGTAACATTAGTTAACATGGGTTTGCCTTAATATTAAAAATATAAGATTACTGTACATAATCTAGTAGATATATTGGGTGTAATAACATAGGTATGTATTAACTTAGGCCATGATTTTGATGACATGTGTTCATTTTGTACACTACTAATTATATGTTAGTTGCACACATAACCATATGACCAAAAATTATACAATATTTAATTTGTAATTGTAAGCACAAATAATCTAGTTGCAAATGACACCTAGTTGCACACAATTGCATAATGACTGGTTACAAATGACAAGATTTTTATTAGTGCTTTTTATTAATCTAGTTGTTGTCACTAATTATGAATTATTATGTGATGTGAAAATTGTGATGGGATTAATGTGTGTGTTTGCAATGTTGGAGGTAGTGCAAAGTTTGAGCAAACTTGTTCAAAATGGAAATTGCTTCATTTGTGATTTTGTGACAACAATGAAGTTTATTCAAGTTGATCTCTGTAACCTCTATGTGGACCTTAAGCAACATTTTTCACATGGTTAGTTCCATAATTTTGTGGATTTGGTGGGGTTAAAATTTGATGCATTGATGACAATTTGGCACCTTGAGCCCACCACACAAACATACTACACTACTTTTTGCTTCAAGGAGTAATTTTACGTGTTGCACAAAAGTGACAAGTGCATTGGAGTTATGTGCATGATCACTAAAAATGATTGGGCAACTATATGCCAAGATGTAAAAACCAATGCATTTCTATAGCAAAAAAGTTTGATAATTGAACTTGATAGAAGATTTCTAGCATAGGAACTTATGAATGACCAATTGACATTATTTACCCTCAATATTGGGTACAACTAAAAGTTGGCATGACATTCCCTAAACATTTGCACATTGTAAAATCATATTATTGTTGCCACAATATGACTTAACCATATGGCAAATCACATGCACCCTTATTACTTGAGCAACAATCTAGTTTTTTTTATAACCACCATGCAATCCAATAGTGAGGTTGTTATGAATCCTCCGCATGATTGCAATCCAACCACTTGAATGTGGAAAATGTTTGTTTTTAATGTGATTTTGATAAATAGAATTTTTGAATACTTCAAACTTGTTGAACTTGCAATTCTTCTTATTTTAAAAAGTGTTGAAGATAAACATGCCTTTCTATCGTCACTTTCATGAAGTCCAAATTAAAGAACCATCTAACAACTAATGTGGATTTGGTTGTTAAGATGTATGTTTATGACTTTTTAAATTTTGTACACATTTCCATTCCACGACGACATCATAAATTGGAATGTAGAGAAATCCCAATATGGGTTGACCTATATAGAATTTTGAAATACCATTATGAGAAGGCAACCTATATGGCATCTTCATGAATCTTACCTCTTGTGTTTAAAGAAGTTCATAATTTTAAATTCTATTTATTAAATTCCTATTCAATAATGAATCTAGATAAAGATGTTAATACTCATGTTTTCTTTTTTGTAGGGTCACCTTCCATTACAAGAAAGCAATGTCTTCTTTTGGACTAGGGTTCAATTCCCTTAGAAGGCATTGCATTAAATCTATCACCACAAAAACTTTGTGAAAAATACATCTTCAACTTCAGGTTTTGGAAATGTATCAAAATTTTAAGTACTTCTCACTTAGCTGTTAGCTTGGATTTTGTAGATAAAACCTTTTGCCATAATGTCTATTGCAATAGTGCAACCACTTTTTAAAACATTATAACATGATATACTAACTTAGGGCTTCCAGCTTTAATCATTATGTTGCCTTAACTAACATAATTTGGTGTTTTGGTGAAGATGTAACTAGAAGTCACATACTCAAAAGCTAGAGGAGTTGAAGTACCTAATGCAATGCTAATGTCAAGTACTTCATTAAATTGAGGAGGGCATTAGGCTTAGGGACTTGGGAAACGAATAGGAAACAAAAAAATTCTTTCTCTAATAATTTTTTTTCTTTGATTTAGTGGCACAATGTTTTGTTGGAATGTGATGACCACTCTAGTACACATGTGATTCATTCTAGTTTTGCATAGACTTCCCACCGGTTTTATCCATGTTATGTTTGAAGATAATTTGTGTGTATATGTGTGTTTGTTGCATTGCCTATTACTTTGGATTTTACTTTTGCAAAATGTCTAAAGAATTGTTTATGAACATGACCTTGTGTGACTTAGGTCTACAATGTGTGGTTGGTTGTTCAAAATTGTGGACTTGCAATTGATTGATATTGACATTTGTGGACATTGGATAATATACAATATATAATTGTGTGAATAATGAGTAGTGAAGATTGAGTTTCAAAATTCAAGAGCTTTGATATTGTTCAGTTGGCAACCAAGTTCATTTTGGTCTTGGTCGGACTTGTGAGGACATTAAAAGACCAAGTTGCTATTTGCAACAATATTATGATCAAATTGTTAACCGATAAACTAAACTTTGCAAAAATGTTAAAACCTTGACTTATCCCTTGCACCCTTGTTTCTAACACTAACAAGTCCATGTTGCCACATACCATGAAAATTGAACTAAAACTATTGCCATCATTATACACAAAAAAAAAATACTAAAAAAAAATATAACCATTTGAGCAATATTGTCAATTGGTATTTTGCCATCTCAATCCACCTATAAGATAAGGGCCAATTTTGCAACAATGAAAAAGCCAAAAAAAACATTGCATGGGCGCTTGATTGTAAAAGATTACAAAGCATTTGTAAGGATTGGGAAAAAGAAAAAATGAGAAAAAAGAAACAAAGTCAATTCAATTGAACTCAAAGACCTAATATACCCAATTACATATCCTTCACAACCTAGTTTAATGTATGGGTACAAAGCAAAGGTATAAGTGCACATGATTAGTATTTAGGGTTTTGGAAATGGCAAATTAAGTTATGGATATAGGTCTAACAAAGATTATGTTTTTTGAATATTTTTGGGGTAGATTACATACCCAACAAAGCTTTTGTATTGGCCGAAGCTCCTAAGTAATCTACACACTTGAAATCTATCTACACCCTTGAATTCTATCTACACCCGAAGCAAAGCTCTTAATCAATCACACCTCAAGATCTAGACCCAAATTAGTTCTTTGTGTTGTTGTTATGTGTATGTCTTCTTCTTCACATCCTTGACTACCCTCTCTCCCTCTTCAATTTCGGTCTCTTCATACTCCTTGGTGATCTCTTTGTCACCATCTCCATTCTCATCCTTTCCTACCCATTGCATAGTTGTCTCCTTGCTAATGGGCTCGCCATGTCGATCCAACTTTCTTTGCTCACGAACTTGTACCCTTTTCTCTAATTGTTCACACTCACCGGCAGCATTGGTTCTCTCCTTTTCAGCAGCTGTTTCCTTTGTCTCCATTGAATTGGACCTCTCTCTCTGTTGCCGGTAACAAATCTTCTCACCACCACCATCACCCTTCATACTTGAACTTGTCATCAAGCCTGAAACTTCTTCTTTCAGATACCCTATAGACTTGGTTGAACAAGGTGATGATGATGAGGATGGTGAGTCCTCAGCCTCATCTGCATCGGCACCTGTTTGTTGTGTGCCATGCTCAACTCGCACATTTTCCTTAGTTTCCACAAGTTGTGGGTCATCTTTCTCCTCCTCATCAATGATGTAAGTTCCTTCTTTGCTGATATTCTCCTCTCGTTTATTGTCCCATTGCTGAACTTTCTTGTGAAATGTTTCATTCAACATTGTTCCTTTCTCCTGTAGTGTTTCGTTCATCTTTCCCACATTTTTTTGCACAGCTTTATTCACTTTTGTGATACCTGTTTCCACTGGCTCAGCTGCTTGTGAAACTGTAAGTCTCACATCCTCCACCACCTGACAACATCCCAAATTAGTGATAATAAAACTGCGTCCCAAAAGCAGGAGGGTTACACAAAAGCTTGAAATTTGGTCATGGAACCCAAATGAGTACTGGAAAAAGCAGGAGAACACAAAATTTAGCTCTTGGGTTCACACAAAAACTCTTTGGGTCATGGAGTCCTAAACTAAAACCCTAAACCCCAAGTTTTCAGTAGATATAACTTCATGAAATATGATCAGCAAGGATAAAAATCTTACATGTCCACCACCGCCAAATACAACATCTTGTATACTGTCTTTAACACTCGTTGCTGCAATTTCAAGGTCTTCTTCAATCTCATCAACCGTCATGCTATCAAAACTGTTCACATTCTGCTCTTTCCTGTCCAGATGCTGCTGATAGGGAGTTGCAGGGTATACATAAATATGTGCCACAGCTGCAATTGCCATCTTTTCCACACATGCACACACACAACCAGAAAATCAAGGTTAAGGGTTTAGCATACCCAAAAATCCAAGTGTTTCAATATGATGCTCTACTACAAGTCATAAAGGTTTCTTCTCATCCATAAATCAGCGACTATGTGCCATTCACAACACTGATCAATTTATGGTATTAGAAAACTCAAAGATCACTTATGGTTGTGAGTTTTCTATGTGTAATTGTACAATGCAATTGAGCTTCATAGTTCTCTGGAACTGCACAAGACAAGAGAAACTTACTTCAATGCAAATAATGAAGTTCTGGAGGCTGGTCTGGAGCTGCTCTGCAGGCGCATCGTCACTGGGTTTGTGGGGAAATGCAGTGTGGGTTGTGACAATGCCAGTGGTGAACAGCAATGCGATTACCACACCTTGCCACCATGTGACAAACACAACTGCCTTGAAACAAAGGAATTTGGCTAATGGGTTGATCTTGTGGAGCTCGTGCTTGGTGACCTGGTAGAATTTCACAAGACAGTAAAGCGCCCACAATTGGCTAAAATTTTGAACTACTGTTATGTATGGGTACCTGCCCCAAGAAATTCCCCACATGATTTGCTGTTAGAGAAAATGCAAAGAAGGAAAATGTTCAACAAAAACCTTCAAGAAAAAAACATACATTTTGCTTTTTGAAATGCTCGCCCTTTTGCAGATGAAAAATTCTGCTCTATATATGGTTACCTCCAAATACACTAGAAAATTCCTCATAGCTCTTTGCATTGAGGCATACATTTATGTGACAATCCACCTCAGGAGACAGGGGCTATATAAGCACATACTACAGAAGGGTAAGGCAGAAAGGCTGAGAGCAAAATTGGAAACTATCCCATTTGCAGAAAGGATGACGGAAAAAGAACCAAGCATGCCAGAAATGTACTGAAAATGTTTTACCCCTTTGAAAAATCAAAATCGCCTTCACCATACTTATCGAATATTTCCAGCATGAGAGCAGCCCATGATCCCAGCACTTTTATTATAATCTGCAATGTAAAAAAAAAACCAAACAAAAAAACCCTAGTGATTTGCTTGCATGAGATCTCTCAAGTCCAAAAACATCAAATTCTTCAAGCAAGGGTTTAGGGTTTAGGGTTTAAATCCTAAACCCTAAACCTGGAAACTCAAATTCTGGATTTCTCTCTGCAAAGGTGGCCCAAGTCTAGAATTAACTGTAACGTAAAAACTAAAAACTCCAACTCATCAAACAAAAGTTCTCAATATATATATATATATATATATATATACTGGAAAATCCTTGGAAGGATAATTTCTCATCCTCCCGTTCTTGATCAACGACTTCAATGGATAAAAGGTGAAGAAAAATTCATCCAAGGACATTTTCCCAAAATCGGCTATATGTTTGCAACATAACAGTAATGAGAATGACGGATTGATCGATGTGGTTGTGATATAATAACACAAGCGTCTTCTTACATATTGCACAATGCCAAATTTGGTCGAGTCATAAAATTGGCGACCGAGTCGCCATGGATCCAGACACCATTTGAGAGGAACAGGATGTGCCACCAAATAGTCATGGTCCGAGCCTGATTTTTCATCCAGTAACAGCAAACTGTGCATGAACTCCTTGTCTGATCCTTGTTTTGCCAACGTTGTAACTGCCATCTCCTCTTCACCTATGTACAAATCAACACCGAAGTTAATTGCACATATGCAAATGGGCAGTTCAAATTCACAAACCCACACATAAACCCATCTATAAAGTATCTCCCCCCAGATGGGTAAATGTCACATTGTACAAGTAAGTGTCAAGGATTTTGTTTTTGAAAATAAAATAATAATCATATATATATATATATATATATATATATATATATCCAGATTTCCAACTTAGTTGCTAAGATCAAATTAGGGGAAAAATTAGTAGAGCAATTGGAGCATTATGAGGGGATGTTCACCTAAGCAGGCGATCAGGTAGCGCCCAAAGGAGTAAAGAGCGAATGCTTCATAGCATTCTCCCAATGTTCCAATGTACACGGCGTATCTGGGCTTCCACAATGATAAGAACTGCAGCCTATGCGAGAGCATAACAAATGAGAAGAAGGAAGTTCTGTCCATTGGACATGAACAATCTTTTTTATTTGTTTCTTTTAAAAGGCGGCAGATCTAGGAAAGGAGGCTCAGGTAATCTGAGACCCTGGCACAGAATTCATCTCCCTAGTATGAAACAGGAATACAAAGTGATAGCTCAATGAAGTGAAAAGTTCTATTACCGATGTGACTGAATAAACAGGAACCATCAATATAATGCCGATCAGCCATTTTTGCTCCTGCAAAGGGAAAACACAAGAAGAGAAAACCAGTGAAGATTAATCATCATATCTTCTTCTTCTTGCCCCAAGGATTGATTTAACTTCAATCCAGTCAACCTTCATCATTGCCAAGATCATCTAAGGCGCCGCAATATGTTGATTCTATGATTTAACTGAGTGACTTAACTAAACCCATGAGAGAAAGAAGCAGACTTTCACATACATCACCCACCCATGACTCCATCAACCATGGATCAAGTTAAGGTCAAATTCAGATATTTTGGAATGAAAACAAATTCCACAGCAGAAACAACTGCATCTCTGATCCGTGACCCACTCCAGAACGAAGCAAAAACTGTAAATAAATTTCCCACATGCAAAAAATCGATACAAATCTGACACCAGATACTTCTTCTTCTTCTTCTTCACATATGAATTTGCTTTGGAACAAGTACCAGGCAATACAGTCCATGCAAAAAGAATCATGAGGAGAGAAGTTCCAACTTTGTTTTAAAAAAAACAACTTCTGTCAGAAAAAATAAACCTCACATTTGGATCATTACATAGGCTGGAAAGATGGAGAAAATCTCACATTGGGATTGTTATAGCTGGAAAGATGGCTTCGGAGAAGGTGTGACGAAAGGCAGAGAGCAAAAAGAGTGAAAGTGCCAGCAATTATCAATGCCCATATATACATTGAGAAGTCACCCAAGTTGATAATGAGCCGATTGTCAAACTCCTCTCCAAAAACCAGTTTTGACCATGAGTTTGTACTGATCATTGTCTCCATCCTTAACAAATTGCCCATTGGTGTGTGTGTTCACTGTCTGATCACCTGTGAGTAGCAATGGTCTCTAGTGTAAGTATCAATGTAGGCTGTATCAACTATCAACCTGTTCACTGTGCCGTTACAGGGGTGTATTAACTTTTGAACAAAATCCTGGCAAAGAAATCTGCCACAAGTAGAGTAGTCAGTTGTGGGTCATGGCAATATTTAAGAGAAAGCATCTTCATTTTGTCATTTATAAAAGAAAGAAGAGAACTTGACCTTCAATTACTTCTCAATCCATGTGAGCCCTGCTCGCTCACTCGCTTCCTTCCTTCCCCCTGTTTGTCCCCATGCCCCAGAAGTATTCATTCAAAGCAGCAAATACTATTGTGTGTATGGTTTTGATCAAGAGGAAATTTTTTTCCTACGATAAAAGTAATCAACCAGTTTGACATTTTGTCCATAAGCAGAAGGCAATAAACCTCATCCTTGACATTTTCTGAAATTTTCCAAAACCCATAAATCTCATACTTGACAGTTTCCAGAATTTTCCAAAACCCCACCACAAAAGATCAGATTTCTTCAACCATGTATTTCAAAGCATGATAAGAGCTCAAGATTTGTTAACCCTAAATTCCACAACCCCGCTTTGGAAAGAAATGAGTCCAAGCTTCTGAACTTTCATGTCATCGACATAGAGCCAGAAGTTGAGATGTTGCAGAAAGAAACCTCACCCAAACCAGCGTGAAGAAATCTTCATTGGTTTCAGCTAGAAATTTGCAATATGAGAATTTTTCTCAAGTGAGAAAAAAAGGGGAAAAAAAAGAAAAAAAACAGCTCCCAATAACAAGACTAAGGATCAACATCAACCCAATTTTCATAACTTCTAGAACTGCAAGCTGAACCCAATTTTCAGCTTCTGCAACTTCTAGTAGGGGCATTGAACATTGCTCCTACACCTCATCAATCAATCAGGCAGCTCGTTGAAACAAATGATGAGCAAGAACCAATTCCACAACTGCAGCAGCCACAAATTCTTCAGTACCACCACAAAATAATTCACATACCTGGTGTGTACAAACTTCCAAATCTTCTTGTGGGGGGGAAGAAAAAAAAACCACTCACTTAAGAAAAGCTCGGACAGGAGCTGATCGTTTAAACACTTACTATTGGCGATTATTAATCAATTCTATGAGCAATTATCTAATTAAACGAAATTGTGTCTCGTGCATGTATAAATTCTGCATGCAACTACTGCTGCTGCTGCTGCTGCTGCTGCGGCTGAGCTCCCTCGAGATTGGAGAGAAAATCACCTAAAATTTCTCTCACTCTTCAGCAAATCCTACAAAAGTGAGGAATCAACTACGACCCACCGTGACGCAATTTTACTTCCGATAACACCGAAAACTGGAAATCACCACCATTTCTAAAGACTGTAGAAGGGCATGAATCCACAGCAAAATTTGGGTCCAAATTGTGTGCAACTGGAGTTGTGAAAGAGTGAGCGAGTGAGCGAGGGATGATGGTGGGGGCGACAAATCGCAGTCTTGGGAATATTCGCAGTTGCCACTTGTACGATGCCGCATGCACACGTGTAACAACATGTACGTGTACAGCTGTACACTCCAGACTCACTTGGAGTTTTTATTTTATTAATTTAATTTAATTTAATTTAATTTATTATATTATTATTATTATTTTACTTTGGTGGGTTTTTTCTTTAGGGGAGGGCAGTTTTCTGATGTAATTTAGCCATCTCATCCCTTTAAAAAAAAATAAAATTCTGAATTTTATTTATTTTGCTAGATTTAGTAAATGAAAAGAAAGGAGGAAATTTTGTGATTTATTTATATTTTTACAGGGATTTATTCTTCATTTTTTGAGATAAAAATAAATAACTAAATTAGCCACATCTAGACTTATGCACTTCTTGAGTTGCCATTTGTAGCAGCATTTTTGTGAAATTTTTTAACACCCCATCTAGGGCAGTCGCCATTTAATGGCTAATAATTTGCTGGGGATCCTTGCCATTGGACCTACATGAGGAATTTGCCAAAAAAATAATTTAGGAATTTAATATTTAATAGTTAATAAAATAATAATAATAATAATAAAAACCCAACCCCGGATTCTAGTGCTAAGTTTCATTTATTTATATTATCATTGACATTTGTCTTCATTACATGGCTTGTGAATAAAATAAGAGCAAGAAAAAATAATTTCCAAGTTGGTTTGTCACCCAAGCTTTGCATGGACACCAGGTGTTAGGTGCTAGAGTAAACCCTACTTTTACCACTATTTGTTTTTAATCTCTCACTACCTATTTGACACTGCAAAACACTTAATTATCTTCCAAGATAAATACCCCAAATTTTTTTTAAAAAAATACAAATAATAAAAAATAATAATACATATATATATAGTTTAATGCAATACTACAACAACAATCAAGACAATGAAAAACTCAAATTTTCTTGTAAGGCAAATTTAAATAACACCAAAACACAAAAATTGTGGAATGCAACATGAATATAAAAAAAACACACACACACAATTTACACCAAAAAAATTCTATTGATTATATAAATTTCCAAATAAATTAATAAAATGAAAATTATTAAAAATTTAAAAAAATTTAAAATTTTATTAAAAAAAGAAAAAAAGAAAAAAAAAAGACACCATGATGAATCAAATACAAACACAAAAAATTGCTTTGACAAATTTGGCAAATTTGATCAGATAATTCCACAAAAGATCAAAAATTGTGAGTAAAACACAAACATAAAAAATTGTCATGACATGACATGATAAAAAAGAAACCTGCACAAAATTGTCATGACATGAAATCTTGATGAATAAAACATTGTACATAGAAAATTATCATGATATTATAAATTTAAAAAAAAAAAATTCAATTGACCTCTTCGACAATTTATTCATAATATTACAATGGGTAAATGCAAATTGTCATGACATAATTTCTCACATCATAAATTGTCACATATTATTTTGATGGGTTATTCATTGACTAGTTGTACACACTAAATGCCTCACATTGCTTGCTGGGTACCTCACAAGTTTGAGATAAACAAGTTGGTGAATTGAAGTCTGAGATTTTATATGGAAAAAAATTGGAAATGGTTTTCACAAAGCTATATATATGATCACAAAATTTTTGTTTCAATAATATAGGATTCAAGGAACAAAATTAAAACATATTAATATCTGACCTTAATGTCAATTTGATTGTCGCTTGTAGTGCTTCCCATTGCAGAGGCGAAATCTGATTTGTGCAATTCATGTTTCAATCTTAAGCTTGTAATCTGCTCTTGATGCTCAAAATGAGGTATGCGATATCACACATCCAACAACTTACTTACATCATGAACTTCACCAAGAATTGTGCTCGGGTCCTAATGTGAAACCACCATGGATCATGTTTCTTGAGAGTAGATGAAAAACTAAGAGACTACCCAAAAAGACTTTGTCAGCCCACTGTCTCAGATCACAAAAGAGATGACTTCAAAAAAACCTCCATATGCAAGGACCTGCAGCTGGAACAAAAGCAGGAGCACAGGAAAGGTATTTGTTTGCTCTTTCTAGAAACAATTTCCTCTGGTCTAAAGGTCCAGTTGTACAATTGCATGGACAAAACCAACAAATAAATTTCCAGGAGAGTAACCAGTTAATACCTCTGAAAAGGGGAAGAACCTCACAGTTTACTTCCTTGGCTTGTAATGCGATCCAAGCCCCAAAGGATCCATTAAGGTATTGCTCTCAGATCTGGGCTTGCATGCTCATGAGGCCTAATAACCTCAACTGATGATCAGCCAGTCTGTCACTTCTGACAGCCTATTTCCATGAAAGTTTCAAGACAACAGTGATTGGTATCTCCAAATATGGGTTCTTACCAAAAACACAGGTTCTTAAATTTACAATCCTTCATAAATTCATTTATTTTAAGTGTGGCAACTTTTGACTGGTATTTCTATTTGCTAGTACTACTTCATGAAGCCCTATGCACAATTGTCAGTACTTTTACAATTAGTTTGCTGAAGCGTGTTGGGTAATGACATACATATATACAACTCCCATGAGCACTCCACCACCAGATTGGACCAATGCACAACCTGACACCAACATGGCCATATTGAAGACCCCACATTCATTCATAAACATCAATAAATATAATCACAGAAAAGGCTCTGTATAATGGGTTATCTAAGATTACAAATGTTGAGGCTGCTGATAACATGGAGGTTGATGATGTCGACCCATGTTCCACACAATCACTAACTGTCTGGAATCCATCATCCCTTTTTCTGCAGACAGTAAGGCACATAATGTTGACAAGAAACTATATCCATGACAAAGCTCTTGTATCTTGGTTGCATTGAACCATGTGCTACAGCCCCCACCCACATCAGTTGGTGGATCACCTATGTCAAAAAAAGAATGCAATTTGAAGTGAAATGTACCATTCACAATGTGGCTAGCTAGTTGCATATGTGTTTTCTTTACCTATGTACTAAGTATTCTCGTCCTAACACCAAGTTTAAGATCGTTGGCCATTGCACCCATGATGCATGCTTCATACAACTCAGTTGTGCTTGATTGATCGCAGCTCCCAACCTCCTTCACCATCAATCAAGCGGAGCTCCATTGAGTGGTAAGGTATCAATGCTGGACGCTGCAGAAACATCACCACTTTCACAAGGTAAATCATCTGAGACTTGAAGTGGTTCAAGGTCTTCTGATCACACATCAAATGGACTGTAAGTCTTCAACTGGCACATCCAATCTTGCTGATCATGGACACTCGGTGACAAGAAGTCACTTGTCTCCAAAGTAAAGCTTCTAGCAGTTACTGTCAGCTTGCATATCTGCTCGGCTACAGCACCATAAATTTATGCCTTGGAAAATGTACATGTGGTACATTGTGCTGGGTAGCTGCTTGTAGCATGGCCAAGACACTGCTACCCTGTCACTTTTAATCCCATACCAAATGCTCTGTAAATGTGCCAAATGCACTATATGTTCTGACACCAAAACAAAACCCGACTGTGAAAATACATGAGGTTTGAGCAAACCTGTGAGATGGTGACAACAGCAATTCCAAGAGCCTGAGCTCGTTTGTAAAGACTCTCCTCAACATCCACACTTGTAGCACTGCAGAAAGATGCAGTGCATCTGATCAGGCTCATTCTCAAATTTGACAAGCCTCTTTTCATGCCTAAGGCTGATGCTTTAGCAGCAATTTGAATATCAAAATAAACTCTCATGAGTATCGGTAAATCTCCATACTCTGCTAAAAATTTCAGAACCATGTGAAAAAAGCTTTCCTTTAAAGTCAAAGAAAAACTCCAGATAAGTGACTTCAGAACAGAGAAGAAGAAATACAGAGAAGGGAAGACTAGTTCGAAATGCAACTATACAGACATTGAACAATGTGATCCAAATTGCACATCAGCACTACTGAAATCAAAAAATGTGTCTTGATGATGTGCAGGAGATGGGACTTACTTGGTACATTCATCCAGGATTCCAAACTTTGGATGATGGAAAAATAACCGCGCCTGCCAAAGCAAAAGCATGATCCATTAGTTTCCAGCTCTTGGACCTCTCAGATCATGATCTTTTGGCAATCACCATATATATATTTACTGACTGCACTGATGTTGCCTGAGAGCAGAATCTTGAGAACCTTTTTGGGGAAGGACACTAACATACCATGCCAAGGCGTTGCTGTTCTCCAAGCGACAGCATGTCTTCCCAGTTTGCTGTCACATCCCAGCCTCCTTCACGCTCAAGCAAATAAACAAGCCTTACATCTTCCAATATGGATCGCAACCTCTGGTCCAGCAATTCTATGCCATTTTGGGGAGTATTTGTCTGCACACTTAAAGGACTCCCCGTTCCTATACAAAATTCAGAAAACCACAGAAACATTAGTTTGCTTCACTTGGTGTACTTGCTTTTGAAAGAAGAATCTATGCACAGATGTTGTGCAATAGCAAGTGCCATTGGGAATGCCATTCTCTCCTCCTAGAGTCCATAGATATGCAATATTGGGCATTCATTTTGCTGCGAACATCAAGGCCTACTGTTGATCCTGGTACCAGCAAGGAGTAAAGAGATCTGAGAAAAACTAGTTACCTTTGATATAGCTATCTTGTTCATTGTCTTGTAGGACTTTTCTAGTGGCATCTGCAAGAGTCAGTGGGTAGATCAGCTGATCCCGAAGACTTCCCAAGGCAGTGTATGGCCGCTGTGGAACATAGAAAATCTCATGGCTTAATCCTGTACTCTCATTATTTCCATCTGTTAGGAGCATGCCTGGCTTTGCAATGCTTCCACTCACAATTGGCCACAACCCTCCAAGCACCCGGAACAGTGAGCTCTTTCCACTTCCATTTGGACCTATACCCCATCAGATACAGAAGCACTCCATCATGTGTGCCAAAGCAAAGAGATTTTCCATGACATGCAAGCATTGTTGAAAGCTTCCACAGAACCATCACTTTTGCAAGATGAAAAGGGCACCCACATTGAAGAAGCTTTGATCCCCATATTTCTTATTGAAACTCATTAGGCTACATACTGTCACAAGCATATGCAACAGATCAATGATTCCATCAACTTCATCCATTTAAGAAGGAAGGGACAGTAGCAGACCTGTGACAAGCATGCTCTGACCAGAATTGATCCGGAAAGACAACTTGCGAGCAAGCAACTTTTGCCCAGGTGCCACTATATCCACCTCAGAGAAGACAATACCGTTGTTGACAGGAAATTTCCTTTGTTGCTCTATCATTAACAAAGGATTTGGGGATGGGCTTGATGACTTTGGAATCTTTGTATCTGCAGTGACAGGAAAGCCACTACTATCAACAATGCTAATTCTTTAACCTAACATGGCCAGCAGTTTCCCTTTACAAACAAATCATCCAAAAGTACACAAGACTTCACTGCAAAGCTGTGTTAGAACTGGTTTTGAAGTCCTAAGTAGAATGGTTTTGTTCCCAGAACTTTGTAGGTTACTCTGCCATAAGAAAGTGAACATCTGAAAACAACCCATAACAAACCATATTCATGAGGGAAATGAAGCTCATGCCAGTCTACAGTATGAAATGGTGACACTCACCATTCTGGGCTGCACGAAGCAATTCTTCCAGTTCGGAAACCCTGGTGATTCCACCTGAGAGCTCCACAAATTTCCGGTAGAGCTCCATAATATCCCCAAATGCAAGAAAGCTTTGAGAAACCACTGATGCTAAGAAGCGCAGATCATGTGCCAGCTCCGCTGCAGACCCCATATCTTATACCTTAGTGAATGATAAGATGAGCTACCCAATTCTTCTCTAGTAACTTGTAGGCAATAGAAGAAAGTGACTGGGATTAGGGTTTAGAAAACCCTAAACCCTTCAAGGACATGCAATACCTTGAATATGAAACACAAAGGGAAACAACCAACCTTGAACAGAGACTTGAGCACGGTCTCCACCATGCTCAACTGCGTACAGTAAGCTAAGCCCCCATGTCACATTGTGAGGCAGTTGCTTGGTTAGAAACTCATCAGCAATTCCAAAAACCCAACGCTTCCTCAGTAGCTTGTGTGAGTGTGTGAGCAGGGTTTTGAAGCGACCTTCAACCACCTGCATGAACCCAGATGAATCTCTCATTCTAGTCTTCAACACCACACCATATTCTTTGAGCCATCTCCAAGTATCATAGTAGTCTCTAAGAAGTCCAAGCCACAAAACCATACTGACAAGGGTACAAACTGGCACTAGAGATGATAACTTCAACTAGAGTTGGTAATTCTTACTGCTTGTTCACGTGAGCCTCCTCCAAAAAAAGCCACTGATTCTGCATGTGTACGAAGCCTGGAGTGTGCATACCTGCAGGGAAAAAAATCACAGCACATCCATGATACACATTTTTTTCAACACAAGTAGGAGCTCTTCATGCCACACTTTTGGACAGAACTGCATACCTGAAATAACCCTCAAGCTGCTGTTCTTTGCTTGATAAAACTCCAAAATCAGGGGTAATAGCATGCAGGAAACCCAAGCCCAGAAACATGTATGCATATAAGATAGCCACCCCTCTCCTGCCAGTGAGGCTTTTCATTCGCATCGTGAACCTGCAACCCCCATTCACAACTCCCACAACTCCAAGTTTCAGAGAAATGACATATTGCAGGCTCTTTTCTGCTGAAGTAGCCTCCTCCCCCCCAACCCACTTTGTTAGCTTGCAGATAGCAGAAGCCTCTTGCAGAAAAGAAGCTGACAACTTGGGAGCTCTAACCCACCATAGAATATCCACCAGAGGCTTCACCATGCCTGTGACCAGTCCTGAAAGATCACCACAAAGTTTGTCCACATCTTGTGTTATCCGTTGGTCAGCATCCATGCCACTTTCAGACAAGTGCACTGCCTGCAACGCCCCCAATTCCCAGTACTTATAGAACAAATCCTTTTTTATATTGTCATTGGATAATAACACCATTCAACCTCTGCTTCTGTATGCAACTTATATATGATGCCCCAGCCCTTGGGTATCAACACCTTGATCATGCTTGTAGCTGCATGAAGAGAAGGCAGCTTTAGGGACCACCTACAAGGTGGTCCCTAAATAAGGACCTTTGCAATTCTCTGAAAGCTGAAAATGTGTGGGAATCTGACCTTATAGTATGCATTATTTTGGAAGTACAGTTTGGAGAGAGACTCTGTCAACCGGTATCGCCAACCTAGAGCTAGCTTAGCAGTCAAATTCCTGATCAAGAAAAAGAGCACCCATGTCAGCTACCAAAGGCACCAGCCATGCCTAAGACACTCCGTTTTGCCACAACAGGTCTCAAAACTATGGCTCAAGCTCTCTGTAGAAAAATGTGAAGGGTATTGAGTGAGATCCAATAGAGGTGGGTGCTCAAAGACCTGAGTGATGGAGCAACAATGGCAGAGGCAACACTCTGCAGTACACTTATGCCTGTTAAACGAATAAAAGCCACTTTGTCTTGATGCAAAACATGCTTCAAACTTGTGCCTGCCAATCCCAATCAACCCATAGTCAGGGCAACTATGCTCTGGCTTTTAAATTTTACCACAATAGCCTCTACTGACCAGCAAAAGCATCACACTATCACAGAAGGAACGGTCACTCAACAAACAGCTTACCATTGAGATCTGCAATGCGGTCAGAAATCCATGTACGGCTCACAACAAGCAGTGCCACGGCCAGAAGCTGACCTCCTTGCTTACCCAATATAGTTGGTACCTACCCATAGCCATGAACACCTTCAGAACTGAACCCAGATCTGTAACATGGATGCGGAAACCCTTTCTTTGAACTATTAAGACAACATCTAGAAGACCTCACTGTAATCAGAAACTAGTGCAGGTTTGGGAATAACTGATTGTTGCTCAAAACTCCAGATGGCAGTTCTACATGTGTCGGGGATAGTTAGATGCCAGATATCTCAGTTCTCAATCAAGATAAGAGAGAAAACCTACAAATCACACCCTTGAAAATGTTTTCCTTTGTAAGCAACTACCAATTTCCAAGCCACTCCCAGCATGAACCCACATACGGTTGTGGCTAGGTCAGACTTACCAAAATTTTCAACAAGGAGCTGACTCGTGCAGCTGTCGTTCGAGGTTCTGCTTTCAACCTTGGGACCAATGGAATAGGCATAAGAGGGTCAGGGGGAGGAGATGTTGCCAATATAGTGCTCACATATGCATCATCTGCTTGTGAGTCATTATGTGTGTCCTGCAAAAAACCATAGTAAGACCAATTGCAGAACAGAAAATTGATCTCAAAAAAAATGCAACCTGAATAACATTGCAACTGTAGACATCATCCAGCCATATTGATTATCTATGAGGGTCAATGTACAAAGGAATTGTGTAACTCCACAAGGTAATAATAGGTACCTTGGTTGTTGAGGCCAAAAAATGCTCCTGGACTACCATTGCACTTGACTTGCAATCTGATTGCAGTTCGCCATCTTCCTGATCATTCTTCTCCTCCAAAAGGATCTCCAATGGGTTTTCTCTGAAGAAAAAAAATGAAATTCAAATCACTGTCACAGTTCTTGAACTCAATAAAAAAGAGAAACTCAGGTTCTTAAGACTTTACTCCATGTGAAACCCTAATCTAGTGGTTTGTAGAACTGATGTATAACCAGGATAAAAGCATACATTCAGAACTTCTTGAAACCCACATTAAGTCCCAACCTTTTGTAGTGAACACTCCAGCCACCCTCACCATCAAGGGAAAGAACGGTGTCATGGAAGGCCACAAGTGCAGGACGGTGAGAGATGGTGACACACGATGTGCCCATGGCACGCACTTTGTTGCAGAAGCGTTGCTCCATGTCGGTGGTGACAGCACTGGTGCATTCATCCAGGATTGCAAAAGCTGGACGGTGATAGAAGAGACGAGCCATGCCAAGGCGCTGCTGCTCTCCGAGTGACAGCTCGTCCCCCCAGTTCAATTCCTCTTCTAGCGGATAGCGGTCAAGCAAGTATTCCAGGTCCACCTAAACTCAAGAAAATAATTGACTCCATCAGAGGGCACTGACAAAGGTTGTCCACAAAACAACAGCAAAGACGATTTGCAGACTAGAATTGATTTTACCAATCACATGCAGAGTTGCACATGGGATGATGTTGTATGGAGAAAACCTTTTGAGTTGCAAATCCTACTCAAAAAAAAATTCACCTTTGTCCATCTTCCCATGACTATAGTGACTGATCCCTACAAAAGGAGAGAAAAAGGGCACACTACATTTTTCAACAATTCCCGCATGCCATTGATCGTCAGTGGCTTTGTTTCTTCTGCAGAAGTAAGTGGGTAAATGAGCTGGTCACGCAAAGTTCCGACTGCCATATAAGGTCGCTGAGGTACATAGAAAATTTCATGGCTCAAATCTGCTCCTGTTCCAGGTTTGGCAATTCGGCCTGCCACTAGAGGCCAAAGCCCTCCCAGAACCCGAAACAAAGAGCTCTTCCCACTACCATTTGGTCCTGCAACAGGTATCCACATAAGCCAGACTAAGAAACACATAGTACATCCGTACTTTTGTTTGCCCCCAATGAGATCAAACTGAAGGACACTTCAGAAGGCTAAGATCACATGACAGGCATGCATTTATTCTCCTAAGAGAGCTGGAAGTTGAAGTTAGGTTAAAGGCACACCAGTGATAAGAAGATTTGAGCCTTGTTCCACTTTCAATGTCAAGTCTTCCACCAAGATGTTGCCTGTGGGTGTTACTACCTGCATCATGCTGATAGATTGATAACCAAACCTAAAATTTCGGACAATGGCAAAGTGAGCTGACACAAACAAAAATGAACAAGGCTGAATCTGCAACTAACCTTCACACCTTCAAACTCAATGTATTTTGCTTCCGCAAAGTAGCTGTCACTGTCTCTGTTACTAACAACCTTGCTACCACCAGCGATTCGCAACTCTCTTGCTACCATGATAAGCTCACGAATGCGATCTGCATACCCACTGCAAATCGGACACACAAAGATGCAAGGAGTCATTGTTAGACTTCAAAACACAGTGATCACAGTACTGATTTTGACTGAAACAGCATGTTCAATTGGTTGTGCATGTAGGCTAACCTGACACGAGAAAGACGGCGAGAACTGCTGGCAAGCGTACCCATTGCCTGGAACAGGGAGATAATCACACTAGTGTGATACCGCATATTACTGAGCATCTTGGCACGGCCAAGTGTGGAACTATCCGGTCTCAAGTTGCCTCCAAAGAAGGGTCCAATAATGAGGACAACAGCAAAAGTGGCTCCAAGATATTTCAGGAAACAGTCCTGGATCATGCCAAACCACCACTGTGTGTGCAGCACTTTGCCCAGATGCTTTACAAGTGCCTTGAACCGTTGCTTTATGATTGATGCCTCACGCACTTGTCCTCCATAGAATGCAATGCTTTCAGAATGTGTTCGGATTCGTGAATGCAGCTGCCTATACTCCCCTTCCAGCTGCTGCTCAGTTGACATTAGCCTCCCAAACGGTGGTGAGAGGACCCCCGTTATTACTCCAGCCCCTAACACATAAGCCTACATGGAACATCACTGAACATCATTTTAGATCCCGTCTCCCTGGACCAAACTAGAAACCACAAAAACACCTCAAATGAGTGGCAAAATAATCAAGGACTACGAATTTCAAACATTGCTAAAATAATGAGAACAAGAACTGCCAGATAGCCTAGGGACCCAATCTGTCAACTAGTACCACAGCAGAAATTCTCAACAGAACCCAAATCAAACTGACACCAAAATGAGCTAGAAGTCACATACCAATATGCTGAAGGCATATTTGGGATGGGCATAACTACACAATCGCCAAGTATAGAGACAAGCATCAAAAATGGCCATTATGTCCTCCTGTATAAGGTCACTAAGTTCTGCACAAAATCTTGGAATGTCACTGGCTATCCTCTGTTCCGCATTGCTGATTCGATGATCCACATGCGACATCTTGTAATATGTCAAGTTCTGCCACAGCCAGCAAAGTTTTAGTTCACACAATGAATTGTTGGAAAACAGATCCCAAAAAGAAGAATTCAGCTGAAGGAAAACTCTGGCCACTGTCTTGCTGCACCCACCTGCCTGTGTCACTCCTAGAAAATCACAAGACACATATACATTCTTCCACTTTTTGTCACTGACAGTATTAGGCAAGGAGGAGATCCCTGAAGGTATATAGATTTGCCTGAATCTATATACCTCCCTGGATTTCAGAAGCTAAAACCCACCTGGAAATAATCAGCATGGACCCGATCAGTCAAGATCTTCCGAAAGCATAGACTTAAAGTCCCAGTCAGGAACCTTGTGGTTGATACCAAAACAGATTGCAGAAGACACAACACCAGATTTTCAGAAATCAACTGCATGAAGAGGGGTACACGACGCAAGAATGCAGCTCTGAACAAAAATCCTTGCACCCGGGCTAATCTGTTCCCCAATGCTGTCCTCAACACCTGCTCCATCATCATCATCATCACATTATGCATGTTTTCACACCTCATTGGCTTACAAACCTAATCACTAAAACAATGATATATTCCAATGTCCAACTTTGAAATTGTGGAGATAAAATTACTGAGAAAGAGTGAACAGGGCATCCTGACAGAAAAACACAAACAAAAAAAATAAAATTGAAGTGCACAACCAGCATACAAATAACAAAAGATGAGAATTTGTGTTAAAGGAGTGCATCAGAAACTTGACACCAAAATCTTGCAAAGTTCATCAGGACATTCAATAATTTCAGCAAACATGTGTTGTCTGACAGTAGAAAGGGCCGGCCTCATACCGCAATGGCAGCCAAAGACACTAAATTCTCCATGCCTCGCTTCCCCATGTGTGCCAGAAGGATTGCACTGACCACCTTCACTGACTTCAGCCCACCCCTCTTCTGTTTCCCTTTCTGCAAAACTCCACTACTCCTTCCCTTTGCGGCCGCTTTGGCCACCTCCTCTCCATCATCTGTATCAGCTGCATGTGCAAGGGGATGGTGGATGGGTTTTTGTCTCTGACGATTAGAGTGATTATATGCTAATCCACCTCCTGCAAATAACACCACAGCTACAACTGCCAATGCTTTCCTGCAAAACACAAAAAGATTTATCTCTCATAAGAATCAAGAAATCTCCATTCTCCTGATTAGGAAAAGGCTAAGTGAGATTAACACTTTTTCAACCAGCCACAGAGAATTCCAAAAACAGAGAACAAAGGACCAAGAAACAAAAATAAATACTCCAAATGCTGAAATTCCAAAAATAATTTTTTCCTTATAGAGCAACCCTCTAGTCCTCTTTAACAGAACCTTTAGAAGGTAGCATTTACTTTTCAGAAAGACAATAAGACTGACCATCTAAGAGACAAAGAACTCTTTACAACTATAAAAGCCTCAAAAACCTGTAAAATTGACTATTGACAACTCCCAATTTAGCACAAATTGAGATATTGGAATGAACATGAGGCACATGAATCATTTCAATTCCTGCATACCCTGGTTGAGGACATTTGTGAAAGATATCCCAGGATATACCTTGAGGACTTTGTTTCACAGCTAGATCCAAGAAGTTACAAGAGAAAAGTTACAAGAGAAAACACAAAAAGATATCCAATTTCCACTTCTTTGGAACCCTTCCTTCATCATGCCAGCTACTGGAAACCCTAATTTGCTAAAACA
>Ga0209611_10002237_pt1 | contig 33902 bp, 14 predicted proteins | sample S1TSphgellanicum_3_FD_187693 | JGI IMG/M metagenome (GOLD analysis project Ga0209611, IMG submission 187693) | Host-associated microbial communities from peat moss isolated from Minnesota, USA - S1T2_Fc - Sphagnum magellanicum MG (SPAdes) (version 2) | ecosystem: Host-associated > Plants > Peat...
AAAAGGATGTGCGGGGATTATAGGCCTTTGAACCTAGTTACACCTCAAGATAGGTACCCCATGCCCATCCTTAAATAATTATTTGATAGCATTAGAAATTCAAACATTTTCACAATTGTGGATATGGGGCAAGGTTTCAACTAGATTGTGCTCGTTGCAAAGGATCACAAGAAAATGACATTCCATGGAAACAACAAGTTACAAAAATGGCTTGTGATGCCTTTTGGATTGAATAATGCACATGTCTTCTTTCAACAAGTCATGGACTAGGTTTTCGAAGGGGCAAATTTCCTAAAGTGCTACATAGATGACATCCTAGTGCATAGCAAGGGACTCCTACAACATTTGGTTCATCTTGAGGAGTTATTCAAAAGGCTCCATGAAGTCAATATGAAGATCCATCTTAAAAAGTGTGAGTTTGTTGTCACCTCAGTAATCTACCTTGGTCATAGAATTTTGCCAAATGGTATTATGGCTCATTGGGCCAAAGTAGTAGCCATTTTGGAAATGCCCAATCCTATTGATGTTCACACGTTGAGGAGCTTCATCAAATTATGTAATTACTACAAAATTTATGTCTAAGACTTCAATACTATTGTTCATCCTCTCTATGCATTGTTAAAAAAATATGTTGCTTGGACATGGAGTGATGAAGCTCAGGAAGCTTTCAACACACTCAAATAAAAGCTTTCAGAGTTCCCCATTCTGAGAAGACCTGATTTCAACAAGGTCTTCATCCTACACACTGACTAGAGTGCTTTTGGTATTGGAGCTATTATTGGCCAACTTGATCACCAACCTATCAAGTGGTTGATGACCAACAATAAGCTTATTGGTAAGTTAGCTCGTTGGGTGCTTATACTTCAAAAGTATGAGTTCAAAGTTATTCACCGACTTGGTATTACACATTAAAATGCGGATAACATGTCATGGAAACCCTTCACTACCTTTGAAGATTTTTCAGAAGCCATGCAAGATTTTGACCAGATTCCAACAATACATGTATCTAATGCATCTAGTTATTTTGCACTACTGTAATGTAACCTAGTTGAGCATCCCATTGTGGATATATGGGAGGACTTGGACACTCTAAGGTTTTTTCAGCATGGGGAATACCCTCTCCAAGCTACATCAAATCAACAAGATCGCATGCAACAATGGTCCAAATGCTATTCATGGAGGGATAATCACCTTGTTCGATGCTTACCACAAGGCGACAGAATGGTTCCACCACCACATGAACAGCCTGGTCTTATTCAAAAGGTACACTCGGAGCTTGGACACTTTGGAATTAAACGTACTTATAGCCTTTTTGCTCCTCATTACCATTGGAGAGGTATGTATGCTCAAGTCCGAAACATCATTGCTAGGTGTGAACAATTTGATAGAGTGAGAACTTCTTTCTCCTCTCAACAGTTCATTCTTTCTCCACTCCCTATTCAGGGCATGTTCTATTGTTAGTCATGTGATTTAACTAGAAAGGTATCACAAACTTCCAAGGGTAATGTTTACATCATGATTATGATTGAGCATTTTTCAAAGTGGGTTGAGCTTGTTGCGCTACCGAACAAGTCATCACATAGCACCAGCCAGGCTTTTTTACAATAGGTTCTAAGTAGGTTTGGGGCTTATGCTGAGTGCCTTATTGATCAAGGATCAAAATTCAGGGGAGAATTACAAGACCTACTTGATCATGCTCTCATTGACCATCATCGAACTTCAAGAGATCATCCCCAAGCTGATGGCCTTGTAGACAGGATGGTTCAATCGTGTAAGAAAAGACTTCGGAAGATTTGTCTCGCTAAGAACAAAGAGGATTGAGACCTGGCCCTCCCTTACATTTCCATGGGTTATAGGATGTTCAAACATGCCTCTTTATCTCATTTCTCTCCTTACTTTTAATTTTTTGGGAGACATCCCATTCCACCCTCTTCCATTGCTATTCAAATGGACCAGGTTGTGGACTTGGACTCCCCAGCCACTTGGGCAAGGGTCATTGCAGAAAGGGTTAATCTATTCAGGAGGGTTATGCCCATGGCCATGGAGAACTTGTCCATTGCAAAACATCGAGACACCATACGGTATGCACACACACGAGGTGGCAGTTACAAACCTAAGGTGAAACAATTTGATGTTGGTGATTTTGTGTATCTTTAATGGCAACCCAACGATACTATAAACATTTCTTCCGGTCGCACTATCTTGAGGATTAAGGTGATCAAGCCTTCATGTGTGTTGGAATTGCAAGGAGCTAACGGACGCACAATTCGGGATCATTCCAAAAATTGTGTGCCCTGTCACCTACCAAGCTTGGATCCTACCATCATCACGTCAACTTGGATTCCTCCACTTGATTATCCATGTCAGGTATGTTAAAGGACATACAATGTTGATTAGATGTTGCTTTGTGATAATTATAATGGTGGATACCATCTCTTCTATTTCAAGCCGAAGCTCACTCAAGTTCCCGCCGGCAATTGGTATTTTTCATCATGTTCTCCTACATCACCTTGATTCCTACTTAGACCATGCCATGTTTTTCCCAATTCAAATCTAGGGGGGGATACACGAGAATTTCATCTCAACCTCCTCTTGTACATTGTGTATATGTGCATGCATCTTTTTTTGGTTAATTAGTTTATACCTTTGACTGGTTTTAATCTTTTTGTTTAGTAGAATTTATTACGGATTTACACCCTTATGACACCGTACATCACGACACTACACGTCACGACAGCTGTCATGCCCGTACATGGCCTCATACATGATGGCCAATTACGGGCATGCCCATGTGCACTTTTAGGGTTAATGTACGGTCTTAGGCGACAGTACGTTATTAGGTACTTAGGGTTTTTGTTTGTTGGCGACAATATAAAAGGCCAAGCCTTTCCTTTCTCTCTTTAGTTTTTCTAGAATTCCTTTGTCATGAGAGTTTCCTCCATAATCAGATAGGATTTTTAGATGCTCACGACAACCATTACACGGCCACCGTCTACATACATTACATCTTCTTCTTTCTTTGCACTTCAATTCTTTCTTTCATTCAATTATACATGAAAATTTCATCTTAGCCTCCTTTTGTGCATTGTATATATATATGTGCGTGCATCTCTTTTTGGTTGATTAGTTTATACCTTTGATTGGCTTTAGTATTTTTGTTTAGTAGTTTTTACTATAGATTTACACCCTTACAACACCATATGTCACGACATGTTCAACAAAAATGTGTTTCCCCAAGGTTATTATCTCCAAAATTATACAATAACAAAATGAACTTCAATTTGAGAAATGGATTTTGGGGATTTAAAGAAAATGCATTGGGATGTAGGCCTCATGGCAAGATTCATAATATATTATGAGGAAAATAATGTTTTTCATAAAAGTTTAGTTCACATGGTGAGTTTGTGTGAACATGTGATGAATTCATTCAACCCAATTTTGATTATAAATGGAACACTAACCAACCCTATTATCTATTTATGACCATGAAATGTACGCGAAGTGTGTTGTTTTGGGTTGAACAACCCAAAGCTCTTGGGTGGAAGCACGTTATGAGGGGCCCACTTTGGGCACTTTCACGACATGTATGTAAATGTATATTTATGTAAAACGTGTTGCATTTAATTTTGGGTTTCATTTTTGATGTTTGGGCTTGATATTTTTATTTTCACAAAGTTAATGATATATAATATTATTTGAATTTTTAATTATTAAAATATTAAATTCAAGGAATAATGGGTATATTTATGGTATATGTAGTATAATAGAACATGTTTCTATTTTTGGATTGCATTAGGTTTGGATTTGAATTAGTCAGCCAAAAAATGTTTGAAATTAAAATTTTAAAAATGACCCACTTCACATATCTTGTCATTTTCCATTTGAAAATGATAGTTTGTCAAAATGTAAATTTACCACATAGGTGCCCCCAAAAACACCCATTTATAATATGATAATTATCAAACTTTTCACATGATTCACAAATTTATTCCAATCATATGGAATCACAATGTTTAATAAATATTACAAATTTCATAAAGACTAAAAATCATTTCAATCATTTTTTGAATATTTGTGCATTTTTTAATATGATGTGACGTTTTTTTTCTAGCACAAATATACTCTAACATCACATCATGTTAAATACAAAAATGTAATTTCTTTGGAATTTGACTTATTTGGGTTTTGACCTACCATAATATGCCAAAAAATTTGTGAAAGTCCTTCATAATAACGACATGGTTGAAGTTCAAACATGGGACCCCTAAAAGACAATACAATGTGACAACAATTTCCCTATAATGTGTTTTTGCCTTCTTGCATTTTAGTCTTAATCACAAGGAATGAAGTAATGTGCCCCAAGTTTGCATAATTCCATTAATGCAAATTTTGGAATTTACCATCAATGCCATTTGACAAACCTCAAGGTGCATTTGAAATTTTAAAATTATTAAATTTTTTCCAACAATCTTGTTTGATGTTTTGAATGACTATCAATATTTGTTCATGAATATAAATCATTTAGGTGATATTAACATGTTGTGGAATGGGCATTCAATGGCATTGTTGTTTGGGGTGCATGATCAAAGGTGCACTTGGGGTGGTAGTTAAATAAAAGGTGCATGGGTGTTGTAACCCACCCCCCTCCATGGGTGGCAAAATGCAACCATGCACCACCAATGCACATTTAAGTATGCATTCCAATATTGTCAATCTCCAAATATTTGAAGGAATAAGACTTCCACTAAACATATTGGCTTTGAAATGAATGTAAATGTTACATATGTGAACGAAATATCATAGGTTCCATCTAGTACATCCACTATAAGCTAACATGGGTGATATAACATTTCATATTGATACATGTACATTAATAGTTACAATAAACCCATAATCTTTGTGTGTGGATGGGCAACACTAATTAATATATTGGGTTATGTTTAATGACCAATTGATTTTACAGTACAAGAATCCATAACCCTAATATTTTCATATTGATGTGCAACTTTAGATTCTATAAATGTAAATAAACTCCTCTGATGAAAAGAAAACATTTTGGTCCTTTTTCCCATGAAAGTCACCTAAAATTTGATTAAACTCCCAACCTATTAAATGCTTCTAATCATTGAGTTATTTTTAAATGATATATTTGCACAAATTTTCAATTGATTTTCAATGTAATGTGTATCGGTTTAATATTGAACCCATTTGGTAATTTGCAACTTGCCAAAAGTTGTTTGTCCTTATTTGAACTTGACCATATCAAAACTTTATGCTTTTCATCAAGTTCAATGCACATTTAATGCATTATGGTGGTAATCTTTCCTTGAAATCAAATGTTTTAAGTTTCAATATCCAAGGTTTATGCCCACTCATGTTTTTGAATTTTATGATTAACCATGTGAATATAAATGGACTTGTTGGTTGTCATAATTATTGAATTATTACTTTTGTGCACACTTGCAACTAAATGCCTCATCTTTTTAGTAGGTTTGTACATGTTCAAACATGGTAACTACTTTTCACTCAAGTTCATTAAGTCTTGAAATAGTAAGGATAACATGTTTTGCTTTATTATTTTGAATTATATTTGGCAAGATTGCATTATTTCAACACCCCACTATTTGCATTAATGTTCAAACTTTATATACTAATTAATTTAACTAATAGGAAGTAAAGTTTTGATAAACTTCAAAAGCAAAATATATTAGACACCAAGTATCAACATATTATAATGAAGCATTTGCATATGTTTGTCTAGGATATACACAAGGGTCTTTTGCACTATACTTTTGAATGATAAATTATTTGAAATTTTTATTGGCGATGCCCATAAAATTTAATGAATGAAGTTAACATGCTTATGGTCAAAATAAACTTTCAATTTCATTTATGTCATATGAATCAAACTTGGGTGACTATATAAAGTTGTCACAAGTATCAATATGTGTATCAACATTTGGTTTGTATATTCATTCACATAGATTGCAAATTTAATACCTTATTTATTTGGTCTTAGTATTTCAAAAAATCTATTCACTAAACTAGCATTGGCTTACATTCAAAAGTTGTTACTCATTGATATGGAAACATATAGTTAGGGTGGACATTTTATTAAACAATGTTTAATCAATGTGTTTCAATGTGCAACAAAATGGGTATTATGTGTAGCCAATCAACTTGACATTTTGTATTTCATGAAAAAGTTGCATGTTTTTACCAAAATTGTTAATTATTTAACCATCAATTAAGATGTGCATTGACAAATGATGGCTTTAAGGTAAATGCAAGCTATGGTGGCTCATTGTTGTGACAAAATGGTGTTTTTTCCATGGGTACCCTTTATTCAAATGCATGTGGTGATTAATAAATCCTTATATCTACTAATTGGGACTTGGATCTAAACTAATAATTTTATTAAGAAGAAAATTTTGTGGCTATTTAGGGATTAAAAAAATCATTTGTTAATAGTAATGGACTTTTGAAGTCAAAAAATATGGATTGGTTGTCTGACTAGAACATCATAAAATTGAAAATTTTATATTGATTCACATTCCAAATTTGTTATTGGGATTCAATATATAATATAATACAATATAATAAACTCATACGAGGAATCTTTTATTTGAAAACCTTAATTGACCACTGTTGGTCGATCATTGTTTTTTGACCCGGTTATCAATCTAGGTACCAAATAACCTACCTACTAGGTTTGAGATTTAGAAATACCCAAGTAGGAATTTACCTAGCTCAATATGAACTTTTTCAATACCCATTAATACATTATTGATAGGGTATTACTTTGAAAAAAAGTAACACCCAACCTATACCCTTATGGGTTTAAGTGAAAAACACTTAGGTCAATTATTCATCCAATCTTCATCCATGTATATTTGTTCATCCAAAAAGTTCCATCCATTTAGGTTTTTTCTTTTTGGTCTAAACCCTAAACCTAAAGCAACAAAACTATCATTCACAAGCCTGTTTGTTCAACAACTTTGCCTTTCGAATGATGGCATTTTATAGCATTCACATGTTGTAGCACAAAGATTTATGAGTGAATGGCCGCCATGCTCAACAATGCTATTTTTTTTAGTGTTTGAATTATGACCATTGGGATTTTCTTTGAATGCTATGAATATGAATATGGAGTGCAAGATTAAGGAATGCACAAAGTGGGATTTCTGTTGGAACTTGGAACGGATTCAACCATCCTCAACAATCGACTTGTCAAGCTTTCTAGGAAATGTTTTTTTCTTATGTTGTAAATGTGTGTGCACTCTTTTTCATTTTTGGCTATGCATTTCATGGTTGCTTATTGCTTTAGATAGTCTTTCACAACTTTGATACACTTGAGATCTAAGGTTTCATGTTCCATGTTCCTTAATAAATCCTTGTTCCTATGTTTCAAAGTTTGTGTATGTTGCCAAATTGCTTTCACAACATCCTGAGTTTTAGATTTTCTTTAAATTGCATTTTGCATATGGATTTTGAAGCAGTTTGTCCAAACTGGGTTTAGGGTTTTAGGAGCTCCTTGTGTTTCTTAAACCTTATTGTTAATTTTTATTGAAATTATTATGTTTTGGAGCCTCTATCTACCACTAAATTCCTTTTACAATATTGAGTTTTGGGTTTTCTTTTTAAGTTACATTTTGCATATAAATCTTGAAGCAATCTATCTAGGCTAGGTTTAAGGTTTCAGGAACTCCTTGTGTTTCTTACACGTTGTTGTTGGTTTTTGTTGAAGCTCTTGTGTTTCAAAATTTAAGTTTGCCATTGAATTACTTTCACAACCCTTAATTTCGGGGTTCTATAAGTTGCATTTTACATATGAATCTTGAAGCAGTTTGTCCAAGTCGGGTTTAAGGTTTCAGGAGCTCCTTGTGTTTCTTAAACATTGTTGCTAGTTTCTATTCTCAAAACTTTTGTGTTCAAAGCCTTTATTTACCATTGAATTATTCTCATAACCCTTAGTTTAGGGGTTCTTCAAGTTGCATTTTTCATATTATCTTGAAATAGTCTATCCAAACTTGGTTTGAAGTTTTAGGAGCTCATTGTGTTTTTAAAACCTTATTGTTGGTTTCTATTGAAAAGCTCTCTTGTTTCACAATCCTAATTAGTGAATTCATCGAATTGCATTATGTATGCAACAATTTTTAGTATGTCCATAATCCAAATTCAAATAAAAAATGGCAAACAGTCAAATTTTGAATGTAAATGTGGACCCAATGGCAACTGGTTTTGATGATTATGGTGCTAATGCAATGGCATTAGGTTCAAATGAAATTTCAAGGCCAGTGGTTGGTTTAATCTCTACACCTAGCGCACCAACCCCTTCTGAAGGTATTGCAACCCCAAGCACCTCAAACCTAGAAGCAAAAGTTGCATTAGATTTGTTGAAAGCTTAATTGAACATGAATAAGAAGGCTTGGATTCTTCATAGTATGACCTCTCTCCCTTGGCAATTCTTTGTGGTCAATGACGATAGTAAATTTAATCCTATTCTCTTTCAAACCATGCGTTGCATTATATGCCATTTTGTTTCCCATGCATATAGTTATGGCAAAACTATAATAAAAAGGAATGAACTAATCACGTATAACCAACATGGGATTACATCAATGAAGAAACATTTGACCTCTAAGCATGGATACACATGGGCAAAGTGGAAGAGTGTGATTTTGAATCTTGTTGCATAAGATGATTAATGTCAAAAAAAATCCAAGCATAGATCTGTTGTTAGTTATGGGGCCATCACATATCATTTTGGCAGTACTATTCCTTATAGGAAGGAGGATTTGGGGCAAAATAAATTAATGGAAAACTTGCTCATGCTTATTGCCAAAGGTTATATGCCTATTTCTATTGTTGAGAATCAATGGCTAAGTTGCATGGTCTTGTGTCAAAATCCCTGAATTGTGTTTCCAAATCAGAAGCAAGTGGTTCAACATGCCATTCTTGAATTGGTTGCAAAAACCATGGAAAAATTTGTGATACCAACTTCAAAATTTTGTATCACAACAACTTCTTTTCATTTGTGGATTTCTAGATTTGGACATGACACATTTGCTCTTGTAATTAATTTCATAAACTCACATTGGGTGCCTTGCCATGAGACAGTGGGCTTTTTGAAACTATTTTATACATCCAAAGTTATAATGGTTACACAAGTGAAGGAACTATTGTCGTTTTACAATTTATTAGACAAATAAATTGCATACATGAAAGACAAAGGGGGCAATATGTCCACCTTTGCAAGAGCTTTAAATTCTATGGTTAATCGTGTTCCCTTGAAACTTGTAGCTCTTTGGCAAGGTTATTGTTTTGGCCATGCTTTTAGCAAAGTATGCCAATATGCTTGCAATGATGCAACAATATGTATTGGCTTTCAAGAGGTCAACTTGAAAGCCAAACAATCAACCTTGCAAAAAACAATTATATGGATTAAGAAATTCAGCAAAGGTGGGGGTGAATGGAAGAGGACATGCCTTGATGTAAGCCTTTGCCATCGAAAATTGAAAACCCCGATGAAGACTAGGCTCACCAACAAAATTATTTTGTTCCAAGAGACCTTGGAATATAAGGATGCCATAAATTTGTGCTATGGCAGTCAAGAAACTTTGGAATTGCTCAAACATGTACCAGATGCTTTGACGTGGGCAATTTGTAAAACACTGACTAAAACTATGTTTTTTGTTGTGAAGTAGTGTATTTTGAACCAAACCTGCGACCATTGGTTAATTTCGGATGCTTTACATGTTGCATCTTCAATTAATGTGAATATGCAAATGGAGATTTAGCAATTTGAAACCACGTTCGAAAATTTTATTAGGGGGGTTTTTGAGTTTGAATTGTAAGCATTACGCTTGCATATAAAGTGACAGCAATTTTAGCTCCCTTTATGTCATTTGCAACTACTTACACTCCTAGCAAGGCACATAACATGCTTGCGTTGATGTTGGACCCGCATTTCAAATGCCTAGATGTGGTTAAAGCTTTTGTGGGATGAACAAAAGTTATGGAAATGGTGGCAAAGTATGATATTAAGTCTTTGATGTCGTTGCTAGTGGCAACCTTTCACCTCCAAAATCCAAGTTTTGTTGACCCTATCACTAGAGGGAAAACATGTATTTTTAATTAGTCTATATGACTAAATTTTAATCGCAAGTGACATTTATGACTAAAATCTTCTTAGTTGCCTTAGACAAGTCACATGTGATATTAATTGCAAATGACAAAAAAATATTAGATGAAAGAAAAAATCAACAAATACAAGTTCATTATTTGAATCCATTGTATACGTATTGTCGCAAACAACTAAAATGTAGTTATTTTGGTTACAATTGAAGGCATATGATATGCTACCACGTGTCCCAATATTTAATTATTTAAAATATATATATTGTGATCATTTAAAAATAATCTAGGACATTTAATTCAAATGTTTGGATGATCTTATATTATGACATGTGGCCCAAATGTAAATATGCCATATGACATTTTAAAATGAATTTAATAAAAATATTAATATTAAGTTGGTAGGTATTTAGGTACATATATAAATAAGTGCTTACAAACTTAAATTACATACCTACCTACCTACTTATGTGAATACCTAGGTGAAAAGGTAGGTAGGTAGGTAGGTCCTACTTTCCTAAGCTAAATATTTATTCATGTAGGTAGGCTTTTAGGTAGGTAGGCACATTAGTCAACCTACGTGGGTAGGTCAAACTAGGTACCTACCTAATTAAATAGATAAATAGGTTAGGGAGGTAAGTATTTTAGAATTGTGCATAATTTGTTTTTTTTATTTGGGTTAAACCTTTTGATTGGCTCATCCCATGTGCACAAATTTCTTAATGCGAAATTAGATGATCACACCCCTTGTTTATATAATGTTCAAAATAGGAATGGAAAATAAACAATATGGGATAAGTTTTGAAATTATAACTTCTTCTACAAACTAAGTTGTAATTCCAAAAACTTTCTTCATGCCTTTTTTTTTAGTTTTTATATTTCTAAACAATTCAAGTACATGGTTCACTAGATATATAAATAATCATTTAACTAATAATGATTAAATTTACATATATTTAAATTATAAACTATGCCTTACAAATATTAAGTATTTATTATCAATTATTTAAATAATTAATAACTTATTAATATTTTAAAACTAGCTATCTAATTCTTCACAAGTTGTCAATACATAATTCATAGATAATTAAGTAACTAAAATAATTAAAAATAATGTATTACTTTTAAAACTCTGGTCAAATTATAGATAATATAGTTAATGTAGAACTAATTTAATTACTTTGATTTTAAAATTAAATATTTTAAATATTTATTTTACAATTATACATAATAAACTAAAAATTAATATTTTAAAGTAAATTATTACACGAAATTTTAAAATATTAATATTAAAATAATTACATTAATTACTATATAATTACATTTATTGTGGTAAAAAGATTATAGGTCAAGTAATGTCTTTTCTATTGGCAATTATTAACTATAATACAATAATTTAAACATAACATTAATTTTTATAATTACTATAAAATTGATATAAAAATATTTATCATAGATGATTATTACAGAATTTTTAAAAATTAAAATTTTTTCATAATAATTCCTGAAATTAAAATCATAAAAATAACTATTTTAATTACATTATAATTTCTCCAAAAAATTTATTCACATTTAAAGTTAGAAATTATAGATTGTGAATAATTATGTTCAATTGGAAAATAATTATGCACATATTAATTAATTCTTATTTGAAGTAATTATAATGATTTTAAAGTAATGTAACATTAAATACACTAATTTATTTATTTTATTGTAAGAATATAAATTATATAATATAAAAAATATGTTAGAACAATAATTATTCAGTGTAAAATATAATTAATAAAAATAGTCATTTCTAACTATTTATAAAAATAATTTATTATGGATAATACTAGTAGGAAAAACCCTTGAAACTCAATCAATAATTTTCTGAGTTAAAATATAATTTTTAGATTTCAAATTCAGAATTCAAATATCAATTTTTAGAACAAATAATTTTTTTGAAGTTAAATAACAAACTTCAGAATTGAAACGTAAATTTTGATATTCAAATAAAAATTCAAAATTGAAATGTCCCTTTTTAGACTCAATTAACAATTTCCTGAATTGAAATATTAATTTTGAGAATCCAAAATAATAATTTCAAATTCAAATTTCAACTTTCAAGTCGAATAATTTCTTAAAATTTAAAATTTAAAATTCTGAATTGAAATATCAATTTTCATATTCAAATAAAAATATTCAAAATAAAAATGTCGATTTTTCGACTCAGTTATAATTTTTTGAATTGAAATAATAAATTTTTTAATCGAAAAAAATATTTTGGAATTCAAATATTAATTTTTAGAATTTTTTAAAAATTTAATTTAAAAATTCAGAACTGAAATGTCAATTTTCAGATTCAAATAAAAAATTGAAATGTATATTTTTAGATTCAATAAATAATTTTGAGGATCCAAAATAATAATTCAGAATTGAAATTTCAAGGTTCAATTCAAATGCTTATTTAAACTTTAAATGAAAAAAAGTCAGAGTTGAATATAAATTTTTTTATTCAAATAAAAATATTCAAAATTTAAATGTCCAATTTTATAGTCAATTAAATTTTTTTTGAATTGAAATACTAATTGTTTGGAGTCAAAAATAATATTTTAAAATTCAAATATCAACTTTTAGATCAAATAAGCTTTTTGAAGTTAAATAGAAAATTTCAAAGTTTAAATATAATTTTGAGATTCATTATATATATAAATTTAAATATAATTTTAATACATACAGAAAAATACACCCCTATGTCACCGTAAAATACCTTTAGGATGTAACTAATTTGGTGATTATTATGATTAATTGGACATATCAACCTATTAATGGATGCAAGTAGATGTAAAATGCATCGAACCAATAGGATGAAGTTTCTAATAATTGCATCATAGTTTTAAAAATTCTTATTCTTGCAAATACTCCCAAATCTAGTTGTAAACGACTATAAGTCACATGTAGTCGCAAACATAGTGGTTACAATTTGTCTGATTTTTACTAATGTACTGATGCACTGGTAGTTATTGATGAAGATTCCATTTTTGGCCCAGTGACCTTAAATGAAATTACTTTGTAAAGGTTATTAAATAATGAACTATATTTATTTTGCCACTTGCATGTGAAGCATGAGCATTGCTTACTGCCCTTAACTTGGTGGAAGTCCCATGAATTACAGTTTCCCAACATATCTTTTGTTGCAAGGTAGATTCTCGGGAATCCTAGGTTTCAAATTGAAACCAAAAGAATATTTTGTATTGATAAAAATTTGACAAGTCTACATCATTGTAAACTAGGAATGGAGAATCCAGATAACCTTGTCATTATCATGAAGAATTGTTCTTTTAATGCAAAGGCAAATTGCATGTGTGACGGGACATCCTTGGATGATTTCTTAATAGACGAAGCCAATATCATTGATAATAATGACATCATTCTAGATGCAGTTGGCCATTACAATGGTGATGAGCTAGAGTGAGGAATAAGATTGTTCATGAGCATTTTGTTATAGTTTATGAAAGGAAGCATCTTTGCCATGAATAAGATTCCAACAATGTTAGTTGTAGTTATTTTTTGTTTTTTTTCAATTGTAAGGATCTAGTTTGTTTTGATTTAATATTCCTTGCATTGTGTTTTGAAACATGACATGTTGTTAGTTATGAACTCAAATTGTTGGAGCATTTTGGTTTTGAAATTCTTGGAGCATCTTGATTTTAAAATTCCAATCCAACATCTTCATTCTGAAAATTTTATCATAGAATTGTCTTAGATGTATCTTGGGGTTTATTACATCCAATCTCGCAATCTAGAATTTTTTTTGAGTGAAGGTGATTCATCAGATTCATGCATTGTTGCTTATAAATCAATAAAAGTTGGGAACAACCATTTTGTGCACTAATTTTTTTCATATCACTTACCTTTTTGATTTCTAGTTCCTTATTGCCCACTTGGGCTGTTATGAACCTTGGCATTATTGAATATGTTGCAAGTTTGTGTTTGTTGTGCAAGGAGCATTTTGAATGGATAAACTTGGAACTTAGGAATTATTGGAGTAACTATGCAAAGTGTTGATTGTCAACAGAAGCCTATACCTATAACAGATTGGAGTCACAATCATAAAGGCCCTAAACTAATTAATCTTCATATTCAACATAAATATGACGTCAGAATCTTGAACTCGTCCTGAAATCCCAATTGATTATATATGGATTTTGTTTGAATTCAAGTTATGTAGCCATTAGAGAAAAAATGGAACCTATGAAAAGTTTAGAGGAAGCCCCCTCCATTCCACAACTATATAGTAAAAAATGTGGACATAAATAACAAACATTGTGTGGGTCACTGTTAGGAGGTATGACAAGATTGAGAAAATTGGCAAAGGCGGCAACATTGAGGCATTCAAAGGTATGGCCTCTTATTGCACAATATGTGTTCCAAAGTGTATCTCATTGAAGGGTAGAGATTTCACTTATGCTCGGTGATCTTGTCAAGACATAGAATACCTCTAACATTTAAAAGGCAAATGGCATCATACAACTCATTGATTTTGAGGTGAACTTCACATTCTGTTTTATAATATTGCTTGGAATAAAATTAGTTCCTTGCTTGCAAATAAAACATCTTTGTCATTTTAAGAATTTTCATTTTAGTTAGTTTTTAGTTTCGATCGTGTGTCAAAAAATCTAGGACCCCAACCTATGTCCATCATATTATGCAAGTTACAAGTTACAAACAAAAAGGTATTGAGAGAAAGAATTAATGGGGAAGGTGCATCAAAGAAGATGTTTTCATCTTTACGGTGTTGGAATATGGGGAGATTTACTTGGAAAACATGTTTTTTGTAATGCAAGCAACAAGGCAGTAGAAAATGAAACTAAATATAAAAAATCCAATTGGAGTTCAACTTGGCTTTGATTGTATTGGTTGGTATACGAATTTCTACACTTGTAACTTAATCTTTGCAATTTTTTATGTGACCTTACTTTGTGACATTGTTCTTGTTGTACATAATAAATGTTTGTTTCTCATAATAAGGTTTTAAACATTTTCATCTATGGTTTCTTACTACATGTATTGCAAGCTTTAAAGACCATCCATGAAGAATGGATTTTGTATTCAAACTTAAAACTTGCCAATTTTTTGCTAATTAAAAGTGAACTCAAGTTCATGGACTTTAATATTACAAAAGCAATCCAAAATTATACAACCAACATTGTGCAAGAATCTCAGGTATGCCATTCATTTTGGATCATTTACCTCTTATGATTATAATGTGAGGTCATTTCGTAGACCAATGTTGGCAACTTCTGCTCCTATTTACAAGGAAACATGTGTATTTTGCAAGTGGCATAATCAACTACATGTCACAAGAGGCATTCCTCACTCTTGGTTCCAACAAATAAAGATTGACATAGGAGATGATGACAAAAGTCTGATTCCAGAGCTCTAAAGTTGCTAGGTCTTGAGGTTTGGAATGGGACAACAAGTTTTTGTGAGATGGAAACAAGCTAAGAAAAAATGGAAAAAAATTATGTTCATATAAAGGAATTAGAATAAACATAATCTTGAGTTTTTCAGCAAGCAATTTGTACATTGCAAATATGAAGGTAATGTATTCGATATCTTAGGGTTGAGAAAAGTAGAAATTCTACTTCATAGAAATAACATTTGCAATTGGTAAGTTATGTTTAGAAAGAAAAAACTATAACTATTTTGATATTATCTTGAGTTGAAGTGAGAATTTATACATGGCAAATATGAAGGTGGTGTATGTGATATCCTAGAGTTGAGAGAAGTAGAAATTTTGGCTATTAGATGGAGCATTAACAACTAATGAGTTATGTTTAGAAAGATATATGAATTATGTCTAGAAAAAGGAACTAGAACATTTGATATAATCTTGAACTAAATGTGAAGAATTTGTACATGGTAAACTATTAAGGGAATATCCTAGCTTAAAGGAAACTCACGATTTGGGGTAAACAATATGATAATCTGATCCATCATGTTAATCCAAATCTATGGAGTAGTAATAAAGGAAGGAAATAAAAATGTATGTTTGTTGTTTTGACTCAATATACCACAATTTGTTTTGAATCTTGAGTCTTCACATTTTTCTTTCTATGTAAAACATTTTACTTCACTTTGCACATCAAATGAAACAAATAAAAATGATGTAAAATTTCCAACTTAATAACCTACCTAAAACCTTTGAATATTGGTCAATTTTCAAACCGATTATTGTAAGAACTAACCCTTATAGATACCAAATAGTTATTGTTCCCACAAAATTAAGTAGTATTGATAACCAAATTAACTGATTTGGCCACAATATTAATATTCGATAGGTATCATAAAATTGGATTTTTTTTTCAATACAATATGTGTAAATCATAAATTAAATTCTATAAACAACTAGCTAGTCAGATATTGAAAAAAATCAATAACTGGCCAATACTGGTGTTAACTGTTTAATAATTAAAGGCTTTTGAATGGTTAAAATTTGACCATATTTTCATAAATCCATATGAGTTGTAACTTCTTTTTTTTTTTTCAATTTCTTTGTCCCAAAAGCATATTTTTTGAAAGTTTTAAATGGGGCATTATTCCTATGGACTTTATGGGTTTTCCTTTTAGAACTTCCAAATTAAAAAATGACATCAACTACATTAAATACAAGTTTTTACATAGATTTCGAAAGGTTTGTAGGTGATTGAATATGTATTATTCAAAAATTAGAATAGTAATTTTTTCAAAATAACAACCATGTCCATTTGAATCATTTTAAAGAATCTTGTATGGACTCGGAAAAAGTGTAATTTTTGTTAATATTGAGCCACTGTAGCTTACATCTACCCTTTAGTTGATAATAAAATATTATTGATGTTAAGTTGTCAAAATTGAAAAAAAACACTACTATTTTTACCATGTTATAATCAAGTAAATATTGAATACATAGACCAATATGGGGCTTTAATTTTAAAAACCTATTATGTACCAAAAATAGATTCATCATATTTCCATTTGAACAAATTCATATTTGTACTAATCAAGTAAGTATTGAATATATAGATTAACATGGGCCTCTAATTTTCAAAACCCTTTTACATACCAAAATTAAATTAATCATATTTCCTCTTGAAAAAAAATATTTATACTAATTAATTTCTCCAAAACCTCATACTTGCCCTACAATAGTAGAAATGTTCAAGTCATGTTCATTTTATATATAGCCATTACACATATTCATGGTTTGCATTAGTCTTTCTTGTCGTGAAGATTCACCCAACTTTACAAACAAACAACCATGAACTTGGAAGGTAATATACAATGTCACATTACTTTGATTCACCCTTGGTTCGGTATGGTTATTATGCCTTCTAGTACATATGGTTAAATGTTTTTGTTGCCTTTTTGATGAAAACCTTTTGAACTTTTGCATGATGATTAAGTTGTTATTTACTTTTCAAGAGAAAATTCATGTGACTATTGCAAAAAATTTCCACTTATTTCATACAAGCTTTCTCTTGTGAACCATTGACCCCATTAATATAAAGATTAATTAATGACAACATAATATATAATTTTCCATTATTACTAACAACTATTTTCCACCACAAATTATTAAACAAAATTTCCCACTATTACTAGCCCCATGCAAATGAAAATTGATGACAATGATACACCCAAAATTTTCACAATAAAAAAAGGTTGTTAACACTTCATTTTAATGATAACTTGATAGTTGATCCATAATTTCGAACTATTTTAATTGCTATATGTCCTAAGATATCACATTTATATAAAAAAACATATTAACATGAATGATGCCCAATTTAACATGTACTCCTTATAATCTATAATGTGCTCATAATAATCCTCAATTTAATTTCATTGCTGAAATTTATAATAAAAAAGGTGGACACGTTTAAAAATATGAAAAACCAATATAACACAAAGGATATTTGGTTGTTCCCAAATCAAAATCAAGTTCTAATTGAATTATGTGATGGGTTGATAGGTCATTGTGAACATTATATTGCATAAAATTATGATTTAAGGTTTTCCATCAATTGCATTTGAACCATGTGAAATAGTTTAATGTTTTTGTGTAATTATTAACAACATATATGAACTTTATAATGTGAAGCAACTTATAAAATTTCCCATGATGTGCTTCAACTTAACACCATAGTTACATACAATTTAGGACATTGATTACATAGGTCAAATTCCCCATAAATTAATCAAAGGTAATGCCCTAATCATCTTATAGGCTAAAAGTCTTATGCATGTCAACAATCTTAAGGTTTTAAATCTTCATGTTTTGGCTTGATGTTTAATGAACAATTACATGCACATTACAAGATCAAATTAAATTTGTCTATTCCCTCAATTCAAAAAATTAAGATCAAAAAAATTTGTAATAACTAGGCCAATTTGACATTAATTAAATTGTTTGTGAATTTTCCAAATAATAATAAATACCTTAAGAATGTGTCGAAAGTTCTAAAAATATATAAATATATATTTCTTTCCTTGTGTTTTTTTTCCCCATTTGAATGGGTCTTGTTTACTAAGTTGTTTCACAAAGAAATCAAGCACCTATATGGTATGTGCAAATGAAAAAGTTAGCAACTTGATGAGAAAATTTAATAATGATTTTTTGGCAATTTTAAAAGTAGACTACTCAACCCCTTGTAACTTTATGAAAATGGCATTAGGTTTTAATTAATTAATATTCAACCTTTGATAATTTGCTAATTAATATTGTAACCTTTGTCAAATATATATTTTAATTCAAAAGGGTGTCAAATTGAAAAATAATTATATAATTAACAAAGGATTGTCAAATTAACCAGGTATTACGTTATACAATCAATATTTGATGCACACAAGATTGGTTTTTCATATATTGATGATATACTTGTTTTTGCACAAGATATGTGGTATGTACATATTAATGAAAAGGTTTAAACCAATGTTGGTCAGGGTTATTCTTTTCATTACCATTGGGGCAATGTCTTTGTCAATAATTTACATGGTATTTAATAACCAAAATCTCAAAATTTGGAAGACTTGCATATTATCAACTTGTTTATCAAACAATAACCTTGGTTAGGTTATTGTTTTCCTTGATTATTATTTTTCATGATATTCATCCATTATGCATAAGGGTTCGTTTTAAAATAATTTACCAAAAATTTACTTAATACAATATCAAGGTAGGTTAGGTTTTAAGGAATATTTTTTTGTGACCATTGTGCATCCTCTTGTTTTTTTCATTATTATAAATCTCATTATGTCATGTAGGTTATGTTTTATGTTTTGTTTAATTTTTGTGACGATGGTTCCTTTTTTTAGATTTTTTTAATTTAATAAATATGATTATGACACTAGAAAAAACAAAGAAACACATTACTTGTCTTGACAATAAAGTAGGTGGCGTAAGTTTGAGGGTTAAAGGATTAAGAACCTATTTGAGTGGAACATAAAAAGCTGGAAGTCAAATTTTGATTTCCTTTAAAGTAATACCCAACTTGTAAGGTTTTGTTGAATATTTACAAAATTCATACTAACATTACTACAAATCATGGTTTTTAAAAGACAAATTGACTAATTTACATTTTGACTAATGGATTTGTATATTTTGATTAATGGTTAGGGGCTTGAATGACACATGTATTTTTTAACCGATAAACTTGTTTATAATGGTTTATTTGACTAAATACATATAATTAAGTTGTATAATCTTAGTAAAAATGACCAATGGTCTTTAATTAAGTGAAACATTTAATTAAGATGACCAATGATTTTTAGTCAAAATGACTAATGGTTTTTAATCAAGTATAACATTTAGTTAAGATGATTAATGATATTTACTTAAAATGGCCAATGGTCTTTAATCAAGTGCAACATTTAGTCAATATGACCAATGATCTTTACTCAAATGCAACATGGTTTGCTACTTTATGTATTTACTTCTTACCTAATCACCCTCTTATTTACCTAACTAACTATTTACATACTTATTATTAGCCATCCACCCACCTACCTACTACTTACCTACCTATCTACTTACCTATATTTTTTCACATTCGTACAATTTACCTATTTACCTATCCACTACCTACATATTACTTAGCTACATATATATCCATTTACTTATTTAAGTTTAGCAACTAGGTTTGCTCAAATTTTAATTAAACTTTAACCATTGGGTTTAAGCATTAGGTGTAGCCACTATGTTTGGCACTAGGTTTAACCTAAGTTGACCTATTAAATTTAATCACTAGGTTTAACCTATGTTGAGCCACTAAATATAACATAGGTTGAGCCATTAAATTTACCCAATATGTTAAACTTAGGTTTAGCCATTATATTTATCCACTAAGTTTAGCTTAAGTTTATCCATTATGTTTAGTGAAATTTTAGTCATTATGTTTAACCTTTAAATTTAACCATTAGGTTTAGCCTAAGTTTAACCATTATGTTTAATCAAAATTTAATCATTATGTTTAGCCACAAAATTTAGCCACTTGATTTAATTGTTATGTTTAATCATTAAATTTAACCATTTGATTTAATCATTTTGTTTAGTCAAAGTTTAATCATTATGTTTAACCACTTTGTTTAATCACTTTGTTTAGTCAAAGTTTAATCATTATGTTTAACCATTAGGTTTATTAACTAAATGTAATCACTATGTTTAACTAAGGTTTAATCATTATGTTTAATCACTACATTTAATCATTAGGTTTAGCCTAAATTCAGACATGAAGTTTAGCTATAATTAGGTTTATCAACTAAATTTAACCACTAGATTTAATCATTAAATTTAGCCAAGGTTTAACCATTATATTTAATCACTTGATTAAGCCATTAAGTTAAACCATTTTATTTAACCATTATGTTAAACCACTATGTTTAGTGGTGTGAAATAAAAAGTGTGAAATAATTTATTTTGACAAAAGCTAAACATTTGGTGTAGTCCATTGATAAAGATTTGGTTTATCATTGTGAAGGTTTGGGGTTCAATTCCTTATACTTGCAACTTATGTGCATGCTTGAAGGGCTAAGGTAGGTAGGTTAAAATAAGGTAGTTAATTTGGCGAGGTTATGTTATATTAAATTAAGTTAGGTTAGGTTAGGCTAGCACCTACCTACCTAAGTGCATTTTTTGACCTACTTATACTTAATTACTACTAACCTATCTACTTATTTACCTATTTATTTAAAAAATTAAAAATCCAAAAAAAAATCAATTTATGTATAAATTTGACATAATCAAACAGTCCACTATTTACCAATCAAATAGTTAGTCATTATGTCAATCACTCTGTCAGTTAAAACAACAAGGTCCAAATTGACTACCAAGTCACGTTAATAGGTACAAATCAATTTGTTTAAATTGATATGGTGGTTTTTTTCATGCCTATCATTTTTGAGTTTTTTTTACTAGAAAACCTAATTAACAAAATGTAATAAGGTAGGTTCTCTTTTGGTCCTTAGTTAAAATTATAACCTATAAGTCGGTTATTAATAATAAACCCTTGGACCATTGTTGATAATTGATTGATTTTTCAATAACTAACCAACATTGGTTTAAATTCGTGTTCAATGAGTATTTTAAAATGATAACAAACCAAAAAAGAACTCAACTTTTTTTTTTGGGAGATAATTGGTAGATGTGGACCACCCTAATAATTGACCTAATAATCAACCTATTGGGTTTATAGTAGGAAAAAAACTAGGTTGGCAAAAATAACCTCCCTTGTATTTGCCCTTGCTTGAATTTCAATAGGTAAATTTTAACCTTCAATTCTAATTATTAATTAAAATATAAAGCATCATGTATACATGTTACCTAGGGGTACAATTTAAAGTAGAATTATTATTTTTTGTTTATGATTAGGGTTCAAAATGGTTACAAATGGAAGTAAAACATTTGTGTCATAGGGAGTAGCCTCGATAAATCAAATAAAAAACAAGTTGTTGTACAACTTGGGTTAAGTTGAATACCAACCACTCTAATAATGAGTTTTCATTTGTGATATGCTATAAATTACATTTCACGATTTTTTTGAGATTTGTTTTTCTTAACTAGTTTTTTTTGCTTTTGCTTGTGATGTTATATTCATGGTGGTGTTATTCTTTTTTTTTGCTAATACTTGTATGTGTGATGTTCTTAATGGTGTTCTATGTTCTCCCCTTATGTGTTCACAATTATGCTTGTGTTGCTACTTGCAATGGTGATTTCCCTTCTTTTGCTTGTGCTTTTACTCATGGTGTTGCTTGTTTTGATGTTTCCCTTTTACTTGTCCTTTTGTTCAACACTACTTGCAATGGTGCTTCCCCCTCCTTTGTGTTTGCATTTTTTAATGTTTCAGTGTACACCAACTTAAGAAAAAGTTGAAACATGAGGCACAAAATGTCATGGCCCTACAATGATTATTAGGAAGACAATAAAACATCTACATAGTTGTTTATTCATGGATTTTTCTTTAATTAATTAATTAATTTCCATTTTTATAGATTTCCATGTTCCATGATGAAATTAGGCCTTTAGCTATTTAAATCAATGATTTGAAAGAAGAAATTAATTGAACAAAGAGTGGTCAAATAATTCTACTTGTTTCCTCGATATGTTAAGTGGTTATTTCTTCTTTAGATTTCATTATGTGGGTCGTTTCATTAGATGAAAGGGATTTTGTTCCTTTCTAAAGAATTCTTGTATTTTGTTTTGTTTTTGTTTTGTCAAAATTTCAAAATGTTTATGAGTTTTTAAAATACATTTCTTGAAGTTTTCACTTATTGTTACCTTTTTTTAAATTGCATTTTAGGTTCACAAGACAAAAATCCTCTACCAAAATTTGTTCAAGGAAGAATAGGGGCCATGTTAAGTAAGAAACTTGAGGAAATACGAAATCAAGGAAAGTGGAAGGGATATTGTTTAGTTAGGGAAATTTACCAATACATGGCTCATTTTTACTACTTATTATGGTATTTATTATTATGGTAATTATTACAATAATAGGTAGAATTGGCTAGAAAATCAGTACCTCCAATATTTAAATTAATATTATAAAAATATGAGTTGGTGGTTGCAATTTAGCCAATGAAATGGCAACCAAAGTTGATATAGGAGGAATTTTAGTGGTTATTGTTCATGTGATTGCCCATATTGTAAGAGGCGTGGAGTTCTGACCTCAAATTACTTATGGGGTCAAGTTGAGTGTGTAGGTGTTGAAGAGTTTTGAGAGAAATAATTAATGTATAGATTTAAAATGTGTTACTTTAAAGTAGTTCTTGTGTATACATGGTTTCAAAGTGTATGAATGTGTGTGTTTTATTGTGAAGAAAAATCAATAAAAAGGTGTGTTAATAGATATTGGAGTAACAAACTCAAAGAATGTGGAATTCTAATAACTTATAATCATTTGGACATTCTAGGAATAATATAATGGTGTATTGTGTGTGAAAATAAGGTATATAGTATTGGAATGTACATTCTTGATTATATGTGTGGGTGAAAATAGGGTAAAGTTGTAGGTCACTATATGATCCTTGTTTTTTTAACAAAACTAGCCATATTAAAATAAATATTAATATAATGAAAAAATATATTTATTTAAATGGTCAATATAAGGATGTTATTTGATTTTGTGTAATAATATTATGTTTCATGTTCGTAGTATGAAATTACATAGATTTTTAAAAAGGTAAATAAATGCAAATATTAAATGTTTAGATTGGTTTCAAATATTGTAATAGAAGGGTAACTTTGGCACATTTATATTGAATAGTTTATACAATTTGAAGATTCCATGTTGAAAATAATTTTCATAAATATTCCTATATATATTATTTTCACACAACTTTGTTATTTGAAAAAAATGTGAATATTTCACCATTTCTACAAATAATATAATTAATGTCAAAGTTGTCAAGCTATTACATAAAACAAGACAAGAAGTCTAATTGAATTTTTTTTACTTTCAAGTTGATGGTCCATCAATGTGTATTTATAAAAACTATTTTTTCATATTAAAAGTCATATTTTACCAAATTTATAAAATAAAAATAAAACTTAACACTATTTTACTAATTGTTATAAAAACCCATTTATTACATATCTTATTGTATTAAAATTCATAAAACTTGGTATTGGATTTAATTCAATGGAGTGCATGGGGTTTCATAATGAAATTGACATTATGGTATCAAGAACAAATATTTTCTTGGTTTAATTTACCATGCTTTCATTCGTGTGTCAAATTAACCCCTCTCCAAAAGTTTTTAGTTTATACACTACTGGAAAGATGTGGGTAGACCACTATGCAAACCATTCATTTTGCAATGGAACCATTATAGTGGGTTTCTAATAGGCTTAGTGATTTAAAGTAGTGGTTGGTCCTTAGTGGGATAAAGAAACCACTAAATAGGCCATTGGGTGGTTTGGTTCAAAAAACAAAAATTATGGTTTTTTTCGGGTGCTTGGATAGTAGGTGTATAATTAGTGGTTCTATGGGTGGTTTCATGTGGTGGTCATTTGGGTGATTAATCAAACCTTGATTGATTAGTCAAATGCCATGAGGCATTTAGACATTAACCACTTAGGCTTGGCCATGTGGCATTTAAACATTGGCTACCTAGGTTAAGCTACATGGCATTGAAACATTAAACACTTAGGTTATGCCACGTGTCTAGAACTTAAATGAACTACATTAAACCGAAATTAGGCCTAAAACTAGGTACCTAAGTCTAGGAACCTAAAACATAAAGCCTAGGCAACTAGGCTTAAATCTAAGTGCTTAAAGTAGGTTTAGGCAACCTAAGCCTACCTTAAGCACCTACATTATGTCCTTTCTTAGGTTGCACCTAAAGTTAAGTCACTATATTAGGCCTAGATATAGGCCACCTAGGTAGATAGGAATAGGTAGGCAAGTAAGTAGGATCCTTTGTTTTTTTTTTGGTGACAAGCCTTTTTTATTTGTTCATCACAAATAATGTTTATACTTTGAATATATTTAGTGCATGTATTGTGTGTATACTAATATTTTTTCATCTACTTATACAATTTACCAAATTCAACTTGTTGACAAAAGATATGGGATAAATTTACAACATTGTCTCACATCATCCTTTGTCATATACAAAAGTACCCAACTTTGACCGTTATTGTCTTTTGCATAATTTGTCCAAATGAAAATAAATTTTTTTAATTTTTTTTTTTTCCAAGATCTACACATCTATAAAAAAATAAAACCAAAATATAAAGTAATTTGATTGAAAATGCATTTGAATTTTCACTATTTCATACATTTGAACAACAATGATATCTTGAAAAAAAACATTTATCCATTAAATGATTTGTAAATAAACATATTTTAAATCAGCATGGTTTTTGTGGTACTGTATATATAATATTTCCCCAGCTTTTAAAAATATAATGAATCAATAAAAATAATACAAATGTTGTGCTATATTTATTTGTAATTATATAAAAAACTTTTAAATAAAATACATTATATATGAAACATATAATGTTATTTACAACATTTATAAATTTTATACAAAGAATTAAAGTTATTGAAATTTCATAATTATTAATTTATACACTTATACCTTTAAATTTCATATTTTAAATCAAATTTTAATCTTTTTTTTTTAAAATGGTTCAATAAATGTGATTTAATATAAATTATTAAAATTTTCCGAGTTGTATGACCAAATATTTTGATAAATGAATACATATCAAAAGTTACATTCTTTGCTACCCATCACATGGAAACATTAAAAAAATGCCATTTTGGGGCATTTGGATTTCTTTTGAATTTTTTTGGATATCATTAATAAAAATAAATTTCATTATTTAATGTCAAAAAACTCAAAGAATATATTCACTTAAATAAACCTTTGAGCAAGAGTCCCAACTTGAATTTTAATTATATTCTAAACATCAATGTTTTATTTAATTTTATGATTTCAAAAACTTTGGCAATTTGTTTTCCATTTTTTGGGAGATTTTTCAAGAATTAAAAAAATTCCCCAAATTTTTTTTTAGCCACTATCCAAAAATTCACATTAAATAATTAACAACTCAAAAGGAAAATTCTACAAATTATAAGATATTAGTTATTTATTTATGCACTAATTATATGTTTGATCATTTACAAGTTTATAATATGCTTACTAGGTATATATGTATGTCTATTTTCTAGTTCTTTTCCCTTTTAATCCATAAGTTTTTAATGTTTCAAATTGTATATTATTAAATAATTATATGGTGTTCATGAAGAATTTTTTTAATCGCGTGATTTTATCCATGAAAACTTTTAGTCATGTAGTCATATCCATGGTTACAAGAATATGATTAGGCACAAAAACATGGCATATGTGATTGTATGATTAGAAAATGGTCACTAATCATATTTTTCTTAATCATTAATGTCAATTGACATAGTCATACATATGTAGGGTATAGGTACGGGCAGGGTAAGGTATTAAAATAATGTAGCTTATATGTAAGGTTAGATATGTAAAGGTTATATGTACATATAAAATGAGTATATATAACCTAAGTATGTATAGACCAAGTACGTATAAACTAGGCTATACCTAGGCTAACTATTTGTAATTAAATAGGCCTAGCCTATTTTAACATAAATATAAATCATTATATACTTAGGTAGGTACATAAAAAATTGTATGATGGTATCTAGCTCTGATATATAGGATATGATATACGCTATGTATAAATTATAGTATGCCTAACCTAATTATAAGCTTAGATAGACATACTTTTAGTACATATCCTATTATACTTAACTTAAGTATAAATTGATTACTTTAGCTTAGGTAGATTTCTACCTATAGTTACGTAGCATTCATTTATATGTTACCTTATGGTTATGTCAAACTTAAATACAAACATGTCGCATTTAGACATTGGCCACCTAGGCTAAACCATGTGACATGTAACTACATGGTGGCTACCTATTTACTTACCTACCTTGTAAGGTGGTTAACCTTGTGCACAATGCTTAGAATCACCACTAGGAAAAACCACCCAAGTGGTTTGAAAAGTGGAACGGAAAATTTTCAACCATGTTCAAAGGCATTTTAGGTAGAAAATTCCTAAACCATCATTGACTCCCATTGCATGACCACTTTGGTGAGTTTCTAGTGGGATTTGGCCACTCAACAAAATCATGAGTGGTTTGTGTTATGCAAAGACCACCCAAAGTCGAATTGGGTGGTTGGTTATAATGGTTTTGTCCACACATTTTCTAGTAGTGATAGAATGGTTAATACATCATTGATGTAGTCACAATCCTAGTACTACTATAACCACATACCTAATTTTTTTTATTAAGTCTTAGTAGCTTTGTTTTAAAAGTTATTTGTTGCTATAAGTTCATAATATAGTTATCTAACTACTATATATCCCCAATGTGGTCAAAGTTTGTTGTCCAATTGTCTTTTAATTTGTTGTTTTTAGTATTGGCAACCATTAATTACTATAATGTTTTGGCATAATTGAACTTAATAGAAACTACCTCTATTGGCAAAGTCTTGTTACATCAAAAACTATAGTAGGCTTATTGTCTACTATAGACCATTTTTTTATGCAAATTAATAACTTATGTACATCAATTTGGCATGATTGAATTTAATGGAAGCCACTTCCATTGGCAAAATCTTGTTGCATTAGATACTATGGTAGGCTTATTATCTATTATATAAATCAATTTCTTATGCAAATTACTAACCTAATACACTTTATTCCCTAAAAGCTCATGGGTAAAGGTGAAAGGACATTAGAGTTTTGAATCATTGTAGTCACAAATATTGTTTTCTTGCATTTGATTTTTTAAAAAATATTTGTATATCAAACTTGAAGAATATAATAATGTGAGTTTTAGGTAGTTTTGAAAAGCTTCAAACTTGGCCTATTAATCAATTATTAATAATATCCAATAGATGATGAATATTTTACATTTGGTGATAATAAACTAGCATTATGCCAAAACATGGTTTTTCATGACTAAGGTAGTTTGTGACTAATGTCCAAACTCAATCATATAGTCATATGTGGACACTAGTCATTGACATTTATATGATTATAATCATAAATACCAATATATTATTACAATTATGGCTAAATGATTAATAGTCATATTAAAAGACATGACACATGTCATAATCTAAGCCATCCTAAATTACCCTGCATAGGCCAAATAATTAGTAGGCTAACATAAGTAGGCCTAGGTTAACTTAGATAATCCAAAAAGAGGCATAAGTTAACTTAATTAGGTTTGAATAGTTTAGCCTATGTTAGCCTATGTTAACCTAGGTAGGCCTACATGAGCCTAAATGAACCTAGATATATCTTAATTTAACCTAGGTTTAGAATTAGTTAATCTAGATTTAACTTAGGTTTAATTTAACTCAATTGGGTTTAACCTTAGTTAGCCTAGGTTTAATTGATTAACTTAGGTTTTAGCTAGGTTTTGCCTTGATTACCTAAATTAAACCTAGGTTTTGTTGAGGTTTAACTTACATTAGTTGAAGTTTAATTTAAGTCTATCCTTCATTAGTTAATGTTAATTTAAATTTAACCTAGGTTTTGTTCTATTAACTTAAAATAAGCCTAGGTTAAATCAAGGATTAGGTTATAATTAACCAAGGTTTAACCAAAGTTAACTTAAGTTTTTCTTTGGTTAATTTAAATTGAATCTAGGTTTAACCAAAGTTTAATCTACATTTTGATAAAGTTTAACTAATTTAGCCAAGTTTTAGCCAATTTAATAAAGGTTAAACCAATTTAACCACTTAACCAATTTAACCAAGGTTTAGCCAATTTAATTGAGGATTAACCAATTTAGTTAGGGTTTAATTAATTTAACCATTTACTTAGGGTTTAACCAATTTAATCATTCAACCACAGTTTAGGCAATTTAACCAAAGTTTTATTGAAGTTTAATTAATTTTGTCAAGGTTTAATCAATTTAGCTAAATTTTAACAAATTTAGTAATTTCACCAAATTACAAGCATTTAGCTAAGGTTTAACCACTTTAAATATTTAGCCATTGTTTAGCCAATTTAACCATGTAACCAATTGACCAAAGTTTAATCAATTTAGTTGTGGTTTAACCAATTAACCAAGGTTTAGCCAATTTAGTTAAGGTTTAACCAATTCATCCATTTAGCTAATTTAACCAAGGTCTAATTGAATTATAACTAATTTAATTGAAGCTTAATTGAGTTCTAGCCAATTTACCCAAGGCTTTATTTACATTTATCTAAAGTTTAGTCGATGTCAAATGAAGTTTAACCAAGGTTAATTGAAGTTAGCTTAAATTTAACCTTTGATTTAGCCTAGGTTTTGAGAACATTAGTTTAGGTTTAACCTAGGTTGATGTTTAACATAAATTAACCTATGTTTATCATTTGTTAATTTAAATTTAACCTATGTTAACTTTAATTAGCTTAGGGAAGTTTAACATAAGTTTATCTTAGGTTAACCTATATCCACCTAGGTTAGACTTAGGGTAACCTTGGTTAACTTATGTTAGGCCTATGTTAACTATAAAGGCTTAGTGTACTTTAAGTGAACTTAAGAAGGTTTCTATTAGCCTATGTTAGCCTAGGGTTACCTTAGGTTACCTTATGTCAACCTATGGAAGCTTAAATTAACCTAAGTTTAGCCTAGGTTAGTCTAGGTTAACCTAAGCTAACCTTAGGAAGCCTATGTTAATCTAGGATGGTTTTGGTTAGGTTTAGGGCTAGACTAACTTGGGTTGGCTTAATTGAACCTAGGTTAAGTTATGTTACATCTAGGTTCATTAAGTTACATAGGTTTGGTTAATTAAGTTCAAGTAATTTAATGGTTATAATTTTGTGGGTAACATCCTATTACATAAAAAAGTTATGGTTCAATGGTTGAGGGAATTGAACCCTTTACCTCGCAATCTAGTGAGGGGGCTTAGGGCACCTTATTAGGCTTAATTAGGCCTGTCTACTATCCTAGCCTAGGTTTGTTGGTTTTAGTTTAGGTTTTTTAGGTTAGGCACCTTAAGGTAGGTTGCTTAGCCCAAGCCTCTTAAGTTAGTATTTCTATGTTTAGGTTGCCGCATGGTAGCAAATAAATGGTTAAAGAAAAAAGTCCTTAATGCTTATGCTTAGGTTGCCAATTGGTAGCATGTGGTTGAATAATAAAAATTTCAATATCCATGGTTAAGTTGCCATGTGGTGGCATGATTTGAATCTTAGGTCTATGCTTGTCACATGGCAACAAATAAATAATAAAAAATTCATAAGTTATGTTTTAAAATTAAATATAAATTGTTGGATTTTTTAGTGATTATAGTAAAAAATGATCGCAATCATGGAGATAGTATTCACAATGGCATTTGCAATTGGGGGCATGGATATAATTTGTGGTATTTACAATGTGAATGTTTGGATTACATAATCATGTAGTCACATTTGGCACATATGACTATAGATGTAATCATATATGTAGTTCTAAAAACCATGTTTTGGCATAATGTAGTGCACATGTCGCATAATATGTAAAATTTATAATGATATTTCAAAAGTGATGTTATTAATGATATTTTGGCATGAAATTATAGGTGAAGAATGATAATGATATAAGCTGAAAGGAAATTCACCAAACTTGGGGAAGTGTGTTTACTTTTAACATAGTGATTATTAGATGCACATTTTCAAAAATATTTGTAAACCATTATAAAACCTTTATTTTGAATAATTTCAATGAATAGAAATTAAAAATGAAAGAATTTTTTTTATTGAGTTAGGCATAATGTTTTTTTCACATTAAATTTTTTTAAAAAATGTTTTTGAACCAGAAACATGAGTTCTTGTCATTGTCAAAATTTGAGATCAAAATGTATGTTAGTTCATGTGTACATTGAATGATATCTTCTATATTTAATCATTTAATCAAGATTCATTTTGATTCAAAATAAAATCTAAGTTTTAAAGAATTGTCATGCACATTCCCAAACTTTTTGCTTAAGATTGCCAAAGGTCATGACCAAAATTCAAGCTTGTTGCACATTGTTAAATTGATACACACCCACAATAATGATTTTGCCTAAAATGATTCAATTATAGTGTGATTTTATTCATAATAATTCTTATCAAGCCCTTGGGAAGGAATCTTAATTTGAGAGTTGTGGGCACGCTCGCTACCTCCACACAATAAAATCATGTGGTTTGAGGTCCAACATAAGATTGTTAAAAAAAGTTCTACAAGCTGAATTCATGGTCATGTCAAACTACAAAAGCTTTTTAAATTTTCGTTATTGTGTTGGGAATTAAAAGGTGCATGGATGGGTCATGAATTAATGTCACAAAGTATTAGGGTAAATTTTTTCATATAATGTGTTATGGAAGATTTGAAAACCTCATGTGCATTTTTAACTCCACACATTCAAAAAAGAGGGCCATTTGGGATTTTTGGGATCAAATTAAGATGAATTTTTCAAATTAAATTCATGGTTATATCAATTGCACAAACCAAATAAATAAGCTAGTTAGTGCATTTAAAACCAAAATGGTGTACAAATGTAACATGGACTCATTTGAACGAACAAAATTGTTGACAATTCATATTTGAGAAGAGTCATCATTTTTTTTTGTATAGATTATTCTATATCTATCCATGGAGGCTACATTGAAATGACCATTTTTTTTCCAAAACTCCCAAGTGAAAATCCATAATGGCCAAGTCATGACTTTTGCAATGTTTGAATTCATAACTTTTTCATTTTGCTCAAATAATTGGTTATAAATGCTTGATTATTATTTTTAAAGTTGAAAATCGGATGAAATAAAATGCTTTAAGAAACTTAGAACTAATTGGTCCCCTTTTTGGGTATTTAATTTTTTAAAAAATCTTCAAATAGTTGTTTTTATTATCATTTTTTATTTGAAGGTATCAAACCCATTGATTCTTAAGAAATAATGAAAACTACCCAATGCTAGTTTAAACAAGCTTGTGTAAATGTTTTAGATTTTATGTCCATAGTAGACACACCATTTACATGTAGTTTGTAATTGGTAAATTTAGCATCAATCCATAAAATCATAATTGGAGTTTGGATTAATAAATATTCTACTAAAATTAACATTTAATGAAAGGAAATACAATTCATAGGATTGTTGAAAACAAAATCATTGCACGTGAAGATGTGAAATAATTCAAGTTATATTGCATGTGTTTCTAAGTAATTTTCCATTTTTCACATAATGGTTAAACCACATATGCATAATTATTAGAGGTGATCATGGGTCATACATGTTAAACCAAAATTTAAAGGTTTAACATTATTGAAACTTGACCATGGATGTTGTATTAGTTTGAAAATAAATAAAGAACAAGTAGAATTCAAATACTTATCTAACTATTATTTGATACACAATATTGAATCACTTAAGCTTTGAATTGATTAGCTCGTGCAAATTTTTTTATTTTAATATGTAAATCTTTGTTTTATTTGTTAATTTCAAAACCAAGACATTCAAACTTTATGTTTCCAATGCTCTTGAAATTGGTAGAACATCTACTTTGTAATGGAAACACATTGTGCATGGTGCTAATGCTAGAAGCATAAGTTGTAACTCCAAAGTGTTGGAATCACTCCATTTTATGGTATCAACTCTCCATATATATCCATGATAACATAATAATGTATTGGAATAAAGGTGCCAAATGCATTAAATGTAAAAAAACACATTACAGCTTGAGTCAAACACATCCATAAATATGCTCCACTTGTGTATTTGTTAGAATTTTTAATTTTTCTCTTTTTCCCATTTGTTGCCATAATAGGTAATAGGTATGTTTGTATTGTTCAAGCTCATAATGGGAATAGTTCAAGGAAAACTTTGCCAATTTAATGCTTATATGAGAGGCTATCAAACATATTAGACCTAAATGTTTTAGAAGCGCATAATTGTGCTTGTGCCTTCTAAAAGGTGACTAAAGTATGTTCAATTGATAATTGGTAATACTTGTAAAAAGAAATTGAAAAAATGTGGCTTGACACCCACTTTGAATATTTTGAAATTTCGATAAAAGTATGTCAAGTCTCTCCATATTTCTCAAAGATCAATGTGGTAGCCCATTGGTTAATATTGTTTAACATGTGTAATAAATGTAAGATTTGATTTTCTTGAAATCCAACACAATGGGATTTTGATTTTGATTTTGATTATTTTTTTGGCTTGTGATTTTGGCATTTAATTATTGTAGAACTAGTCGCAAGTATGGCAATCAAATCCATCCATGTTCATTTAAATATTTTAATATACCCGTCAGTGATGCTTATTTGGGTCATGTCATGAATGCCTTGGCTCAACCTATTGATCAGAAGGGTTGGATCCCAGCTTTGGAAAGAAAAAATACACCAACTTTTTTTATTTAAATGTTCTCTCCCCCCCCACCCCCCCATATTTATCACTTTTGTCAAGGTAGTTATCAATATTTCTCACTTTGAAATTGAATGATGAAAATCCCATTCAAGGTAACTTATGCAAAAGTGATCTCTTCCACTCCACCTAACATGGCAAAAAGACTTGATCTTGAGCATTGCAAGAACAAAATTTCACTTGATTTGCATTTTTTGGTGGCTTTTGAAAAACAGTTTTTGGAGGTTGACTACCTTTGATGATCAAAATTTTAAAGGCATGTTTTCATTCTATAATTGACCTAGGTAAAAATTGATATTTACAAAAATAAAAATCCAAA